>Ga0123354_10004135_pt1 | contig 20440 bp, 13 predicted proteins | sample TergutLab28metaG_2_FD_97872 | JGI IMG/M metagenome (GOLD analysis project Ga0123354, IMG submission 97872) | Labiotermes labralis P4 segment gut microbial communities from Petit-Saut dam, French Guiana - Lab288 P4 | ecosystem: Host-associated > Arthropoda: Insects > Digestive system > Gut ...
GCGCCACATGCCCTGCCCATCTCATTCTTCTCGATTTTATCACCCGCACAATATTGGGTGAGGAGTACAGATCACTTAGCTCTTCGTTATGCAGTCTCCTCCATTCCCCCGTTACCTCGTCCCGCCCACAACTCGCTCCTTCCACTTTCCTTCCCATTCATCATCCACTGCACACCATACCATTCGACGATATGGCACCTCAGCCACTGACGTTACAGACGCCACAAAAACAAACAGGCAACAAACTGAATTAGCTGTTGGGAGATCCAAGGAGGGCTCTGTAACATGGCGTCGCAGCCTGCAGGTGCGCTCAGTGAAAGGAACTGTGAATGTTGTTTTGCAATGTTATATGGGTCAGGCAAACCCACTCCATGAGACTCGCTAAACACATGCCGTTAGAAAATGAAAGCATCGTATTGTCACATGTCACGTTGCAACAGCGGCTTCTGCACAGTCGGCCTGCAAGTGTAGTTACACGGAGTTCATCTGTAAAGTCAATTTTCGCAGAATGACAAAAGAAAGTGAAAGTACTTGTTCAGTCCAATGGAGCTCCCACATCCGAAATAGCATTTCCTTTGTGCGAGGGTACCCAGGCTTCGCCCGTTTATTCTTCTGTCAATAGCAGTACTGTGATGCAGATACAAATGAGGCCGTTGGTGAAATGACATTGACAGGGGAAAACTGAAGCACTTGGAGACAAACCCATCCCAGTGCAACTCTGCCCACCATAACCTTACACGAAGTGGCCCGTGATCAAACCTGGGCCTCCGCGGTGAAGGTCTGCGATTAGACCACCATCAGCCATGGCACGGCCCTTGAAGACTGAAAGGAAGCTACGCTTTAATAAAGATACATTTCGTACCTCGCAGAAAACAAAGTGTTTCTATTACAACGACCGATTGGTAGTGGTGCATAGGGAAATAAATGCTGTTTACTGTGGGAATCATACATCACACACAAACACACTATGCGGGCAAACGATTTGCAAGTTGTGTTCGCATACTCGCGAAAAGTGCCTATTACCTTCGCCATGTATGTCCACATGTATCAGCTCGGCTACCAATGGACGCATTTCCGTTAAATCCCATACTGGTGACTTCCATTAAAATCTGCTGAGAAACACGAAATTTGGTCACAATCGGACATGGAGACCTAAGTACGTGCCGGCAATATTAAATCGCCACAAAAACGTTCTCTTCGAGTGAAATGATATCAGCCGTTAGGACGGCCGAGGGGGTGTAAGTATTGCGGAAACGCGGCACAAAGTTACGTTATAATGCCTAACTTTTTAATGTTACAGCTGCTGATGGATATCTAAATTGTGGATTATCCATCCCGTTGTGCTAAAGTAACAATGTTGTTTACTGTCCGCCTTACACAACAATATGATGTAAAGTTAAGTTATATACAATTAAAGTAGCTACATGTTTCATCCTCAGGTTTATAAAATTTAAAACATACAAGGTACTTCTGAAGTAGTTACCTACAGGATCCCGTGGTATTACAGTAAGTTAGATCTAAAATATATGTTAAAAATGGTTAAAATACAGGTGAATAACATATATTCGTGGTGAACACGTGGATCTATGTTGTATACATGTGACTGGTGTTAGTGTACCTTATAGAAATGCCCTGATGTTATGGTCGTGGATTGAGGACTTCACGATGTATCAGAGGCCTTTTATCGTATGTGGATGGTGTGAGCCCTCGTTTGTAGGGAGCTCGAACTCACTGTTTGGGTTGAAACATGTAGCTACATTGTTTACAACTTAACTTTACATCACATTGTTGTGTAAGACGGACAATAAACAACATTGGTGATGGATATACTAACCGCCATGCACATTGAAGATATAAAGAGGCGTGTCCCCCCTTCAGTTCGCCTTAATCTTGGACTCGACACTAGACTGAGATGAATGGTAAGCTTCAAGATCCGTTTTACTCCAAGGGAAAGAGCCTCATATGTCAATTTGATAGGTGTATGGAGGGGTTCTCACACTGATAGGGACGTACTGGACACAATAGAAATTTCTGCTCCTGATGAAAACTGGACCCTCGCTGTTTGGCCCGACAGAGTTAATTTACTGAGCTCAGCCCAACAATAAATACCCAAGATGCGGCTTTTTACAGCAGCAGACATAATAAATGGAAATGAAACAGACGGTTGTGTTGGGAGATTTATGAACTCTTCGTGCTCAGCTAAACTGCAGCTACAATGTGCAAGGGAGCGGAAAAACTGATACTTTAAATAAAGAAGTGCATCAACAATTTTTACATTACTGAGCCAAATGCAAGGAAATTCAATAAATGACCATTATTTTTTTTAAATTCAAAATGTCCGTTACGAGCGGCCACTAATTACTCGTCCAGGGCGCCGAACAACCCAGCTACCCCAAGTGGCGTGGGTCCGCTCCTCGGAATCACTCAACAGGTTCCTGTGACATTCGGTTATGACATCTACACTAGTGGCAGATCCCCTCCCGGTGAAAACCGGCAGAGATTCCTAGGGCCTTAATTCGGAGTGCGATTTACAGATTCCGCAATTGCAAGTGAAGAACGAGTAGGATGCGCGGTACAATGCAGGTAGACGTACGCACAAAGTTGCACGACACGTTACTGCTAAATGTACCCGGTTGCTAGCGCGATACACTGCTGCTAGAGGTACGCGGTAGGTTGCGCGATACACAATAATTTATGTGTAACCGGTAGTCCGCACGGTACATGTGCGTGAGGCATACGCAATAACAGCGCGATACATTCAGACTAGTAGGCAGGAGGTTGCGTGATACATTGGCACGAGAAGCAAGCGGCAGTTGCGCGATAAATGACGATATAGCTGTCGAGAACTAGCGGCTGGGACAACGGGTCACGCCGGTTCACGATCAGCTGAGCACACAAACATCCGAGTAACATTTGAAGTCGCGAAAACCGGTGAATGGACAGACCACCAGAATCAGGCATATCACCCTCGGGCGGCACAGACCTGTCGCCCCCAGCTCCTGCGCTAGCGAACCCGCGTCACTTCCGTCACGGTACGTCAAAACAGAGAAGCCACAGAAGAGACAAAAAAAAGGGCAAAAGACACCCACTTCTAGCTTCCGGGTTGTAATACCGTGCAGTGTGGCGGCACCAGCGTTCCGGGAGAACATCATGTCTACCTACATATTCAGAGCACGATAGCGCGAAAACTGCGTCAAATCCCAGACGACCACAGGTTTAATATTTGCCACCACGCGACTCTCAAATCTCATGTCGTGTTCTGGTGTATTAAACGACGCTCTGTAAACTACGTGCGTGGAATGGAAAAAAGATGGAGGATCTGTTTGACCCTCGAAGATGGAACCGATAGGTTGTTCCGAAAATTCGGCAACCTACTGCAAATCTACGCTTCGTAACATCCGAAAAACCTGAAGACGACACACAGCGACGGGAAGTCTGAAACATCGCTAACACCTCATAATGACAAACGGTATGCAGGATCGAATTGGAACGGAAGAGCTCCAAATTGCCAAACATTACACTGCAAGAGTTAGTCTACAGAAAATAAAATTATCTCGAATTTTCAGTCTGAGGTTCGGGTAAATAAAATAATTCATTCATACTTCGTGCAAAACGTAAATGCAACGTAATCACGTACCACCCAGCCAGTGGCGTTTATTCTGAGGATCATGCTAAACTGACACACCATGTGAATTGTGAGCAGGTGGTACATACACTAACCATTGCTTTAAAGGGTTATCATAAAAGTATAAGGATAATACTGAAACGCAATTGCGATTCAGAGCACAGAACGAACAAACTCTACCGTTTGTACTTTTGAAAGCCCAGCTATTTACGATTTCACCACAATGCGGTCTGTCACAGCTTTAACCTAGCCTAAGCATGTAGTGTGCAGTAAAGCAGTGTAACCTGCAATCCACTTACCTGCTACGTCCTTCACCAACAACGACACTTCGTTATCCCTCCTTCGAAGCTGCCTGGTCACTCTGAAACAGCCGTGTTCTTTCGCTGCACTTCACTTCGCTGACCTCGAAACTGCATCACTAAGTCACGTGTCCATAATAATCCCGTTTCCAGCGACCTCCGACAAGCGCGGGAATTCCGACTTTCCCGCAGCATGATGACTCGCTGTCACAGTGCTCAGCAAGCCTTTGTCCGCGTTAACTCCTATCTGCCTTCTGCTAATGTTCCATTCCTTGCTATGACGTTAGAGTGCGTGAACTGGCGATGTGGATGCTGTCAGTCATAATACGTACTCCAACACGCAGAACTGTTTCCGGACACATTCTTTGGAACTAACGGCACCGCTCTGTATAAAGTGACCCATGCCTATTCGGGGTCGGGGCCAGTATTGAAGTAACAATTCAAGTGATACGTTAGTCATACCTGTTTATCTTGCACACATATTTACTGCTTACTGCTCTATGCCCAACACTGTTGCCAGCTCTTTGACGCGAAAGTTGCTAACAAGACACAGGCAAGTCACCATTTAAAGAACATTATCAGGACGACGGAATAAAACCCAAAAAATTAAAAGGAGGCAAAAATCAGGGGCAAACCTCCTGTACAACAGGTATCGGGTGTCTTTCTCCCAGAGGTAGAGCAGCCGAGGCGTGGCGTTGACTAGCGCCGAGATTAAAGAAAGAGCAGAGCTATACATCTATCTACTTCCCCTCCGGGCCTCCATGGCCAGTTACAGGGTGAATTTAGCTTTTCAAAATCAGGAACATATTAGTCCAGGACAAAAGTCTCATTTCGCGGAATGTCCCCGAAAATCAAGGGCATTATCACCGTGTGTAGTCTTGATAATTTGTTGCCTATACATAATTATAATAATGTATCTTATCTTTCTTAATTAACTCTCAAGATTACAGCGTATAAAGCCGGGCATTTTATCTTATTTTCCTATTGTTTTGAATCAGTGTGAAACTTGGTTTCTCACAATGAGAAAAGACATAGGATGTGGGTGTTTGTGAATAGGGTACAGAGAAAGATACATGGGCCTAAAAAGGGCGTTATAACAGGAGAGTGGAGAAGACTACATAACAAGGGGCTTTATGATATGTACTCCTCAACAAATATTATTCAGGTGATTAAACCATGAAGAATGAGATGGGCAGAGCATGTAGCACCTATAGGGGGGGAGAAGGGTATAAAGGATTTTGGTGGGTAAACTTAAGGGAAAGACACCACTTGGGAGACCTACACATAGATGGGATAATATTAAAATGGATCTTCAACAAGTGGGACTTGGTGGGATGGACTGGATTGATCTGGCCCAGGATAGGGAGAAGTGGTGGGCTCTTATGAATGTGGTAATGACCCTCTGGCTTCCATAAAATGGGAGGAATTTCTTGACTAGCTGAGGACCTCAGGTGACTGACTGCCACCCTGAACCATGCCATGGTCTCTAAAGAATGAAAATGCTCAATGCTCCCCAATTCCTACAAGAGAACTGCTTTTTGGAAGGATCCCAGGCTTCACCAATTTGCCTCTGCTAGGAACAATGTGCAGATGAAGCCGAGGATGGAGCATTGGTGGAATGACGCTGACGTGGGATGACCAAAGTACTCAGAGAAAATCCTGTCCCAATGTCACTTTGTTGACCACAAATCTCACATGGCCTGACCCTTGAATGCATCCAGGTCTCCATGGTAAGAGGCCAGTGACTAACCACCAAACATGAAATTTGTGTAAATAGTATTTCAACATTCACTTCCTACCTCATAGGAAGCACAATGCCTCTTCATTACAAAGCGCAACTGTTATGTTGTTTGGTTCCCAGTAGGGCCAAGAAATTCTTCTCTTCTACAAAGTGTCCCTACCAGCTTTGAGGTTGATCCGATCTTATTCATTGGGTACCTGTGTCCCTTTTCCCAGGTTAAAACAGTTGGGGGGTGCCGTTTACCACTCACATCCATCTAGCACAGAGGTTAAGAATGCGTGGGGCTGTACCTCCACCCCCCTCCCCCATGTGTCACCTATTGCATTAATTCATATTTATGTTAATTTTACATGTCTGATCCATCTATAAACTGTCTTCAGATAGTTGAACAACCGATTGTTTTAAGAACTTTTTAACTACAGAATTATTTTTGCAAGATTCTCTTCTAAATAACTACGTCCATCCCCTAAGTACGAATAAGAATAATTGCCCATCAGTGCTGTATCCTATGCTGGAATTATCGACAATTCCAGGCTGTAAAACAAGAAAATACGTGTGTTTTCCTTGCTGTATTTAATGATGTACAATTTATGTAAGTTACAGTGAGACTTTTTGTGAGCAAACATGTAGTTGGACAAGTCAGACTCTCCTCCCACCAAATCACGTCAAACCATACAGCATGGTGACATACTACATAATGTAAACGCCAATGCTCTCTGGTCAGGCTAAAGAAAACTAAATCAGGACAGCCAACCTCCAAAAAGCAATCCTCATCCTAAGCCATTAATGTTTGATGATGGAATTCTACACAGTATTTTAATATAAGAGGGATACAAGTTATACCTGTTAACCAAAGGGACCATCAGACAAAAACAGGAATCTGAAGACAAGAGTAACAAAATTCTAAGCAACTGTTTTAATACCACAAGAAGACAGTAGATGGATGAAATCAGCATGCTGTCTGTGCATGTCTCATAAAACTTCCGATGAATGAACAAATTTTCACAAAATGTGGTACAAACATTACACAGCTGGAGGCCACTCAAACCCAACAATTTTAAATTTCCTATGACCACTCATAAACTATGGTGGACATATGAATTGGTGAGGTAGGAGAGATGGTGCATGGGACTGTTATTGGATTCTGGAACACACAGATGTGTTTACAGGACTAATTAAACTGCGCTACATATGTTTGTTTGTGTTTACACAGAAAGCGGCTCACTGGGAGAAAGTTGAAATAACATAGTATGTATGCACATACCAATAAGAACAACCAATTTTTGTGGATGTGTTCATCAATTTGAAACTTTTAAAACATATTTCTTACACTGCATCTAGTTCCTACTCAGTTATGCCACTTAGAAACAGCTAGTCTCAATCACAGTGCACCAAAAGAAGTCGTAACCACAGTACATACAGTGTTGACATCCAATACCATCAGCAGGAGACAAGAATAAAAAACTTTGAGGGATATTACACAAAATAAACACAGATCAGTCAGCCATGTTACATCTTACTGCCCTCTAACTTTTGTACCTCCTCAATGATGACCAGAAACAAAATCAAGGTTCCTGAATGCAGTGGTTTACATGATTGGTCACACAAGCAATGTGGGTTTTAATTTTTTACACGTATTAACTTACAGCTGTCTCTGCATATGCCTTCCTGGCATGCAAAGTGATAACTCGCTCTAAAAAAAAGCTGCAACTCATTCCCATATGTCAACAATTTAAAGACCATAGCGTTGAGAAACGTTAATGGATTATATAGGACCACATTACTTTATACTCACCAGATAGCTATAACATTTATTAGTACATATGGTCATTTTCTTCAAACGACGTAACTTGCATACAGATGGTCTTGCTACTAACTAATCGCATTAATACTACTGCTGCTGCCAACATATTATTTACTATCAGCATAATCTCCATAATTATTTCACCTGCATATAGGGCATGTGGCATGAATGAGGGAAGAAACGCATACAGGGTTTTGGATGGAAAATCTGAAGGAATGATGCCACTTGGAAGATCTATGCAAACACTGGTGTTAATATGAACCTTCAATAGACAAACGGGGCAAAGTTGTGCCATCAAATGTACATCTCTGTTGAATAAAAAGGGACACAGTGGGCACTTTAATTGATTAGTGCTCCTGCTGCAGCAGAAATACGGAATTTAAAAGGCTGTATACTAAATGTTAAGGTGGATCTTAAATAAAATGGATAAGATGGCATGGATTGATGACATGTGGCTAAAAATAGGAACAAATAGCAAACTCTCATGAAAATGGTCATGAACTTTCAAGTTCTACAACAGCCATCATAGCAGCAGACATATCAATTTCTAAAGGAGAAATCAGGTCTGTACCAGAAGTTAGTCAAACTGTAACTTCTCATTAACTGTGACATAAATATCATTCATCCTTCCACGAGGGGTTCAGAAGTTGGCTTTTGGAGTTGTGGTAAGTAATATCAGTCCCTTCTTGTGGCATACAGAAAACGGCAAATTACATCCAACAAAATAAGCACAAATATTGTATGTCACAACAATCATTATCTTTTTCAAATTCAATTTTTTGGTCACTGTCTTTATGTCTGGCCTACACACGTTGAGGACAAACTTGACAACAGGCTGTAATCTTGTGCACTTGTCACAGGCAAAAGCCACAGCAAGGTGACCAAGAATATTGATCCACCTTCTTCTGCGAACCAATACATTTATGTGACTATCAGATTTTCAAGAACTTCTTGATTTCTGCCTTCGAAAGACTGTCAGCTTTAACTCTTTGGCATTAACAACCCCAATGTGATGCTCATAAAATCAAAGGATGACATAAAGCCATCACCCAGAACTTGTCACTTACAGCACATTCTTGTACATCCCTAAGTTGATACGTGTACCTGTCTCAGCTCGCACATGCAAAAACAATTTTGTGTATCAGAATGTTCCCTCCCCACCCCTTAAACCAACAAAATCAAATCTAGCGCCAAAGAGTTCCTCCTCCATGGAAAATACTGGCACAACTAGCAGTCAGTGGTATTTATATAAGTAAGTTTAACCTTTTGGCGCCGGAATTATTTTTTTAATTTTAGCACACCCTGTATATAAAATGTGAATAATACAGGAACCAAATAAGTTAGAATTATGAAACAAACTGCATTTTGAAGAGAAATAAACGGAAATTATATATAATGTTTAAAATATTCAGTACCTATATTTGTTGAATAAATATATAAAATGGAACTTTGGAGGTTAGGGGTGCGGTACGTCAACTATAGTTGACATTAGGCGTCTAAAGGTTAACTGATAAAAAGAGGGGTCCTTACTTCTGAGAACATTAAAGCCAATTACAGAAACCTGACAGTCTTCATTACTGGCCCACACTAAAGAATGAAATAAAATCGTGCATCCTACCTGCTCTCTATCTTGAAGATGTTCAAAATATTCAATGGACTGGTTATTGATGGTGATCAAGCCAGTTCCTGGAGATCTGACTGTAACTTCACCACGAGCAGTTTTCCTTAAGCATTCTGAAAAATATAATACAACTATGCATGTATTCTGGCCTTCAGAATTATTCATTCTGTTATCATTAATTTAAAAGACAACAAGAAAATTACACCTTTTTCTTATGATTCTATACACACGGTAATTTCATATTGTAATGTTAAGCAAATATAAAGTTGTCCCTGTCCATGCCATGAGAACACACAGGAAGTGCGCCACTCCTTAACATCAGTACTAGGCAAAAGTGAGTGGCCAACTTCATGCTCTGGACAATTTACCCCCCCCCCCCAATCCCCCAGAAGGAAACAATGTACCACTGAATAGGAGGTAGGGTGGATCCCACAGCCACCCTGGATGTTTTGGAGATGAGAAAACTCTTGCATCTGCAGAATTCAAACCCTGGACTACCTAGTTGTTATACCAACTACGCCTCCTGGCTGCATTTTAACATTACTTTCAAACTAAAAGCTTCACAAACACTGCTATGCTATTCATTACTTTCTGAGACACACTTAAAAAGTGTACCCACCTTTTGTTGTTACATATGCTCTTCCATCAGCATCATACTGAGGCTGGAATGAACAGAAACTCAAGGTTACACATCAGCCACTAAAGAACAAATTTTCCTTAGGCAACAGGCTATATAAGAGAACAATGAAACAAGTTATAGTTTTTTCAAAGTGACTATAGTGTGAATTTAAACAAACATTCAGTGATCACATTGGCCTCTCATTGGCTACCAGCTAGGGATTTGTTTGTGGTTGTTAACTTCTCTTTTCCTTGGGAGTTTTACTTTGCTGTTAGGCTCTGGCTTTATGGACAAGAATCCTTGTTGAATAAGTTTCTTCCTTCTGCATTCTCAGAGTACACTAAACACTAAGAAGACGCAAGATTTTAAATTCTCACAGAAGTGCTGCTTAAGCCTCAGGTCATCTGGGATACAACACTGTGTCAATGTGCAAGTGGTTAACATTAGGATAATTAAACAGTCCAAGAATAATTATTCTTGGACTGCTTCACCTTGAACACAAAAGCACCACAACCCTTTAAAACATCAGGAATCATTTGCCTAACATGTAATATCCCAGAAGATGTGGGTCATGGATGAGTTTGGTATAAGTTCCCAAATTTGGCCAGGCCCATGGGTACAACCTAACACTGACACTTCCTCTCTCAGTCAAGCAGAGAGTAAGTTTACAGTTATGGGGCAATACAAATATTCTGTCATCCTCTTCCCATTATCCATAAACTACTCTTGGAACACTTGTAATTTATCTGTAGGTATTAAGCAAGAATATTCATATACGCAAATTTGATTTGATATAATTAGTATCACTGTCTAGCACGCCTTATCCATTCAGTCATTTTGTGCAGGAAGCCTAATTTACAGGACTAATGCGGTTTGAATGATGTGAAATAAGCAAATAAGAACCATTAAGATGATCTATGTTTCTGATGATAATCTGAAGTATATTTTGTCTATTATTACAAGTCAATGGGTGCTGCTAAATGGTTACATGTTCTGATGACACGCAATAAACGCAGCACAGATCACTGTGTTGTTTAGCATTTTCACAGCACAACACAAATTTGTTAAATAGCAGTCATTTATATGTTCCAAAAAAATTGGTATACACCATCTATATCCAATTTAACACATTGATTTGAACACTGTACCCCACAGTAACACGTATTAATTTCCAATTAGAGAATTTAGTCTGTAAATACGGGTCGAAATGAGGAGAGTTGCAATCATGCATCTTGCCTCTAGGAAAACTGAAACACTTGTGCACCTTTCGCTATGATAAGCAAAGTTGGTTCCCTTGCTCAAAAAATCCCCCTGTTCTAATTTTCCTTAACTAGTCTGATTGGTCCTACGTACATTCAGCAATCCATAACAGGTAAAAGCTTCAAATGTTTGTACTCTATCTCCCCATTGGTTCCTAATGACTGACACAGTATCCCTTAAAGTAATATTCGTAAACGTCATATAAACATTGTTTACCAGACAATTTTAATATGTTGCTATAACATGGTATCCATCCTCTCTTGATTTGCATCTCATAAAAGTGTCAAATCCTCAAATTATGACTGTCCCAGCAAACTCCAAAACACCATTAAGTATGACAATGACAAATGTGTGACAAACTAAAATCCTCTTTGTACTAACATGTAGCAACTCATATCCTATGCTAACCTCTACTTCTCTCATTCTTCAGCTACCTGTCTTCCTATTTCAAGTATAACTCCATCTCACTCTCTCCTCTTGTAGCCTATCTTCCTCCCTGCTACCATACCAACCTTCTGTGTGCACTACCAGATGCTACTGACTTCCCTCCTAACATCTACATTCTCTATCACTGCATTCTAGGAATTAATTTAAATTCTTATAAATAAAGTATATAATGCTTTCCAATGGTTATATTGTTACCATATACCATTAATTAGTTCCACATTCTTGTGACAAGACATTAACATACCTTTTTCTTGTTTACATTTATTTGTGCACCAGCCTCATTGGCACCCAAATGTTCCCATGTTTGTCATGATATCTATGTTCACTAAGTACATTCTAGTCTGAGGACCTTTATGACATTCAGTATTATACCACTTTATATGGCATGTAGTTGTGAGTACCTGTCCTCAGGACCAGCCCAAAGCACGTGGGTGCCCTAGGTAGGTTAACAATCTGGTGCTCTGGTCAGGCTAATAATCTGGCATCCTTTTACACTGATACACTTTAAACTTCTTTTTGGCCTAGGGCATGACTGGCTAACATTTTTGTGGGTGCAAGCCCAAATTTTGGATTGCTGGAGAAATTCTTTCAAGTGTGGAGAGCTGAGTTCAGTAGCACAATATTCCCAATTATTCCAATGATGTTATAGCACGCCTTAAAGGATGGTGCTCCAGGCAGCTCCCAGGCTGGCCCTGTCTGTCCTAACTCTCAGCAATACGACCAACTGCTGGTCGATTTAATAAATACTGATGGATCTCTGCCGTGGTGTTCGTATTGACACCTTGTAATCAGGTAGACAGGTTGCACCATGCTGTATGAACATAACATCCTCCATATTTATCATTTCAACCCTGATAATGATCACAGTATGTTACAAGTTACACACTACTACCACAGCACAGTGTCATGACCCAGAAGACCACAATATGCACCATAACTGCTGTGAACACCTCAAAACGTACACTGGAAAATATGAATTTTAAATACATAATATGCACGCAACTAACTGATTGACTTACTAATAAAATAACTAATTCACCAACTACGTGCATCAAAGCTCTTCCTTCAAACTACCAGTTCCCCAGCTGGTCAAGAAATTCCCCACACTTCAAAGAACCAGAAGGTTCATTACCACATTCACAACAGCCCATCACATGTCCCTATCGAGAATCAGATCAATCAAATCCATGCCTTCCTATCCCAGTTCTTTAAGTACCATTTTAATATCATCCTCCCACCAACATCTAAGTCTTCCAAGTGGTCTCTTTCCTTAAAGTTTCACTACCAAAAAGCTGCATGCATTTTCCTCCTCCTCACTGCACGTCACACACTCCACCCACTTCAACTACTTTATGTGATGAATTGCATAATATGTGGTGAGAAGTAACAAATCACGAAGCTGTTCTTTATGCAGTTACCTCCAGCGTCCTCTTCCTTCTTTCCTCTTAGGCCCAAACATCTTCCTTAGCACCCTGTTCTTGAACAACCTCAGCCTATATTCTTCCCTCAACAGGAGAGACCAGTTTCACATCCATATACCGTATATTCTCGAATCTAATCTGCACCCTTTTTACAGTTTCAGAGGGCTAAAAAATCAGATGCGGATTAGAATCACGTGCGGATTAGATTCGCAGTCGTGAGCTGGATTTTGGAAAAATGGTAGAGCCGCTGTACGTGCCATAAGCACAATACAATAATTTATTATTCGTCAGACTCGCCGCCATCCACATGAATGAATGAAGCATTTAAATGGCTGCAGCGCTAATCAGCTGTGCTGCGTTTGTACCGCTGGCAGTTAAATGGTCACTTCACACACGGCGCGTTAGTTGGATAATGGTCAAAGCATTGGTAATATAATATATTATTCAATCAGTCTGCCTTGTAGGCAAGGGGCGGTTGAAGGAAAGGTGGGGATTAGAACCGCGAACTAACATTTTTTTTGTTTAAGAAATCGGAAAAAACTAGTGTGGATTAGATTCAAGAATATATGGTAACACAATGGGCAAATGATTATATCACATATATGAAGTGTGAATATTATGCTGGGAAAAACCATGCATTTATTAACCTTTAGACACCTAATGTCAACTATAGTGGTCGTACTGCACCGCTAACCTCTAAAGTTGCATTTTATATATTTATTCAACAAATAAAGGTACTGAATATTTTAAACATGGTATATACTCTTCATTTTTTTCTCTTCAATATGCAGTTTGTTTCATAATTATAATGTATTTGGTTCTTGTATTATTCACATTTTATATACAGAGTGTGCTAAAATTAAACAAATAATTCCGGCGCCAAAGGTTTAAGTAACATCCCTGAATGTAAACGGCATTGACCTGCATATACTTAATTGCTTGCATTTATGGTCTTCAGACACACTGTGAATTAATAATACAGTAATATTTCACATAATATATAAATAAATCACCCAACAGGCAAAAACTATATACAATATCAAGGACATCAAGTTTGCTCCCTGAGGATGGCATGCATGGAGTGCCAAAACACACAGCAGGAGATTTTGTGCACCTGTTGTGTATACATCCGGTGCATGTAAGATTCGGTTTATAAGTTGGCATCTGGTACAAAGTCCAATACCAGTGAAGTATGAAACTTGTCCCAAAATAATGCCCACCCATACTTTGAAATCTCAAAGAAAAAATATATTTTGCATGCACACAATGTAGATAGCTTGCTGAAGTGTTGACATACAGTACATAATCATCACTGCAATAAAAAATTTCAGAAATTCTTTGCCAATGTTTTTTTACACATAAAGTCCTCAAATTCACTGAAAAAGTCTAAAGACAATAATGCATACTAAAGTGAAAGGCAAATTTGACTAAAATTACCTAATAACACACTTGCCAATGATGTCATAACATGTACGAAAATAAGCTGATTTCAGTACACGAAGACTACTGTTTTCTGTGTCACATGATTTAAACCTGCTTCTAAGTTACGACACTGCAGGAAAAACCTTAAATCTCACCAATTTCAATGAAGTGATGAAGGGTTCAAAACAGCACATGACAGAACTGAACATACGCAGATATAATGTGCAATATGTTTCTTAAGTTATACAGTAGGTGAGGGTGGGGGTGTGAATAACATACATTACATTCAGGCAAATATGGCTTTAAATAATACCAATCCCTTTTTAATGACAATGGAGATAAATTAAATGGCATGCGGATAAGACTTACCTTGGGAATGTCAAAAACACCAGTCTGTATCAGCATTGGTTTCCTGAATCTTTCAATAAAATCGTTAATCCGGTACGAGTATGGATGTTGAATTAGTCTTTCCAGAACAGAGATGAGAATGTTGTACTGAAATGCAATGACATTACTATCAACACCCATTCCAATTGTCAAGTTTGAAATTTAAGGGCAAGTTTTTTTTTTGGGGGGGGGAGGGGGAGGCAGTGATGGTACTCATATATTTTTACATTTTAAAATTCTCTCTGACCCCTCTTATTCTTCTTCCAGTACGTCGTTCTCTGCTGAATATAACGTTTTAGCAAGATGATAATAAAAATAGAAAACATGTAACATAAATTAAAATTTTTGACACTTGAGGGCATTCTGAGTTTTAAAGAATTGAAAGAAGTAACACATATCAAAATTAGTTTAATTCCCACATAATTATGTAAAAAGGAGCCAGTATGGATACAAGGATGTACTGTCAAAAGAAACATAATTGTAAAGCACATGATTTGATCTTATTTATTGGTGCACACAATGTGCGAGTGTTATGTGAAACTCTGTGATCTGCAGAACCCTGCTGGCCCCCAGCACATATCAATCTATAATACACAAATGAAACAATAAAGAATGTTGTAAACAACAAAGAAAACAGAAAGGCAAAGGAAAATAAAGACACTTTTTCTAGGCATCACTGAAAGGAATATTTATGCATTCCTTATTCCCAAAGCACTGAACACAGGAAGCAGTATTAGAGAGATGGGTTCCCACTGTAGGCTAAAATTGTAGTGGTTTCTTTCTGCAGACCCATAACTTAAACTAAATGTTGTACATTTCCAATACATATTTTATGTGGCGACTGAGAATGTCTATTAGCTTCACCATGTCCATCCATCCATGTCTGTCTGTCTGTCTGTCCAAATGTATCAGCATAGCTCCCACTACATCGAATTCCACGCAATTTGCCAATGGGGACTTTTAAGAAAGTCTGTCGAGAAACTTCAAATTTGGTTAAAATTAGACAGAAATATCATTCACTTTACATTAGGAGCAAAGCACATTTTATTTTTGCCCATATCATAAATCTGCCATAAAAGCATACTTGTGTAGCACTCAAGATTTTTATATTGTTGACAGTGACACATGGCTCAATGACACACAGACCATATTTTTGTTTCCATTGGAAATATGATTATGCGAACAGGTCACAAAGTTAAGATATTATGTACACTGCCTAACTGCATCTAACAACACTCACTGTCCAGTGAATAGAACAGAAGTGGAGGGCATCCAAACACTCAAGTATGAGCAGTCATGATATACTGCACATCCAGGACAACAGAAAAATTATGCCATCAGCAACACCACACACTGAATAAACTGCCATACTTTACTGACACTTTGTAACAGCCACTCTGATTCAAACGTTAGTTCTGATGTAACCGCCGTACTGTAGACATGCATGGCAACTACAATAGCCAGTTCATTAGAATTTTGAATATACAACACAAGTCAGATTATCAGCTAATATAAGTGTGCAGAGGTATCAAGCAGCCTGTTAATAGGCTTGTCACAGACGTTTAAGTGGTTCCTTTTAGTCATACTGACCAGTTTTGTTTAGTTAAAAAGAGTCCCAGAATACTGTGCTTCACTTGCCTCTGCGAAGCTATGCACTCCATTATTCCAGATGTTTTATACTTCTCCAGTCCCTTCATCAGCCATACAAATTACATTTGTGATCAATATAAAACTTAACTCCTGTCTGGTGAGTAGACAGTATAGTCTTCTTACACAATAAAAGGAAAGGCTGCCTGAGAAAAATCACTGCATTTTTGCACTTCGAAACCCCTCTTTTGGCAAGTTCTTATCTACCCCTATCCCACTACCCATATGAATTGTACCCTATCATGTTTCTCCAGTGTCACAAGGAATGGCAGACAATCCCAGACTAGTTTTCAGTTAATCTGGAAGGAATCAAGTTGTGCTTCACTTGTTAGGTATTATTATTATTATTATTATTATAATAAATGCTGCTATTCTTGTTATCCATTATCCAATATTTCTGTCTGGAATACTAATGTATATTGCATTTGGCTGAAACACAGTTTCCTCCCAGTGCAACAAACATAAAAGCCCAATGCAATACCTATTTTTGTCTTTGAGTCATCTGCACACCAGTTAATTCCACTTTCCTATAGGGTTAAAACCATGAGCAGGCAAATGAGTGTAAATGGTTTGTGAAGGGAGTAGACAGGGATATTTTACCTGTCCCTATTCACAAAAGTGGTTCTCTAGCAATGTTCAAACCTACATTTATATTAACATTCACCCCCTGAAACAGTGGCTCTCAATATATGCTTCCATACAACAATGGTATCCCAAATAAGGTTAATGTATAACATATTCTGAATTTTACATTTTTTTAGCAATCACTTATGTAAAAGCCACCTGTCCAACCTGGTCCACAATGCAATATAGTAACATATTTTCTCATAGTAATATGCTCCCAGTTTTAATTAATGGCATAAAAAATAAACTTTTCATGGTGTCCAACTGGCAACACCAAGGCGTCCAGATGCTCTTCAAAGTGATAATGCCTCACTACCCTAGGGTTTCAGGTTTGTAAAGTTCAAACAGTAGAGTATGTGTATACCCCACCTTATCACTGTCCATACCTGTCTGTCACTCAGTTTCTCCACAAGCATACTTTCAATTTGTGCCTTCGGTAACCATGTCATTCCTGAAGTAGCCCTAAAATGAACAGACTTATTAGTTTGTAGAGTCAAGATGTATAGTATAGTTTACACCATTGAATCTGCAACAGAGATGAAGAACGGAAACTTACAATGCCTGATTTGCATCTGGTGTCAGATGTTTCTTGATCATCTTATCTTCAAACTCATTTAAGGAATTCATGTGATCGACAATGTCCTGTATGACAGGAAAATGTATTGAATTAGCTTGGATAGTGGTAATTATATAATCAGAAGCATCACAATTTGTACTGTTCACCTTGTTGTTGTTGTTGTTGTTGTTATTGTAATTATTATTATACAATTTTTCATCATCATCATATGTCTGTCATGGAGTTAGGCCACTTGTTGACCCGTTCCGGTCTCACGTTATACAATTTGTAATGTCCTATTATTATATTAAAAAAAGGTACAGTTCCCCATTACAGGCCCAGTGTGGCCCAGAGGGTGGGTAGAGGTACAGCTCTACTCTTCCAAGACCGCTGCAATAGAAGGGGGTGAGTGGTCAGCAGCACGGCCCGGCCACACTTTACCCCCCTGGAAAGACCTGGTACCCATTTTACAGGAGGCTGAGTGGGCTCCAGGGCCGGTCTGGACGGGCAGAAAATCTCACCCCCCCACCGGGATTCGATCCTGGACCGTCCAGCCCGTAGTCAGTCACTATACTAACTGAGCTACCTGGCCCACATTCCTATTATTATATTACATTATATTAACTCCATGGAGCACAGTCCTTCTTCAGCAACTACGAGTTACTCAACTAGTCAAGAAATTCCACACCATTTTTATGGTACACAAAGGCTCATTACCATGTTCATAACAGCCTGCCACTGGTTCCATTTCTGTGCCAGATGAATCCACCCACACCCTCCCATCCCATTTCTTGTAGGTGATTAACTCAGGGACAATGAGGTATGAAAGGAAATTAGTGTATGGAGGAGGTGAAAAATGTGCACACAATTTTAGTCAGAAAATCTCAAGGCAAGAGATCACTGAATGGACCTACGCATTGTAAAGATCTTATTATTAAATGGCCCCTCCTGGTTCTCTGTACTTTTTTTAAAATCATGCTACTAGCTGGGTAACTTCAACTTGTCAAAGGAAGATCCTGCCAATCTTTCAGTTAGTGAGTGGCCAAACTGATTTGGACACCCAGCTCTGGATTTGAAATTCATCAGCAAAAAAATATGAGCTGAAACACTTTGGTAATCTGCAACTATTTTACTCAGATTTAAACTATACCAAAATTATTAAAGGCTACATTTCAGTACATAATTGTCATTTACATATCACTTATAAAAATTTTACTGCTTAGTCCCCACAAACAGTAAACAAGCTACTGATGAACTACAACTACAAGGATGACAACAACAACAACAATAAAGTAAACACATACATTCTGCACAAATACTGTTCAATAATATCTGCATCCACTTACATACAACAGCTGAAATAAATTAGGCTTCCCAGTGTAAAACAGAAAGTGATGAGGTCGACCACTCTCATCAAATTCAGCAGCTTTTCTTGGAGGAAATATCTCTTCTGGAGGTTTCATCATTGGACGAGCCTTTGGTTCAAAGAGGCCTGATGGGAAAAGATACTCAATGGCTTTCTGAAATGGCATCACACAAAGTCAGAGATATTATAAAAGAATTCTGTTTCAACTAAAAAAACAAAGAAATACATTACAATAAAATATTCATACACAGAAATGCTGCAACAAATATATTATACCATTCACTTTCATGTAAAATTTGAGAATCTATCAACAGCGTTGACGAATGAACCAGCTGGTAATTGTTTACCAGCTAATATGGCATAACATCTCTGAAGACATGCACTGTAACATGTCTTGTTTGAGTAATTCCACACAAAAGAAAGATAAACATAAGAAATCAGTGTCTTGATGCAGCTTGAGTTTCAAAGGTCACAAAAATTATTGCTGTGCACGTGTGCAGCAGAGATATATTGTTAGAATTTCTAAATTCTGAAAAATAGATAATAGCAAGGTAACTGATGCCTCTCTTTCTCCAACAAAGAACAGTTTAAGCCTAGATATAACATTCTGAAATATTGTTATGCATTTCATCTTAAGGCATTATTACATTACTATTTTTTGTTCAGCATTACCACAAACACAGCTATTGTAACTAAGGCACAGCTTCATAATCAGCATAACTTGTACAGAATAAATGCCACTACCAAATTCAGAAAGAATTTCTTGTGGTGGACTCACCGTATCTGATATGGAAGACATGCTATTATAAAAATTTTAAATAAGTTAAGGATCAGTTTTTAAAGTAATATTAAATAGTTATGAATAACAATCACATCTGTGTCAACAATATTTACATCAGTTATCAACATCATTTGATAACACAGTACAGGAGCTATGGTGTATGCACATCAATACATTTCATGAGTTTCAGCGAACTTACATTAACACAGTAAAGGAGTTATAGAGTACATACACCAACATGCTATACAAGTTTCAGGGTACTTATACCAACACAGTACAAGACTTACAATGTACATACATCAACAGACTATATGACTTTCAGTACACTTACATCAACATCTTCTTGTGCGAAGGTGTCAGGATCCTCACCCATCATGTTTGCAAGGTGCCTCTTCCCAACGTTGTACTGAAGCAATTGCTCCTTTAAAAACTCATCTAAAATAAACACCGTTTACAGTGTAAATGCCCAATAATAACACATGGCCAACTCTCAATAATCCAGTACCAGTTATCAGACTGTTCATTACTTTTAGGTTAATTCAACTTCAGCTGTTCTTACACATATTACTTTATAGTTGTGAATATTCTGCCACTTGTTTATACTGATACAAAATGTGGTCTATTACAGTGAGGATAACATAAACTACAGTAGAATACCAGTACAAAAAAATTTTGGGGACCTCAGAAATTAATTTGATATAGTGAAATTTTGTTATACTGAAATAAGTCAATTCTCAAGAACTCACCTGTTGTTATATCCGTTGCAGGATCTACATTACTTCAACATGAATTTACAGATGAAAAAGCTTAATATTTATTA
>Ga0123354_10004138_pt1 | contig 20437 bp, 13 predicted proteins | sample TergutLab28metaG_2_FD_97872 | JGI IMG/M metagenome (GOLD analysis project Ga0123354, IMG submission 97872) | Labiotermes labralis P4 segment gut microbial communities from Petit-Saut dam, French Guiana - Lab288 P4 | ecosystem: Host-associated > Arthropoda: Insects > Digestive system > Gut ...
ACCCACACCCACACACACATACACCCGCACACCCACACACACACCCACACACACACACACACACACACACACACACCCATGCGCGCACACACCCATGCACACCCACGCACACCCACACACACACACACACACACACACACACACGCTGCATTTATCGGGTGAAGGTAAAGGTAAAGCAATTACTCTACAGGCCCTGAGGGTTTCAGGATGTTGAGACTCCTATATCAAAACAAGCAGGGCATGAAGTTGGTAAATTTGCCAGCCCTACACGCTGGCGCCTTTACCCTCCGGGATATATTCCTGGTATTAATTTCTGTTAGAACGTGAGTAAACTCTCAGGCCACAATACTGCCAGAAGCATTTTGTCAATGAAGAATTCCCACGACAACTTTGGGAATCGAACCCGCAACCCTCCGGCTTGTAGCACAGTGCCTCAACTAACTGCATTACCGCGTGCCCCCTTTTATCGGGTATTATTCATAAATCAAAACGCGGAGGCCTCTAATTTCAACAGGACTCACTGATGTTGACTTTTGACTCAGAATTACTGCAGCAGTTTAACATCTCTCTTCAGTGTATTTGAAATACAGGTTACATAACTTTGTGGGGTCTAAAAGATGTGAAAATTTACCGACATACTTGCGTGAAAAGGTCGTACTTAAAAACTGAAAGTTATTCTCGAGGAAGGAGGAAGATTGTCACTGAAAGTTACAAAAGTATTGAACTTACCTAAGTAACCGTATGTAGGAACTGATGTACTTGAAATATGAGGTATGTCGATGCTTCTTTTTCTTGTTATGCCTCTCTCATAGACTGTTAGGTTTCTGTATCGAATTATTGCACCTGAATAAAACGTAGAAGTTACTTAGAAATCTATATTCTTGGAACCACATCATACACTTGAAGATTGCTGGACATGTTATGCTTACCTTGCCAGTAAAACACTCCAGGGGCGCCTAATACAAATTCAGTACTATTCTGAAAAAAAAAAAAGTGTAAACGTTGAGTGCAATTTCATCTTAATAACGTAATTACATATTACTTCCAAGAGTATTTTTAAATATTTGGAAGGAAACTACACGTTTTATATATATATAATTATTATTATTATTATTATTATTTCTTTAACAGTTATTTACAGGCACGGGCGCAATGTTAATTTTGTAATAATTTTCAAACACGTTCCTTTGGAGAAATTACTAAGTGCTATGAGCAATTATGCTATGTTTCTCATGGGTTCCTCTACGCTGTTTTAGAAACATGACCTGACGTTCAGATCAAACGCAGCACAGCATAGCAAAGGCATGTACATTGGGAAAGATAAATACGTTACACGAGTACTTATAGTATATCTCTCACCTTAGGAAAATGTGCTGAACAGCCGGCCTCGCCAAACGCATAGAAGTAATGGATATCCCAAAGAAATTGTTTATCTGAAATTCAGAACAACGTTATTCACTTCCTGCTGACCAACTACTGCCCTCTTAAAACAGGCACAAATAGAGAATAAATAAGTAAATTCTCGCCACATGACACTCTTAATTTTTATAATCAAGACACTTTTCTTTTACAGTAGTGTGATAAACTTTAAGCAAATTTAATTCTTAAATATCTCATCTGTTGCCTCATGACGTTAAATTAAATGGCGTCTCGAAATAATTAATCAAGGAAGAATAAAGTTAATTTCGCGTTGTCATTATCTGCACCTAAGGCTGCTTTCACTACGTTCGGGTAGAATCCTATTGCCATTCCTTCCATTCCATCAAGTCCATCCTTCCGTCCATCATTCTATCGATCAATTAATAACTTACTGCACCCTATGTCCCTGCGGCCCAAACTAGAATATTATGTGACGTAAGGATTATGTTATTCCCCATAAAAATGGTAAGGCTAGAATAAGTGTCTGAATGAAACCTGTAGCGCAGTTCGGGTAGGCAAATATTTGTCTGACATTTTTCCTATTAGGAATAGTTTCAAACTAGATGTTTTATCGCCATTTCTTTTCAATATTGTTATAGAGTATACCAGGTAAACCAGGATGGCTTAAAATGAAAAGGTACTCATCAGGATTTGGTTTAGGTTGATGGTGTTAATATATTGGGCGAAAGCGTTAATACTACAAACAGAAACGCAGAAGCTTCAGTAGCTGCTAGTAAGGAGATTGGCCTAGAAGTAAATGCTGATAATACTAAGTACATGGTCATGTCTCGAGATCAGAATGCAGGATGAAGTCACAATATAAGGACTGATAACAGTATTTGGTTTGAAAGGATGGAACAGTTTAAATACTTGGAAAACACTTAACAAATCAAAGTTCTATGTAGTAAGAAACCAAGAGCAGACTGAAGTAAGGGAATGCTTGCTATCATTCGGTGCGGAATCTTTTTTCTTCCAGTTTGCTATCAAAAATTTTAAACATTAAGATATACAGAACTATAATTTTGCTTGTTTTGTATGGCTTTGAAACTTGGTCGCTCACATTTAGGGAGGAACGCAGCCTTAGGATATATGAGCATAGGGTGTTGAGGAGAATATTTGAGCCCAAGAGGTAAGAGGTAAGAGGGAAGTGGAGAAAAATACATGAAAGGGAGCTTAATGATATGTAATCCTCACCAAATATTATTCGGGCGAGCAAATCAAGAAGTATGTGTTGAACGGTGCACGTAACACGTGTGGGGGAAATGAGACATGCATACAGGATTTTGGTGAGGAAACCTGAAGGAAATAAGCCACTTTGAAGACCCAGGCACAGATGGGATGATAATGTTAAAATGGATCTTCAGGAAATGGGATAGGGGTCATAAACTGGACTGATCTGGCTCAGGATGAGAGGTAACGGGCTCTTTTAAAAGCGGTAATGAACCTTCGTGTTCCATAAAATGTGGGGAATTTCCTGACTAGCTGAGAACCGGTCAGCTTCTCAAGAAAGACTCTGCTCTATGGAGTAAGTAAGTAAGTAATTATGTAATTAAGTAGGTAGGTAGGTAATTAAGAATTATATCAACCACGGACACAAGAGTCTGTTTTGTTATATCTGGCAAGAAGACGACTACAAGAAGGTAAGAAAAATTAAAACGTAAGCCCAAACAATGATGACCGAGACAAATGAAAGTGTAGGATTTCGTTTCGTGAATACTTTTACTATAGCAACTAAAAGCCATTAGGTTTCAATAGTAGTAGAAAATGTACATGAAAATCAGACAGCAAGTTTCCTCGTTAAAAGTAGATGACTTTCATTTTCTTATGAAGCACTTTCATTAAACTTTTGAAGCAAAATATTTTCAACACATTTTACATACTTAACAGTTAAAAGGCTGTGATTCAACTAAGAAAGGTCAGCCCCAGGTACGCGTCTTTAAAATTCGCAGAACAAACAGCGGTTATTTCTCTAAACAGCACTTAAACTAGTTAAAGGAGACACAGTGTACTGTGTGTGCCATATGGGCTGATGTTTTATTCTTAAGTTATGGTGAATGAATTGTATTGAATTAAAGGTTTTTAAAATCTATATAAAAGAAACATGTATCAAATCGCAATAAACCTGCTCCCCTACCACAAACACACACAGTGCTTCATACCTCTCTCGCTGAGCGGTAACAGAGTCTCCTTGGATTCACCATCAGTCAGATAGCATGCGCCATTCATCAGGTAATAACCGTAATTGACCCTCGTAGCGTAATAGGAGTTCTGCCATCGTGGTGCACAGACCTGAAATTTGGTTGAAGCGTAAGAGAAACTGTGCTCTGATGCAGTACACTGAATTCATTAATGAGTTTTGTATTGTGCTTTTTATCTTTTATTATTTGTGATGTAACAGGCGCTTGTAGGTGTTTGTCCGCATCCACGGGGACAACACTTCCAAATCATGACACATGGATGTCAAAATATCCCTGTGCGTCATTAAGCACCCTTCCATGAAGGCATGTGTTGGGTTGGAGACATAACTCCATGCATCGTTCACTTCGACATTATACGGAGACGACTGGCCAGCATCACGCCCAGACCTCCTAACAAAAAAATATCGGCCGCTACCCATTAGGTGGGCCTCAGGGTTAGTTTCTGCGTTCGTAAAATATGAAAACCTCTAGGTTCTAGAGCAAACCAAACACGATTCTTGTGTGGCCGTGTCCCTAGTCTAGTCACAGTTTAGACTACACTATCACAGCTCCCATAATGAGAAGTTAGTTTGAAGAAGAAAATTGTTACACATGACTCAATGGGGTATTTTTCACATGCGGAAAAAAAACCATCCGTACATTTAATGCTTAAGAAGATCTTTCATTAATTTGAACCTGTTGATTTGAAAATGCATTGACATAGTGAGGTGCGGAAGGTTTCGACATTTGGAGGATAGTAGAGGCTTTGTAACTAACTACGCAGAATACAGTTGTTTTTGGTAATTTAATACTAAAATCATGGCCAATAATATTCCCGCATTTTATAAACTCGCAGTTTCTCTATCAGTTTCACAACAGCAACACACCGGATTCCACCATGAGCCAGATAACTGGAATCTATACCCATCATATCCTCTCTACTTCCCATCAGTTTGATTACCCCAACATTTACACTTGCGTCTTCTTAGTTGTGTCTTCTCTTTAAATTTCTCAACTAAATGTTTCTTATACATTTTATTTTTCTATGCCCGCCTTTGTCATGTTAAATGTTACAAAGTTTCTTGTTATGCAGTTTTATCTATTCTCCTCTTCTTTCCTCTCTCGTAGGCCCAAATGCTGTCCTCACCATCGCATTCCCAGACACTTTCTTGACACAGGTAACACAACCTGCATCCACTATATTCGTGATTATATTTTATAAATATCTTCTTTTTCTATCCTACATAACTACATACCTTACAAAGATTTCTTATGTAACAAATGTACGGCAGTTAATTTCGTAAGAAATAGCTTCACTGTTTCAATGACGACTGTCAAAGAAGAAGGCGAATGGTAATCGCTCACGAACGTCTAACGCACCAGTAATCGTTCGCCATTGTCTTGAACTGCAACGGCTCCTCCAAGCCACGAATCGTCTCTCATGTGCTCGACAGTATAACCGTCATCATCATGAACTTCCCTCTTGCCTACAAACAATAATATTTCTTATTCATATATACAAAGAGTCAGTGTCTAAACTGTACTAATTGATTTCTATCGTCTATCTTCTTCCATTAATTTTTTCCACATGACAGTGGTTGCTTGCATGCTATTCCTTATTGAGGCTGATAAGGTTTATTTTTCAACATGCAATTATTCCCTCTCTCAGCCTGAACAGACAGTTTCTGAGTCAAGAAATTTATTTTTCCTCATGTGATAACACATAACACGAGTTTGAATTGGATGTGGTGGCATCGTACAATTATGTACTTTAAAAATTATTTCCCATTTCAAAGACATAACATATATTACAAGATGAAATATTCAAAAAATGCAATAAAGTGAGCTTCAGTAAATACACAAATACACTTCACTTGTTCAGGAAAACCTTATCCATATAACTGTGCAAACATTCACAGTATTAGGCTTCCACATCGGTAAAGATTCGCATTGCATTCTTTTTCTCCGGCGCTTCACAAACTATGCCGTGACACTCTGACGTGTCGCGAAGGGTTCCTGGGTGGACCGCGAGAAAGTTGACCATCCACGACGTGATTCGCTAGACAAATACCAAATTATCATAGCATTGTCGATCACTGAAGGGTGTGACTATGAACTTGCATGTGTAAACAGAGGACAAAGCGTTCGGCTCTTGTACGCGTGCGTCGTGTGCAGTCTAAGCATCGCATATCTCCAGAGGCAACATGACATAAAGGTAAATGCATCTTCACATATTTATTTTTCTGTAATTATAATTTTGGAATTCCCATGACGGCGTGTGGCTGTATAAAATTTTTTAATAATAAAATAGTTCCCTGGAGCTTATTCATTTTTATTATATTAATTTTTTTGTTCGCATTAAAATGTGTTGCGTATGTGTCCGTCATTCTTCAATTGTGTCGCGGCTGAAAAAGACTGGGCACCCTTTTCTAGGTTACAATACCGCTGGCGCAATCTCCTAAAATGCTGAATGTACACATTTGCTATAATTTGGGTTAAAAACGTCTACAAAACTATAGAATGAAAGGACCCTCGCCGTGACATGTGTTGTGAAGAATCACACTGAAGTGCAGTCTATAAATCGAAATATTGAAATTATTTTGACACAACTCACCCCCACTGTCCAAGACAAGGTGCTGACATAAGTCTAGCTCATCAAGGCGACACTGATATACGACACCAGGCTGATGTATACCACTATGTCTAGGATATGTGGAATTTCCACGCGGAGCGCCTACCACCACCCTGGGATATTTAAAATATATATTATTTACAATACATATTATAATCTGTGCATGTGACACAGACAAATTTTTAAAGGTTTCGTAACTTAATAGAGATCAAGAATGATAATCTACTTGCAGTTTTCCCGTAAGTGTGTGCTCATGGCTCACTTCATTAGCCAAATATATAATTAAAAAATTAAGAACTAAAACTCTCAGACATTGGTGACCAGATGGGTTGGTAAATAAATGCAGATGAAACGCAGTACATATGCGTGTCTTATTACCAGACAATGGGACAGAAAAAAACAAAACTAGAAACAATTAAAAATTACAGTCCTGATGATCAGCCTTCTTGTGATGCTGATAAATACATCCCACGTCTTTACATCTATCAAATACTCCAAACTGTATGAACTTATGGCTACACTCATACATAGTTCTACTTGTTACTTTTCACAGGTGTGAAAAATGGCTTATATCCCGTGCAAGAATCAAAATTTCAGGGTGCTGAAAAATATGACAAAAAAATCGAAGAGGGGAGAAGAACGTGGTGTAGAATTCAAGGTGGAGGTGAAGAATACGTGAAAAGTGTTAGTCAGCAAACTCAAAGGAAAATATAACCATTTGAAACCCTCAACCTAGCTGGGACAATAATATTAAAATTGGTATAAACGCTTTAGTTTGTAATGGAGTGGATTTAATTTTTCTGGTTAAGAATGGGGTGGTGTCGTCTGTGATAGACTTAAGGTTCCCACAAAAGACGTGGAATTTCTTATATAAAAAAAAACTGCATGGAGTTCATAGGGAAGCACAAATAAGATGAAACCCATCAGGAAACATAACTGATTGCGTCCACTCTGTCAAATTTAGAGGAAATATCAGGAATGTACAGGAATTCATAATGTGGTGGGACGTGGAGGATTTCGTCACAATCAGTCGGACGTAAGAATGAAAGCCCAGGTGGTTATCAAGCACACATTTCTATTGAACCCAGACTTGTTATTCAAATGGTACAGGTTATGTGCATCTAAAGTGAATGAATAAAGTGCAGTACGGTTTGGAATACACGCGCTTCACAAACGAGACCTCTGAGATTTGGAGTACTTTACTGAACTTGGTGTTCGTTTGTTGCAAACCCACAAGTTTCCCTCGGCTACAAAACTAAGGTGAGATCTGAGGATCTGACGTTAATGACTACGAAGAAAACTATGTTGTGGGGCGTGACTCCTTGCAGATTGGTAGATATATATCGAAGTTTCAGAGAAACGTGTTGCCTTCCTTTTGAAGTGGATTACGGGGGAAAACAGATTCCTCTTAAATTCTGTAAACTTCTACCACAATGCGCGGCATCACTTCCCTATATATATATACATTTATATACACACACATACATACATACATATATACATACATACATGCATTCTTACATAAATAATACATATATACATACATACATAATACACACATACATTCATACATACATACATACACACACATACATACATACGCACACACATACCTACATACATACAAACACATTACAGGCATAAAACTTGCCGGAATCCGAATTTACTTCCCTCGCATGGCCTAAAATCTTCATTATGTTAGACAGTAATAAGTCCACTCTTTATGTCATGCACCGTCATTTTCAGGATGAGCCGTTGTTTCTGGCTGACTAAGAAAATTTAGATTTCAGGTTCAGGTATAGAATATACAGCGTGTCCCAAAAGTCCATTAAGCGCTTGGTAAAGCGTATTTTAAACTGCGGTTAACTGACTCTTGGGCCATTCTGTGTTGGATTGCTACAAATGAAAGTAAGAGAATACAGTAGGATTATTCCACATAAAAGCCAAGTTCAGTGCAGCTAACAGGTACAAATATTTTAGAAAAATAATTTGATTTTTTTCTTACCAGCGCCTTACGCCATGTTTCCGTAAAGCAACCGTGAATCCGAAATAGCTCCCAGTCTGCCTTGTTGGGTCAGAAAATACTAGAGCATGTCGTAAATTCAAATTGAATCCCACTACAGTAGTACTGGTTAAGAAAATAAAAAATAACGCACATACGCAAGTCGATCTTATGCTCATTGTCCTGGAAAGACTCACCACAGCCTCCTCACTCATAGTTGTATCACATTCCCTCCAGGAAGCTGACTTCCTACTTTGAAAAACCGACACATCCGTATTGAGTAACCTTCATGACACACAGAGATTTAGCTGTAAATGACTAACCGCATGGTACAGATTTTCCTTGAAGATTTAATAGATGTTTGTCCATTCAATACTACTTTACCAGATATCTTACTTTTATAGTAATTTTTACGAAAGTTTCCCATGAGACTCTATTCCCCCCACTCTATTCCGTAAGATAAATTTCAATATTATTCTCCCTCTACACCAGACTTGCCCGAATGTTATTTTCCCTTAAGAATTTTCGAAGAAGTTTCTGTTTACATTTCTTATTTAGTTGATTTAATACCCTAAAATTATTGGGCGACAGGTAATAAATTATGAACTTTACATTGTGCAATTCTCCCCCCCCCCCACCGGGTCCGTTTTTGCCGATGTTTTAATTCCACTTCCAAATAGTAGGACAAGGAACAGTAAAAATGCCCAACAGGGCATAGCAACATTACACTGCAGAATTATAAAATATTGTAATTTATTTTGGTAAATATATTAAAATGAAATAATCTGAAATGTTTTGGACTTTCAAAATATTATACTTCATGTAGACCTGATGACCCGAGTTTAGGGTCGCAACTAGTTGCCATATAAATAAAACTATTTACAAGTGAGTCGGTTGTGATTGTGAATATTTATAGATATTTTAGGATCCTCTGTGTTTTGCCCACTGCGTTAAGAAAGAGAACAAATTGCGGATGCTGTTTTCGTACAAATCATTTTGAGGAAATGTCGAATATCGCAGTTGGTTCGTGACGGAAAACCGAAGGACAGTTCTCAGCAGCAGCAGCAGCTGTTACCTTCTTCCTCTGCTGCGTTTAGATCGGCTCTGGGGCAAACAATTCTCAGTCACTTGTTAAAGAAGGCTTTTTTCCAGGGCTCAACCACTGATGGTCGTCTGTGACGGGATTAATATGAGTGAGAAGCCTCGCTTGAAATGTGTGCTTGCACTTAGACAATGCGCAGATTTATCAGGGACCTCATATTGATATGACACAGGGTTCTCCCGTAGCAGTAAATTCCATAACTCACTGAGAAGCGTAAATGAATTTCTGTTCATACTTTCCACATGCAGTCTTCAATTTGGGTAAATCCGTATAAGAGATCTGTATGTAATATTGAGCATTTGTTTCATGAAACTCTATGGAGAGAAGGCCATGTCTTTCTTGAATGTGTAAAATAAGGTACATTTACGTCTGTACTGCGAATCCCTATAATGTCCAGAAAATAAACAAGCCTTTCTAAATTCTGTGTATCCCGTCACGGAATACGTTATTTGCCATCTTGTTTATGGTGTCAAGAGGATAATAACAGGCCTTGTAATGATTTACCTACTATCCCACACAACCAGCCGCTTCGCTCCACAAGACGAGAGTTTTTACCCGAATAGTACCAAGAAAAACAGTCAGAACCTGCAAAATAATTTAAAGTTATAGACTGGTTTCCTGTGTGGGACACTTATCCTGACCGTCTCTGCACTGCAGCTATACATTCAGAGCTGGTGATGCCTCAAACCCCAATCAGATCCACAGTCCATAACGCATATATCAATACTACAAACACCCTGTAAATATTCTGAACAGCGCGTAACATTCAGAATACTTATCAGCTATCAGTGTCTATTGAACACACGCACATTCAAGAATCACTAGTATTACTGAATACCAAAAATCCAAAACATACCTACAAAACATTTTTATTCAGTTAAAGTGGTAACTTCACAATTGTTTCATGAGCCATGATGCGAAATAGTCACCGTAACGATCACAATGATTACGCAGAGGATCAATCTTCTTCCTCTGAAGCAACTTCTCATCTCTTTCTGTGATAACCGATATTTCTTCTCCATCTTGGTCTACAGAAAGATAGTGCTGGTATTGTTTGTATCCATTCTTTGGTGGTGATCCAACCACCGGCTTATATTTTACTTACTTTTATCTTCTCTCTTATATGTTTACAATTCCCTTCAAGTGCAGTCACTTCAGACTCTATTGATTCTTTGGGTTCCCCTACCTAACGGTAAAAAAATTAATTTCTTCGCACTGAATCTTTGGTCTTTCTTCTTGCTCTGTGTGGTAGTGTAGTTGTCAGAATCCCGCATAAGACGCATGACAAGGGATGGTGTCTACACTCCGCGTCTTAAGAGGCTGTGGGATGGCAATCCTATCGACCGCACAATACATAGCTGAGGTTAGTAGCCAGCTTCTTACCGCTGTGGGCGGCGATCGATCCCGGTCCAGTTCATGTAGGATTGGTGGTGGAAAATTGGCACTGCCACTAGTTTGTCTCTATGTAATTAGGTTTTCCCCTCTAATTGTCATTCAATGAATATACCATACTCAATCGTTTATCTATCACTGACGCAATATAACCTTAGCAACAGACAGCTTCTTGAAATGACATACGAAGTACAGTCCTCTCCGCAAACTACAACCGGCTCGTAGCATTTCTCCGGGAGTGAGTCATTGTTAAAATATTTCAGCAAAAATATAATTATAAATAAAAATTATGACTAGATGATATCGAAGATCAACACACAAGTCTTTAGAACAGCTAGTCTGTAAAAGCAGCATGTACCGCATTCACAAATTTACTTATTACTTCAATCACACTATTGCATTCACAAATCTACTTAGTTTTTAGTTTTTCAATCACAGTACTGCCTTAACAGTTCTACTTATTACTCCAATGACAGCACTGCGTTTACAAATCTACTCCATACTTCTACCACAGTACTGCATTCACAAGTTTACTTCACATTTCAATCACAGTACTGCTTTCACAAAACTACTTAGTACTTCAATCACAATACTGCATTTACAAATCTATTCCATACTTCAATCACAGTACTGCATTCAAAAATTTACTTTATATTTCAATCACAGTACTGCATTCACAAATCTACTTAGTACTTCAATCACAGTACTGCGTTTACAAATCTATTTCATATTTCAATCACAGTACTGCTTTCACAAATTTACTTTATATTTCAATTACCGTACTGCATTCACAAATCTACTTAGTACTTCAATCACAATACTGCATTTACAAATCTATTCCATACTTCAATCACAGTACTGCATTCACAAATCTACTTCACACATCAATCACAGTACTGTGTTCACAGATCTACCTCACACTTAAGCCACAATAAAGCTTTCATAGATCTACCCCATACTTCAACCATAATCCTGCGTTCACAGATCTACTTCACACTTCAACCACAATAAAGCTTTCATAGATCTACCTCACACTTCAGCCACAATCCTGCGTTCACAGATCCACTCCATAAGTCCATCACAGTACCATTCAGAAAATTAAGGCTTGGACTTTTAGACATAAAGAAAAAATAATGCAGATGAATGGATGGATGGAAGGATGGATTGATCGATTAATTGATTCCCTGATGAATCCAACAGGCTGAATGGACGAATAAATCCATCAATATGAGAATCAAGTCAACCAACACGAATAAAAAAATATTTAAAATTACGTCACTTTAAATGGGCATATACATTCAGAGAAACAAATTATAATATTCAACGGAAGAAATTACGTAATAAAGAGTAAGTGCCTTTTCCAGTATTTATGCTTCATTTTGAATTCACTAGAAATTATGCATTGCAAGTAGCAAGAATTGCAGTTTCACTGAAGAGCTCAAATTCTCATCGTGGAGCGAAAAGTTTAGAGACAATTAGGGAATATTTGTAACTTGAAAGACTTGGGGTGATTTTAACCCTTATCCTGCTAACGTGGAGAATATGGTGAGCTCCTAATAATGCCAGCAGATGAGAGATGGGATTTAACTCGGCGTTTAAAGGGTTAAATATGTACTTTTATAATTCCAATTCAAACCAGGTTGCCTACGAACTTATTCTGGTATTGTTTAAAATCGCCTTTTAAAGTACGTTGTTCACTCCGAGCTGAGAGACAGGATGATTATAAAGAGTGAATCGAAGTGGAGCTGAGGAAGAAGGTGCGGCCGATTTTAAGGCAACTGTTCTGAATTAACTGTGGCTTTGTCACAGACCGCCAGGTGTCAATATCGCCGAATCTGGATCTGTTTCATCTTCTTCTCACAGAATTCTGAAGGCTCATGTGTAAATCCCTGTGGAATGTGTTACAAGCAAATCTCCCGTAAGGTTTCAATCTCCAATGTCCGTTGCCTCATCTCCACCCTGAAAACGAAATATTTTATTTTTGATAAGGGTTAAGCTTATAGTACAGGCCTGAACAAACACAAAATTATTATATATTTGAAGTTTACACTGCAGAATAATTCAATGGTTTCTTCTCAGCTGGGCTTAAGTGGCATTTTAAAACGAACTTCCATCGTCTCGGTGTTTATTTCTGGTTCCGTAATCAGCAACTGATTCTCACACGGCTGATGTTCCGCCAAAATGTCAATGCGTACAACTAGGCATATTAAGTTTATGAAACTGAAAATAATGTGACTTACATGTTCTGGACTTTCACGTAAATATGTATATGACCTTGGTCACTGAAAGACACAAGGAGGACCAGCAACAGTAACCTTTATATCCCAAAACATTTCACATACAACACGACATGCTGCCATCACGCCATCGCAATATAACATAACAGTACAGCATATAAGTAACTTTAGTGTGAAAAAGTAGCTCCCTGATGATGGTTTACAGAAAAAACCGAAACATGTCGGAGCCCTTAATGTAATTTTAATGTTTTAACCAATTGAGGTTTTACATTATATTTTAGAAATTTGTGCATATATTGGTAAATAAAAAGCAAAGATGAAACACTATGCACGGTGAAAAGTTAAAAATGTGTATATATATATATTTTTCCCCCTTCAACGAGAAATATAATAAATATGTCACGACAAGGGTATAGTATAGTAAACTGCTGCAACACACACTGTTCAAAAGTCGCTTGTGTGCTTTCTTTTCGTTTGCGTGAGTTTCAGCAGCGTAGTCTTGAATTCCGAGCAACTGTTGTAACACAGTACCTAAATTTCTTCGACGCGTTTCTTTCTTATTCGGAAAATAAATTTTAAACATACTCCATATTATGTCTGAAAGACCATACTTCCGTTTCATTGTACCTGTAAATGACACGCTTACAACATAATCCTGTTTTACTTAGGACGTTAAAATGAACAGTTAATGCAAATGCAGTCAATCAGAATCTGAACTGTAATAACATTTAGGCCTACACAATGTACATAATTTCTCAGGCCTACGTCATTTTAGGCGCCATTTGCCTAATTCCTGCTAAGTAAATATATTGAAGTGATGACTGAAAAACTGTACTGCAACATTGAAAAAGAACGAATCCAAAATAAGGCAGATGACAACTAATTTCAGATAGATAGCATGTCCTTTAATATTTAGCCGAGACGTAATTCTGTAGCAGAGAATGCATTACATGCATTTTTTGTAACAAATATGCCGACAGAAACGTTGGTTACTGTGACTAATCAAAGATTGTGATAGGATAAAATTTGTATAGTGAATGATATTCTATGGCTAAGAAAAGAGATGGTGAAATTCATTTTCCAAAGAAAAATTATTACCATATACATAATATCCTTACCTACTTTAATCAGGTATTTAAGCATCTATGATGGATATGTACATGTACATACTTCTAAAATACTGCAGTAAAACGAAGTACTAATTTCTAGGACTATGTTAGAAGAAGACGGTTGTGAAGGTGCAACTAGAGAGAGCGAAAGAGTTGTGAAGAAAAACAGATGGCAAGTAAAATATTCGTCCTTACACAAGAAGAGAGGCCTGTTTCTCAATTGTAATAAAAACTGTACAAGAACCACAGAATTATGCACAAGTAAACAATTTTAGGCATCGAAATGCAAATCTATGAACACTACAGTTTGTGCTTAAGATAAAGGTATATAAATTAAAACTTTTAAGAGAAACGTTGGTAACTGAGGAATAATTCAGAAACAAGAGATACAATAAAAAAAATCTTAGAATCTGACAAACTATTTTAAATACGATTTTAAATAAGATTCTCTTGAATGTCATTATATTCCATTCTTTTCTCTACTTTGCCGTGTTTCTGCTCCAACGAATAAGATTCCATCACACAATAATGTGTTTTTTACAAGATAGGTTCCTTCTCCGTGTCAGTTTTAAATTAAAACACTCCTCCCTCATACACACCCCTCTTGCTAATGTCACTCTATGTTCTGGATAACATGGTTCATAGCCGTATGAAAATGATACAGACGTTATGTAACTTCCTTCCAATCTCCGATACAAACCTTAGTCAGTGCCTCCAATTCTTCTTTCTTCTTCCGCTTGAAAAATCCCATCTGCAAAACAAATTAGGGTTTAGTGGAATTTCCTGTTCTTTCGAATCCCCTGCCCACGAGACCACAACATGGGCAGATGCTGTTTCTGAATACAGTTAAGTTATTTTACATAAGAAGATTTTTTCAGGGACTTTCTCATAACTAAATTATACAGAAACTGTACAATAATATATATCTGGAGATACAATTTTAAACATTTATATAACTTGCACGTGAGACTAAAATAAGGAGAGTAAAGTCGATGTTATTCCTTCCTCGAAATCACACACACACGTAATGGATAGAGACAAACGCAGTCTTACCTTATGCAGAGCCATGGTGATGAGGAACAGTATGAGCACTCCAGTCATGATGGCCAACACAATGATCCAAGTAGCAACAGTGCCTTCTGGGATCTTTCCGTGGAACATTGTGTGTACAGTGACCCCATCTGGCCTGCGTAAGAAAGAAAGCCTGAATTATTTGCTTGCTTCAATGCAAAATACTCAGTATTATTACACGCGTATATTCTAATAATCTCCAATAATCTACCCTGTCTCGTCCTCCACATACATCATCCGGCGTGAATCCGGTAAACTGCAACGTTAAAGTTATGGTTAATTAGTATCTGTGCATTCATTTCTTAAAGCAAATATTATGTATCGGATATTTTTCAGTATACCGATATGACTAATCTCCTGAATATTGTCCATTGTCTTAGTACGTTTCATGGCGATATTTAAAATATTTTACTACAAGGTTTCCGAAAACCTGGCACTCATCTCGCCTTCATGTTATTGTATTGTCGTTATGGTTACAGGCCTGTACACCTTTACCATCCAGTGGTTATCCTGCTTGCGTAGCATACAAAAGGGATCAGGTTCATTCCTTTCGCAATCATTCATCATAAAAGCAGTAAAATATTTATCATTACAAAGACACCAAACCTCCTGAAAAACGAAGTAGAGAAAACTTCGAAAAATTCAAGCCGTTTTTTAGATATGTCAAATAAGCCTGAGACAACAGAGAAGGCCCAGTGCATAAATGTTGAAATGTATCAGCAAATGTCACAAAACTTTTAGAACTTAGATACTTCTCAACATTAATATTTAACTGCTCTCTGAAAGATCAGTAAGTTTTCATATAAAAACTTCCATTTGTGTAGTTCATTGCTCTAGGCATTTAATACTGTCAAAACAATTTCAATTTATTCCCAGACCCAACTCGGCACTGCAGCACCATCTTCGAGTGAACATGTTATTGCTGTATATCATTAAGAAGTGTATACTTTTTAGAAAGGTATATATCGTTTTCGACCGAATCTGATTTTGATTTAATTGCAGAACTGGAGATGAACTGACAAATTTCATGGCTTAGAGTCCTTCGTGAAAGCTAACAATCGCACAGCTGGGAAATAAATTCCTCAACTATGAAACCAAAAGATTCATTGCCATGCTGAAAAACCCCCGCCACCTATCTCTATTCTGAATTGAAAGAATCCAGTCAACGCGAAAACAACGTATTTCTTGATGATACAGTTTAATGTTATCCTCCCAGCTACGTTTTGGTGATGTGGTTTAAAGAAGTGGTTTCATAGAATTACAGAACTAGATAGGGCTATATGTCACAGCACATAACATCACGTCAGTGACTGTTAAGCAGTATTGTTGTATACGAGATAAGTGAATACCACAACATAAAGGCTCTATAATATTCAAGTAGGCTTTTGTCAATTCAAGCCGGTAATTACTAGATTGAATTACTCCACTTTAGAACAATCGCTTTCGGCCAATATTCTCCCCCGTTTATCAGTTCAGCCAACTGCTCTGCAGCCCAAATATAACCGTCGCTTCCAGGACTTTCCTTTTTAGGTGTTTTGATATGCAAGCTCACACAAAACAATATCGATCCTGATTATTTCAATGCAGTTGGGGTAGCAAAAATGTAATTGCAGATTACTGCTAGTAACATAAAAGTAAAACTTCAGAACCAATGTTGGAGAAAGTGGCAATATATTCAAAAATAGTGGCAAAGCAAATGCTACTTTCAACATTCCCTTAAGTGGAAACACTGCCATTTTACCAAAACTTTCAACTCACAGTAATAATTTATAAATGTTACTTTAGCTGAATCAAGATATACTGGATAAGATGCTAGCATAACATAAAACCTTAGTATTACACAACACAAGTGCCTTGTATTGTTACACACAAATTCGACACATGTTTCACATACGAGCAGACACTGATTTCACAACAATGTTATCTATCCTTATAAACTAAAGGTTTGTACAATATTTATCATTTTCAGTGACAAAACGAAATAATAAACAATGTTTTCATAACAAAACAATTTATTACTTTACGGAGTGCATGCCTCCTAATATACTAAGAGTATTTTAATCCCAGTATTCATAGTCACTACGGCACATTGCATTTAGAATAGTCCGTGATAACGATATATATTTCAACTGAAGGTGGTATGATCATTTCGAAACATGTGGTGAGATCAGTGATAGATTGTTCACAGCTCTTGTTTTATTTGACTGATACATATACTAATAAATTTAGACTACCAAGCGTGACGCTAAAATATACCTTCCATAAATACTACTAAGCTATATGAATCACACAAAAAGAATAAATTAAAACAGCCGTAAATCTTTAGTAAAATCCATCAGTTCCTTATTGGATACTGGCTGAAAGATAAGATGCCCTGTTTGCAGCACTGGTATTCGTCTCTTTATCACAAAGTCCAGAGGAGCTTCGGACACACCCAGCCTCCACATGGGTACTGGGAGTAAATCAGCCAGGGCATAAAAGTGATCTCTCACCCATTAATGCTAAAGTTCATAATCTGCTATTAGTATAAATGGCATGGGGTTTCGATAAAGAACAACTGTACCTCTACTCTTAATGTCACTATTAAATACACACGTACTTCTCTGGGAATTTTACAGAAAACCCCTACCTCTAACGAACCTGAAGATTCATTACCATCTTCATAAAAGCCCTCTATCCTCAGCCCATTAGGTTAGGCTCACTTTCCCACGCTATTAATTTAAACTCCATTTTTAGGCGCGTAAGCAAAATCGCGAAAAGCAACTATTAGCTTCGTCATGTCTGTCTGTCTGACTCGGCTCTCACTGGAAGAATTTTCATGAAATTTGATATTTTAGTACTTTCTTGAAAGTCCGTCGAGAAACTTCCAAGTTTCATTAGAATCTGACAAATAAAACGGGTACTTTACATGCAGACCAATATACACGTTTAATTACATCTCGCTTAATTATTCTTAGAATGATAAATGTTTCAGACAAAAGGTTTTGAGAAAATCAAAACACTCATTTCTTGTTCAATGCCGTTTATGAGATAATGTGGTAAAACATGGTACAGCCTGACAGGCCAAGATGACAATATAGTACGGCGCTTACGCACTGTATGCTGGATACCTTACGGTACAGCACACACCCAGGATGTGTAATACTTGTTGCTCTTCCACTACAACAATGATTGCACAAACATGCCTCAATGTTAAGTTATACACACATTGCCTGTCATGTAATGTCTTATTTCATCTGCGCTTAGGTCTTATCTGAAATTTCTAAGAATCATAATCTTTTTAAATTTCCAGGTGTCCTATGCGTGCAAAATTCATTCTTCTTAATGCCATAATCCTAACAATATTAATCACCATGACAGGTAAAAAATATTTAGCTTGTAACATACAAATTTCTTCACCGTCCTCCTCTTCCTATCCCAGATCCATTTAATGTCCTAAGAATTCCGTTTTCAGTGACCATTTATGCTCTTTCTTTATGGTGAGATACAAGGGTTTTCCCACATCACTGAGCAGTAAGATTATGGTTTCGTAAATTTTGTATTTTAAGATGTTTAGAGGCTATGCTTTAAATATTTGTGAATGGGCATTATTACTTACCTGGTAATGTCACAAGAAATGTACGCGTAGCTTATAATGCATAAAGATGGTACATACAGCACCTAGCTAATGGTCACTAAATAATTAAACTTACTTGTTATATTCATGTTGGACAGAGCCTGTTGGGTTTACGATGCTTACTCTTCCCCGAGATGAAAAGAGGATTATATCTCTCTTGTCCAGTGATGGTTCTGGAAAATAATAGCATACTGATCAATAAAAAACAATGAGTAGTTAAATAAATGAGAAGTTAAGATGTGACATTTCACCACCATAAACTTCCGATGTTGAAATTCTGTACTTAACACTCGTTCTGAATTTATATTAGCATTAATTCAAAATTCAAACATATAACCTAAAGTGAAGTAATATTTATACTGCAAATTTTAATGTGCTACTAAACTTTTTCGTTTGTGGAGCAGAATCCTTCAGATCCAGAAAGTTCCCAAATTCTATGTAGCCTGAAGGATCTACTACTCTGTTCAAACAAGAAAGCTAGTGGATCATACCCTCAGACAGTAAAATTCATACGCTGTTTCCTTTTCAAGACGCAACTGAATAATGTTTAAATTCTCACATACATCTGATGGTATCTTACATTCAGGATTTCTCATCTTCGTGCACGATATGCTAAGTTTATTATTATTATTATTATTATTATTATTTCTATTGGTGATGGTGGTGATGTTTGCAATGGCGGCGGTGGCGGTGGCGGCAGCGATATTTCGACAGTTAAATTGACAAATCCAGATTATTGCTCCATAAGATAATCGACACTTTCTTCTCACCTTGTCACACAAAATGCCTTATGAGATACGCTTAAGCTATTGTGGAATGCAAAAGCTCTTCTATCTGAGTGTCCATTATTACACTCTGTCTTAAACAAAATACATCCAACTCGTAGGACTACTTGTTAACCTAATAGGCCTTAACCACATTTGTGTATTCTTTCGTTTAAACCAGATCTTCCATATATTTCCTTTCCAGAAGATGCCTCCCTCAACAATTTTGCATTCTTTTCTATGTCACTCGCCACTAACACACATAACCACACAGCATACCTTACTTATCTTACTTTAATTACACTCACCCACAGTCTCAAGAATAGGTTTGAGTTTGAAATTAATTATGGCCCTAGACTTGTTTGCTGTAAAGGGCCCAGCATAACATTTTACTCTGAAGCAGTCCACATTCTGGTTGGAACAGTTCAGGTATAAAGTCCTGTTTGATGGCGGTGGGCTGAAACTTGGCGATGATGCCGGATATTCTGCTTCCTCTCTTAGAACTTCGGCGTTCACAGAACGTTTGGACACAACGGAATATTTTACAACAGAAGAATCTTGATAGCCGCCCTCGGCAAATGCCGTGGGATCTACTTCCATTGTAACATCATTGTTGGAAAAAGTCTCGGACTTGTAATAATAGAATGGTTCTTCAGGCTCGCAGGTAACAGTACCGGAAGATGACTGCATTAAAAGCTGAGAGCAAAATGAGAATATATGGCTATTAATTACACCGAACGGTGGGAAAGCAAAATTATTTAAATTCATATCTAATATGTATTAGGCAAAAAACGGGAGTACAGAACATAGTAATGGAAATAAAACAGTACCAGAAAAAGTGGCTACAACACGTACAGAGGATGGACACAAACAGACTACCAAAACAAGCACTACAATATAAACCAAAAGGACGAAG
>Ga0123354_10004139_pt1 | contig 20436 bp, 11 predicted proteins | sample TergutLab28metaG_2_FD_97872 | JGI IMG/M metagenome (GOLD analysis project Ga0123354, IMG submission 97872) | Labiotermes labralis P4 segment gut microbial communities from Petit-Saut dam, French Guiana - Lab288 P4 | ecosystem: Host-associated > Arthropoda: Insects > Digestive system > Gut ...
CTATGTGTCTGGCAAAATCTTGAGGTAAGACGTCCCGCTGTTTGCTTATTGTAAATAAATAAGTCAATAGACAGTACTTCTAATGTATAAAATATTCTACATATTTCTGCCTGTAATTTAAATCCATCGTCAGGCACAGAGATCGAAATAAAAAAAATCGGAAAAACATTGGGTCGTTTTAGGTATAAAATTATTGTCCAAAACATTTGTGACTTTTGGCCGACTCCCATATCCAACGGCCAAAGTGTCTGTACTCATAAAACTGTGTACAATATACGAGTAAATAGCTGTCGTGGAATGAAGTGCAGCACTGGAGAAGAGAATAATTTGGATGTGATCTGGACACTTGTGGAATGTTCTGTCAAGCGTTTGAAACACTGCAGTCCTGTCACAAGAACAATGACTGTCTTGTTACCGGTAATGTTCGTAAGGTGTATTGAAATTTGTGTAGTAGACCAACAAACGCACACTGGTAAATAATGTTTATCGTTTATTATTAACTAAATCTATTGGTCGCTATTGCGATCATCTTCATCATCAGAACCCCATGGTCTTTTTACACACAGGTGGGCATGGACACGTGTTTGTGTGCGTTTATCGTTGTTTTAAGTAAATACTAAACAGTTAGTGCAGTATTGCTGGTATCCATTTGTCATACACACGCTTGTGTAAATCAGATATCGGTGTTTTGGATGTATGAAAGGACTGCAAGTAAATCTGATGGCACCGAACTGCCGAAACATGCAACACTGTATACAACTTTCAGTATGATAGGCTAAAGAGCTTGACTGTTTGAAACCTTTCCGTTTTTTAATAATTACAGCTACCGAAATGGATCACAGAATGGAGCGCAGTTTTTTTTTGGCAAACAAACTCAAATTGAATATATTTTTTTTATTTGTTTAAATTTATTATAATTTTTATAAAGAGGAGCTTTGCATAATCCTCCTATCGTTAATGTTATTTTCCTGTGTTAATGGTTACCGCATTATCGTAATTGAACTGTCACGCTACGGCCATTTACTCAGACAAATTACTTTCCTGTTGTGAATTCGCGAAAATATATCTTGGTGGTGTGATTGGAGAAGGTAGAGTCCAAGATACCTGACCTTATATGACATGGAAAACTTTGTTTCCAGATACACGTGTCTGCATGACTCGGATTATGATTAGAGCTGGTTATGAAGGTCAAAGTACGTGGATATTCATAAGGGGGCTATTATTGACTTGCAAATTATCACATGTTGTGTGAAATGTACTGATTATGGGAAGAACTGATCTTGGAATATGGCAATCTGGGGCCATGGAGCGTACATTTTGGAACTCCCTGTTTTAATATTTTCTACACGTCAGTTTTTCTTATGACAGATTCCTTTATCAGATAATGTAATGCATGTGGGAAAACTGAGATAGGTGTTTCTAGAATCGTTTGTGGAATTAAGCAGATTTTGTGTGCAAGGTGCCTATTTGAATTGCGAATGTGGCGGTACATGCAGGCTACTGACCAGTGTGCTTGATAAGGCGGTGTTAAATAACCTCCAGCTGCGTTAAACGTAAGAAACTTTGTAAAATGGAAACTAGGGACGAAAAGAACTGTAACTGTAGGTTGATAATACAACGAGTTTACTATTTTGGCAGTTGGGGACGTGGTAGTTTTGTTCTTGAAATGGACTTGCTCAGACTGTGAGTTGGGCAGCGTCATTGACTTTGATATAAACAAATGTGGCGGCTGTGCGCACTAAACCTAACCTTAAAGTCATTATTTTCAAATGGCATTGTTCACATACCATGACCGAGACTGTGCTGTATGAAAACAAATATGGCTGCTATGTGTATTGAGACACAAACTCCTTATGGTCTTATGGCGTTGTTTACATCACGTGACACTTGTTGATATTACGTTATGTAAATGACCTATTAACCTAAATTCGAATACGTTAGACCATGTGGTTTTATTTATGTAATACGTTTCTACCACTTATTATACGTAATAAATATGGCGGTTATGAGTACCGCAAATGAATATTGTTCATGGTCACGTGACGTTTATATTATGCAGGTGTAGATGGGCTCTTAGCCCCTGTCCCTAGCCCTATCCTCCGCTGTCTAACAATGCGGTATAAGTGTTATAGCTGGACAGGTCGTTGACATGTTCAAATGCTTAGATCCGGCATTGTCTTTCAGTTCAAAGTCCAAATATATTCAGGCAGCAATATTTAAATGAATTTTAATTCGGACCTAGCAGGGACCTAGCACTGGTCTTAAGTTTTTCATACATTTGGAAAAACTTTAACAAACCAAAATTATATTCAGGAAGAAATTAAGAGCAGATTGAATTCAGGGAATGCTTGTTGTCACTCGGTGCAGAATGTTTCGTCTTCAGTTTGCTATCCAAAATATAACGAACTATAATTTTGCCTGTTGTATTGTATAAGTGTTAAACTTGTTCGCTCACATTCAGGGTGGAACGTAGGCTGAGGGTGTTTCAGAATAGGATGTTGAGGAGAATATTTGGGCCTAAGAGTGACGAGGTAACCGGGAAGTGGAGAAAACTACATAATGAGGAGCTTAATGATCTGTACATCTTACCCTATATTTTTCAGTTGATAATATCGAGATGAATTAGATGAGCGGAGCATGTAGCACATATGATGGGCAGAAGAGGCACATACAAGGTTTTGGTGCAGTAACCTGAGGGACAGAGACCACTAGGAAATCCCTGTCGTAGAAGGTAGGATAATATTAAGAAGGATCTTCAGGTAGTGGAATGTTCGGACATGAACTGGATCAAGCTGGCATAGGATAAGGAGAGTTGGCGGGCACTTGTGGATGCGGTAATGAATCTTCGGATTCCATAAAATTCGGGGAATTACTTGATTGCCTGAAAATCAGTTAGCTTCTCATGAAGGACTCTGCTCCATGGAATAAGTAAGTAATTAATTAGGTAAGCAGTGGTCTTAAGTCAAAGATGGCGCCGAATCTAAGCATTTAAACTTGGTTTTGAGCATTTGTTTGGGGTAGGTTAATGACCTGTCTAGCTATGACAAATGTACCGTTCTACTGTAGTGCGGGGGCTAGGGCTGTGGAGGGGGCTTAATTAAATAAATTGTGTAATTTGAGATTGGGTTAAAGCCACATCAAATTTAAAAAAAAAAACTACGTGGTCTAACCTGTTACACTTTAGGCTAATAGCTTGCCTACACCTGAATTATGCGAACAAATGTCCCGTGACCTTAACAATATTCAGTTTCGGTACGCCTAGCCACCATATTTGTTTACGTAAAACATGTGGTAGATATCAGGTAATCAAAAATAAGTTGTTTAGTTCATTCGAATTTAAGTTAAGATGTCATTTACACCCACATAATACAAACAAATGTCACGGAATGTAAACAGTGCTCTATGACGATAATAACATTAAGTTGAGGTTAAGTACGCAGAGCCGCCATATTTGTTTACATACAACAGTGGTAAAGACATATCATGTAAACAAATCCACGTGGTTAACTCAGTCACATTTAGGTCAAGAGGTCATTGACATCCGCATAATATGAACAAATATCACGGAATGTAAACAATACCATACGATCATAAGGACTTTAAGTTGAGGTTCAATACGCATAGCAGCCATATTTGTTTATATATGGAGTCACACACTCGGTCACGTGATGAAAACAATTCCATGTGACGACGTGTTTTAGAATAGGTTTATTGCACCTAGCCGCTATATTTTACATATAGTTCATTGACCCTACCAACACACAATCCCAATACTACTTTCCCAATGAACTTTCAGAGGAAAGAGATAATTCCCATAATACAGTTAGGGAAAATAAATTATTTCGTAATTTGTTGCATTCTAATAATGTTTATCATTCGCGTTTTGAGCAATTCGTGGCTGTGTGGTTGAGTACTCAGTTGGGGGATGCGGCAAGGCACCTGTGAGTGATTTGTTTCCGAATTTTCATAGGAACGTACTTCCTTTAATGTTAAGGGTCTGAAGTCACATCGCAGAAGAACAGACCCCTTGAAACATATCGCGTTTTACTTCATACCCGCAAAAAATATTTTATAACACATTTATACCTCTTCTTGTGCAGAACATTTTATATGTACTGTTACGAACAGAAATATTAACGACTCTGTAAACTTGTCTGTTTTACGTAATTAAATGCTTCAGACTTCAATTAAAATGATTGGAATGTAATATTTACACGACGCACACCCAGCCAGCTGCACTCTCAACAGCCTATTCCCACACAACATGACATGCTGCCACAACACCATGTTTACAGAAACGAATTAAATTGTGAATGTTATAATATAACTTTAGCAAGGAGAAACACAGCTCCCTGATGATGATCTAAAAAAAGATCGAAACATGTCGGGGTGATTTTAATTGTTTTTAGGTGTTTTTATGTGGAATTTATTTAAGTGCAATTGTTGGTTAATAATTGAAGTGACTCGGTATTTGTGTGTGTCTTAGACATAATATTGGAAAACGTAGACTGAGTTTATGTTCATGGATCATGTTGTTTTAACTGTAACAATCATCTTTTGTTTTAGTCAATTTGTGTGAACACTAGTGACATCTACAAATAATGCTCAATGTGACGATAAATGTAAGAATAAGAGTAACTTTAACAGAAGCTAAGGTCGCCTTCTCAGTGCCGAAGACTAATACGAGTGTCTATTGAGGTTAGGAAAAGAAATCGCTATACGTGTCTGGCAACATCGTGACATAAGGCATCCCGCTGTGTGTGAGTATCATAAATAAATAAATAAATAAGTCAGTAGAAAGTACTTCTAATGTATAATATGTTCTACATATTTCGGCCTGTAATTTAAATTCATCCTCAGGCACATATATCAGAATAAATAGAATTGGAAAAACATTAGCTCATCTTAGGTATTAAATTACGAGTATTGTCCACAGCAGTTGTGATTTTTGGCCAACTCCCATATCCAATGGCTAAATTGTCTGTGCTCGTAAAACTGTGTACAAAATAAGATTAAATATCTGTCGTGGAACGAAGTGCAGCACTGGAGAAGAGAATAATTTGGATGTGATCTGGACACTTGTGGAATGTTCTGTCAAGCGTGTAGAACACTGCAGTCCTGTCACAAGAACAATGACGGTCTTGTTACCGGTAAAGTACATAAGGTGTATTGAAATTTGTGTTGTAGACCAACAAACGCACACCGGTAAATTGTGTTTATCTTTATCATTTATTAACTAAATCTATCGGTCCTTATTGCGATCATGTTCAGGGTCAGAACCTCGTGACTCTTTACACACACGTGGGCATGGACACGTGTTTATGTATGTTTATTATTGTTTTAAGTAAATACTAAACATGTACTGCAGTATTGCTGGTATCCATATGTCATACACACGGTTGTGTAAATAAGATATCGGTGTTTTGGATGTATGAAATGACTGCAAGTACATCTCATGGCACCGGACTGCCGAAACATGTAACACTGTATGTAACTTACAGTATGATAAGCTGAACAGCTTGTCTGTATGAAGCCTTTCCGTCTGTGAATAATTACGGATACTGAAATGGATCACAGGACATCGTTCAGTTTTTTCATGTGACAAAGAACCTCAAACAAATGTCACGTCATATAAACAATGCCTTATGACCATAATCATATGAATTTGAAATTAAGTACTCACGGTCGCCATATCTGTTTACATATAAGAGTCATAAATATAGGGAATGTAAACAAATGCGCCTGGTTAACCCATTCAAATTTGGGTTAAGATGCCATTGACATCTACAGAATATGAACAAATGCCACGTGATGAAAACAATACGTTATAATCATAAGGATTTTAAGTTGCAGTTCATTACACATAGCAGCCACATTTGTTTACATATGTTGTCACACTCTGTCACGTGATGAAAACAATGCTTTGTGACTCTAACGAGTTTAACTATAGGTTTAATGCGAAGAGCCGCCATTTTTGTTTACATACAGATTGTTGGGCCTGCCGAACCCACAAGTTCAATACTACTTTCCTAATGAACCTTCAGATTTAAAAATTTAATTCCCATGAGTTAGTGAGGGAAATAAATTGTTTATTGATTTGTTGCATTTTAATGTTGTTTATCTTTCTCTTTTCGAAGGGTTCATGGCTGTGCGGTTGAGTATTCAGTCCCGGGATGTACCAGAGGGTAATTTGTTTGCGAATTTTCGGAGGAACGTATTGCCTTTATCACAGGTCTGAAGTCACAACCCAGAAGAACGATCTCCTTGAATATTCGCACGAGTATACTTCAATTTCATTTTCACATACATTTTTAATGAAGTAATTTCTAACGCTAATTAGATTGATGTGCCAACTAAACAGCTGTTATTTAGTTCCGAGCAAGATATTTACAAGACAATAGTGCACTTTGTCCGATAGAATTACTTAATTTGATAGACGAGGGAATAATGGAACGTTGTAGCAATTACGTAAAAAGCAAGCATTGGGTTACTAAAATTAGTGATAAATGATTCTTGGTTGCTTTCCTTTTTCCCTTCATCTTCTTTATATATTAAAGCCATTATAAAGATTAGCTATTGATGGAAATTTGTTCTAGCCAGCTTCTGACAACAACGTATTTACGATCTTGTCGAATGAACCCTACAGACACTAATTATACATTCATAAATAGTGGAAATATATTGGTGAAAATTTATTCTCTGACTGCATTGGTTCTTGTGTTGTCAGGACTGATCTGCTGACCTGTGTCTATGTGTACATTCAACTACTTTCCGCATTAAACTGGGAAAGGAGAGACCATAAATATATTTAAAAATGGATTTATACCGCATTTTCAAGCCTGCGATATTTATGTCCAGAGTGTTTTGTCTTGCTCCTTTTGCTGCAGTTGAAGACTCTGGTTCCACAAGATACAAATTTTCCATATTCTGGTTACTTTACAGTATTTTAGGAGTGTGTGCTTCTTTCATTTCACAGATCAGTTTAATCTGGATTAATTTAACCGTCACTGACGCAGGGCTGTTCAACTCGTTCACTTACGTCACAATATCAGTCACAAGTTTGGCGAGCATTGTGGTCCAAGTATTTTGTTTGAACAATGGAAAGAATGTCCTCAGAATTCTAGACCACGTGTCTGCATTAGACAGTGAGCATAGTGGAGCACGTATCAGCTATTACAGATTGTATAGAGTGTTTATCGTTCACCTAATTTGCTGCATAATTTCCGTAGTAGTTCCTAGTATATTTTGGTTTGCAGCCTTGGACACAAATTACGTCTACGTTTTTAAATTCGTCTATATCAATACAGTGTATGTTATGTGTTATATTGTGTTGTTGCTATTAGATACACAATTTATTCATTTTGTTCTTCTCTTAAAATACCGTTTTTCTGTTCTCAATGACACTGTTATTAATTTCCCAGTCCAGTCACTTTACAAAATGTCTCTAAATCACATGATTAAAGCACCAGCTGTCGACCGCTCTGTGAACTCAAGTACTTCAGTTGTATCCAGTTCCGTCACAGTGTTAAAATCCACTCTGAGGAAAGCGTGTCGACATCACGATTCCCTGTGTGACATATCGGAGTTTGTAAATAGAACGTACTCTTTGCAGATTCTTCTGAGTGTTGCAGTAACTTGTATTCAAGTTTTACATACGACATTTTCTCTTGCCACTAAAATTTCTACAGCCAGTGCATTAACACTGTTCTCCTCTCACCATTTTCTTTCTATGTCCGCATTAGTTAGGGTATTTGTCGACTCGTCGAAAGTTTTTCTGCTAGTTGTGGTGTGTAACCTCGCATCGCATGAGGTAAGTGTTCTGCAATTGTGGTGTCCGAGTGTCTGCTTTCTGAACACGTGGCCAACACAATAAAGTTGCATTATTGGAACATCTGTAATAATTATAACTATAAGAAAAATATAGTAACGTTTATAATTATCTGTATTAGAACTGCTTTGTTTCTTTATTTCTTTCTTCTTTCTTTCTTTCTTTCTTACTACATAGACCAGAGACCTTCTAGAGACGCTCACCGATTGTTATCTAGTCAACAAATTCCCCACACCTTACGGAACCGGAATGTTCATTATCACACCGACAAGAGCTCTCCATTCGTCCCTATACTGAGCCAGATCAATCTAGTTCAAGTCCCATATCCCACTTCCTGAAGATCCATTTAAATATTATCCTCTCATGTACTCATGGTTCCTCCAAGTGTTCTCATTCCCACCAAACCCTGTATACGCCTTTTCTGTCCCCATATGTGCTACATTGCCCACCCATCTCATTCTTCTCGATATGTTCACCCAAATAATAATTTGTGAGGAATATGGATCATTAATTTCCTCATTAATTAGTTTTCTCCACACCCCTGCTACCTCGTCTCTCTTAGGCACAAATATTCTCCCCAGCACCATATATTCTCAATCACCCTCAGCCCACGTCCCTTTCTCAATTTAAACGACCAAGTTTCACACTCATATAAAGCAACAGGAACACTTATAGTGCTGTGCATTTTAAAACCATAAAATTATTTAAATAATTAAATTAAATTAATCTGTCTACGTCTTTGGGACGTAAACCGCATTAAATAAAGTACAGCACTGTGATGGGACCTTAACCATATTAGTCTTCTCTTATGCCATCTGAACATATTAATTAAATAAAGGAGTTTACTGTGTGCGATTTGAACTATATCCAGTAAATCAGTGTGCTGATTTTACATAATTCGTGACCGTTTATTGAACAAATAGATATGGTAACGGAATCAACTTTGCACATAGGGAAATGAAATTGTATTATAAATATCGTTAAACAATCTATTCTGTTGGTGTTGGGCCAGCGAAATAACGTTTTGAGCCGATTCTGCTCTGAGAACTAGGAATATGACACAGTTGAATCTCAGTTCGTGAACCCAGGGAAACACTTATGCGGGGTTCTCAACACTTCGTTTGCTAGGGTCCGTAATTTTAACCTGGCAATTTCTTTTTGCTGGGGGGGGGGGGAACACAACTACGTAGTAACCAATAACGTCCGGACTGGAGTTTTCCTGGGACCAGAAACACTTCTTTTTAGTTTCAAGATGGACCTAACTGATTTTCGCGTTCATAATTACCAGTGATAAAACTATACTCCCAGTCAGTCCTTCAGAATTTCAGTTTGTCTTCACTGCTGTGAGGTGCAGCTATATAATTATCGCATGCCTTAACCTTTTGGCGCCGGAATTATTTTTTTTAAATTTTAGCACACCCTGTATATAAAATGTAAATAATACAGGAACCAAATAAGTTAGAATTATGAAGCAAACTGCATTTTGAAAAGAAGAAAACGGAGAGTATACACCATGTTTAAAATATTCAGTACATATATTTGTTGAATAAATATACAAAATGCAACTTCAGAGGTTAGCGGTGCGGTACGACCACTATAGTTGACATTAGGCGTCAGAAGGTTAAAAGAGTGTGAGGAAAGTACACAAAGTATAAATCACGAAGTCTTAAGAAACGTTGATTAACCCTTTAAATGCCGAGTTAAATCCCATCTGTAAGTCCCAGCTCGCCGAATTATTCTGCGTGGTATTTAAATTTTGCGCATGATTTTCGAAAAACATCTATGTTTAGACACAAATATGACACAGGACGCCTTTCATGACTGATTCAGTATTGAGACATTGTGCAGACAATAAAAAGAGAGGACTTTGAACGTTACCAAACGTAGGTCACCAAATAGTACATGATAAATTTGTTGACATTTCTAGGAGATCACCATATTCTCCACGTTAGCAGGCTAAGGGTTAATTCCTCACCCTGAGAAGTTAATTTTTTTTTCTTAGCCTGTTGGTGACCGTTGGAGGTTGCAACATGTAGAAAGTACAGCGGTATTTGTGTGTATTATAAACGGTTGTGTTGCCTGCTTTATTCTTGTCACTTAACGTGTGAGAATATCAAAGACCTTTATTATTTTCATCGTTTTTGGATATTCATTTAATGTAAGCATCACGATGTGCTTATAAACGTAATAGAATATTAAATAGTGTACATCAGCACAACCACTTTATTATTCACGGCAATTATAAGGCTACATGTTTCGACTATAGATTAGTCATCTTCAGGCATATTTTGTCAATTGAGTCACAAGATGTTCTGCACACCACTCTATTACCTTGAGTAATAAAGTGGTCGTGCTGACGTGCACTATTTTATATTATATTACATTTAATGTAAGCCACTTCAGACATAATTGTGTAGTGTTTTATGTTTCAATTGTAATGATTAGGGAAATATTGTAATAGATAGAGACAGAAAGGGAGAACTAACCAGAGAACTGTCCCGTTAATTGTGTAGCATTTGGCAATAATATAGTAGTCATGAATAAGAGACTGTAATGTGTTTCTTTCAGGCAAACAGGACTGCAGATTTGGTACACAAACTAATGAATATCTCTGATGATCCGAACTTTAAAGAAGAGGTAATGATACAAACTGTGGAAATACTGTAATACAGATTTAAGGTAATATTGCTAACAGTGGACGGAAGGGTTAGGCTGCTAATGTTGCGGCTTGTTATATCGGCTATAGTGTAGATGTGAGAGAAATATGACGCCGTACCTGGTATAGCTATTTGAGAGGAAATTAGAAAGTGACATGATGCTGATGGTTAATGATCGGAAGTCATGGCCACAACTTAACACTACGTTATTAATGTGTGTCTTTTGTTTGTACACATTTAAAAATACCAGACCTGCTTATGCCGGATTTTACATTTTAAAGCGAATTTATATAGCTGAATAATAATAATAACATAATTGTTGTCGTCATCGTCGTCGTGTTTGAACAGTATCGCCGTGTGTACACGTTGAATTTGATCATAGTAACTTGTTTGTGCAACTGCTGAAACTGTAGATATTCACTCCCCAATACATTATTTGTCTAAACGACATGCATGTAGATACACACTTTGACCTGCATTCTTAAGGTTGTTTCTTCCAATGTTGCATGAAGAACGTCGGTGTATTTGTGTACGTGGTTTGTGATACTGTCTGTATGTTTTGTGTAGACTGTTGATTCTGTGCACATGTGCTGTATATACAGTACATATATATGCCTGTCGACTGTGCTGACGTCATTGCATACTTCTTTGTCTTTCAGCTTCAGCTGTTCTCACTTCAGCTGTTACATCGCAAAGTCCAGTTCACAGCCTGCGGGCTCTTCCAGCTAGACTCCACTCTCCTCTATGCGGTAAATAACGCTACTGGCCTTTCCGCCTTACCTTCACGGTGTTTGGTACAGTAATGCGTCACAAATGATAAGTGAAATTAATCTTATGTTTCTTGGACCGTGCATCATTGTAATAGTTGAAAACAAAAGACCAACTTAATGTTACTTGCTATTTTTATTTCACTTCTTATGCGCTCAACATGTTTCAGATATTAATATATCCATCATCAGGAACTTATGACTATTCTGTTGAATTACCACATTTGTCGTGTGTTGTTGTTTCGATGTGTGGTGTTGTTTCGGTGTGTTTGTTGGGTTGGCGTGGTATCCGTGTGCAGGCTGAATCTGCGACACGGATACCACTCTTTCTGTAACATCAGCTCAAATTGGGTAGGTGTTCAACACGACGTCCCAGCCGCTTTATTTCCGGGAATCATCCGGTACCCCTTGTCTAGGGGGTACTCAGGGCCACAGAGACCGTCTGGAAGGTGTGGAAACCTCGCCCGTACCGAGATTCGAACCCTGGACCGTCCAGCCCGTAGCGAGTGGCTATACCGGCTGATCTATCCATTGAAACTAATATGGTTTATCCGAATGTTGTGTGCTCTTGGATAATAAACGAGATTAAGGAACTGATAACTCTGTAAATTAGTTCTACCACTGTTTTTAAGGAGTTATTGTGCAATGTTGCAGATTGTTGGAGCAGTGGCAGCTTATTTTGTGATTCTTGTGCAGTTACATACTTCATTAACCACCGTCGATGATGTCAGCCCAGTGTCGCCGTAACGACTGTATCATAAAACAGCTGTCTGTCTGTCTGTCTGTCTGAACAGAAGAACTTCAAGGGCAATAAAAGAGGCAATTTATATGTGCAATTTATGAGCAAAAATTTTCGGTGTTTGTGTGTGTCTTAGACTGAATATTGGAAACTGTAGGTTGAGCTTATACTCATGGAGCATGTTGTTTTAACAGAAACAACCATCATCTTTTGTTTTAGTCAATTTGTGTGAACACTAGTGACATCTATAAGACAATGCTCAATGTGACGATAAATGTAAGAACAAGAGTAAAGTTAACAGAAGGTAAGGTCGCCTTCTCAGTGCCGAAGACTAATACGAGTGTGTAATGAGGTTAGGAAAGAAATCACTATAATTTAAATCCATCGTCGAGCACAAATATTTGAATTAATTAAACTATAAAAAATAATCAGTTTTTAGATATTAAATTATTGTTTAAAGCAGTTTTGATTTGGCCAACTCCCATATCAACGTCCAAAGTGTGTGTGCACATAAAACTGTGTACAAAATACGAGTAAATATCTGTCGTGGAACGAAGTGAAGCACTGGAGAAGAGAATAATTTGGATGTGATCTGGACACTTGTGGAATGTTCTGTCAAGCGTGTGGAACACTGCAGTCCTGTCACAAGAACAATGACGGTCTTGTTACCGGTAATGTACTTAAGGAGTATTGAAATTTGTGTAGTAGACCAACAAACGCACACCGGTAATTTGTGTTTATCGCTTATCACTTATTAACTAAATATTTCTGTCGCTATTGCAATCATCTTCTGGGTCAGAACCCCATGGACCCTTAACACACACGTGGGCATGGACACGTGTTTATGTAATTCTATCGTTGTTTCAAATAAACAGTAAACAGTTAGTGCAGTATTGCTGGTATCCATGTGTCATACACACGGTTGTGTAAATCAGATATCGGTGTTTTGGATGTATGAAATGGCTGCAAGTAGATCTGATGGCACCGAACTGCCGAAACATGCAACACTGTATACAACTTACAGTATGATAGGCTAAACAGCTTGTCTGTTTGAAACCTTTCCGTTTTTTAATAATTACAGCTACCGAAATGGATCACAGAATGGAGCGGAATTTTTTTCTTTTGGCAAAGAAATTCAAACTGAATGTATTTTATTTATTTAATTTCATTACAGTTTTTATAAAGAGGAGCTTTGCATAATCCTCCGTTCGATAATGTTATTTTTCTGTGTTAATGGTTACCTCATTATCGTAATTGAACTGCCACGCTACGGCCGTTACTCAGACCAATTACTTTCCTGTTGTGTAAACACGAAAATATGTTTCGTCGTGCGATTTGAGAAGGTCTCGAGTCCAAGATACCTGACCTTATATGACACACAAACCTTTGTTTCCATATACAAGTGTCTGGATGACTCGGGTATGATTAGAGCTGGTTATGAAGTTCAAAGTACGTGGATATTCATAAGGGGGCTATTATTGACTTGCAAATTATCACATGTTGTGTTAAATGTACTGATTATGGGAAGAACTGAACTTGGAATATGGCAATCCGCGACCATGGAGCGTACATTTTGGAACTCCCTGTTTTAATAGTTGCAATACGTAAATTGTTGTAATGACACTTTCCTTTGTGGGATAATGTTATGCTTTTAGCTAAATTGAGATAGCTGTTTCCGGAATCGTGGTGTGGAAATAAACAGATTGTGTGTTGCAATATCCCTGTTTGATTTCTGAATGTGACCGGTACATGCAGGCTACTGACCGTTGTACTTCGTAAGGATCAGTTGAGTACCCTCCAGTTGCGTTAAACATTAAGAGATTTAAAAAATGTAAAGTAGCAACGAAAAGAAACGTAACTGTTGGTTCATAATTCAACATGTTTGCTTACTTGGCATTTGACGTGATAAAGGATTTGTTCTTGAAATGGTGTTCAGGCTGTGGGTTGAACAGGGTCACTGACTTTTATGTAAACAAATGTGGCGACTATATGCACTAAACCTAACGCTAAAATCATTGTTTTCACTTGGCATTGTGCACATAACATGAACGAGAGTGAGGTATGTGAAAACAAATATGGCTGCAGTGCAGAGTGTATCTGCATTCAAACCCCTTATGGTCATTTGGCATTGTTTACATGACGTGACATTTGTTGATATTACGTCATGTAAATGACCTTTTAACCTAAATTCGAATGCGTTAAACCACGTGGTTTTTTTTATGTAATATGTCTTGACCACTTACTGTACATAAGGAATATGTCGGTTATGCGTACCGCAACTGAATATTGTTATGGTCACGTGACGTTGATATTATGCAGGTGTTGATGGGCTCTTAGCCCCTGTCTCTAGCCCTCTCCTCCGCTGTCTAACAAAGCGGTGTAATTGTGATATATGGACATGTCGTTGACCTATCCAAAACGTCAGCCATGTTCAAATGCTTAGATCCGGCGCCATCTTTCAGTTCAAAGTCCAAATATATTCAGACAGCAATATTTAAATGAATTTTAATTCGGACCTAGCAGGGACCTAGCACTGGTCTTAATGTCTCAAACAAGTGGGAACATCGAAACAAACCTAAATTATATTCAGGAAGAATTTAAGAGCAGATTGAAGTCAGGGAAAGCTTGTTGTCATTCGGTGCAGAATCTTCTGTCTTCCAATTTGCTATCCAAAAATGTAAATATTACGTTATACAGAACTATAATTTTGCCTGTTGTATTGGTGTTGAACTTGGTCACCCACATTGAGAGAGGAACGTAGGTTGAGGATGTTTGAGAATAGGGTGTTGAGGAGAATTCTTGGGCCTAAGAAGGACTAGGTAAAGACGAGTGGAGAAAACTACATAAGGAGGAGCTTTATGATCTGTTCTCCTCGCCCGATATTGTTCGGGTGATAAAATCGAGAAGAATGAGATGGGCGGAGCATGTAGAGCGTATGATGGAGAGTAGTGCATATACAGAGTGTTGGTGGGGAAACCTGAGGGACAGAGACCACCTGGAAGACTGTCGTAGATGGGAGGTAAATAATAAGATGTATCGTCAGGAAGTGGGGTTTTGGGACTGTTGGACTGGATCGAGCTGGCCCAAGATAGGGACAGCTGTCCCGCCCTTGTGAATGCTTTAATGAACCTTCCGGTTTCATAAAATGCGGGGAATTTCCTGATTTGCTGTGAACCATTAACTTCTCATGAATTTTGAAGTTTTGTTGACCGTGCATCTCAGTATATTTATCTCAGTATTTAACCAACTTGATGCACAAAATTTGTTTCACAAAATCCCGTTACCATAACAGTATTCAGTTTCGGTACGCATAGCCGCCATATTTGTTTAGGTCAGCATGTTGTATGCATCGTGTAAACAAAACCAAGTGGTTTAACGTGTTCTAATTTAGATTGAGATGTTATTTACGCCCACGTAATAAAACAAATGTAAATTTCAATACGCATAGCAGCCATGTTTGTTTATATGTGTGGTCACACTCACGGTCACGTGATAAAAACAATGCCATGTGACTCTGACGAGTTTTAATATAGGTTTATTGAACCAAGCCGCTCTTTTTTTTACATAGAGGTTACTGACCCTGCCCAACCAACAGCCCAAATACTATTTTCCTAATGAACCTTCAGAGGCGAGTCGTAATTCCCATGATTTTTCTTCGGTGGCTCTACAGCCCGGGGTGGGCCTTGGCCATCTTTACAATACGCCTCCAGGCCTCTCGATCCCTTGCTCTCTCTCTACAATCGTTTATTCCCATTTTACTCAGGTCCGTGGACACGTCATCCAGCCATCTCATTCGTCTTGTTGCATACAGCTTTCCGCACAACATCTTTTTTGGAATTGCGATGTCATGCATTCTTTCTATGTGACCAAGCCATCGTATTCTTTGGCATTTAATGAACCTGACAATGTTCTCCCCCTTAATTATAACTTCTAATTCATCGTTTCGTCGAATTCTCCATAATTCTTTTTCTTTCATTGGTCCATATATTTTCCGCTGTATTTTCCTTTCAAATACTGCTAATGCTCTTTCCTCTTCCAAATTCCCATGATACAGTTAGAGAAAATAAATTATTTAGTAATTTGTTGTATTCTGATAATGTTTATCGTGCGAGTTTTGAGCGAATCGTGGCTGTGTGGTGTGAGTACTCCGTTGCGGGATATGGCAAGGCACAAGTAGGTTACTTGTTTCCGAATTTTCGTAGGAACGTATTGCCTTTATTGTTACAACGCACCCAGCTATTCGATCGGTCGGCATGTCTTTCTGTCAGGGATTCTAAGTGTTCTAAGTGGTGGAACAGTAATATTATTAACACTTGTCACTATTAATATTATTTGTATTATTTCCCGATGTTGACATATACAGATCTGTGTGATGTATGGATGCGCCTTTGAAAAATGTATTCACTGCTAGCTTCGGTACGCGTACACAACTTGTCACTTCCAAGGTATAAACCGGAGTCCTCTTGCGTTAGGTTTTCCAAAACTCGTCGATTCAAGTTCATTCCCCTTAAATCTTCTTACTATTCCCGATTGACTAAATTTTAAATTTCGCTGCTCCCTAATAGGTCCAAAAAGTCAGAAATTTTGAATACGTTAACCCCATTGACTTTCATTTATGTAACGTTGTTCCATTGTCGTCGCCCGTGTGAAATCCTTCACGCGTCTTACTGATTTCTTTTAGTGTCCAAGCGTGCCTAACATTGTAAATCTTCCCAGCAAGACTTAAGATGTCCCAAAAGCTGTCAATGTTTACAAAGTCTATTTTTTTTCAAACCTTCCCTAATCCATCAATTCTGACACTGACAAACATCGAAATTGTTAACTTGCTATACCCGCCATGAAACTCTCTGTCCCTGTAAGCTGCTATATTGACTCTCTACAATTTCTCCTCCATCATAAACCAAACCATCAATTTAAACAATTCTGACCTATCTAACAAATGTATAATTTTGACTCTTAAAAAGGACTTACTCCCTGTATCGGTTATATCGTTAAGGGTCTGAAGTCACATCCCAGAAGAACAGACCCCTTGAAACGTATCGCGTTTTACTTCATACCTACAGAAAATATTTTATAACATATTTATACCTCTTCTTGTACAGAAAATTTTATATGTACTGTTACGAACAGAAATATTAACAATTCTATAGACTTGTCTATGCAACATAATTAAATGCTTCAACCTTGAATTAAAATGACTGAGTTGTAATATTTACACGAGTGTACTTTAATTTCATTTTCATATATATTTTTAATTAAGTAATTTATAACGCTAATTAGATTAGTATGCCAACAGAACAGCTGTTATTTAGCTCCCAGCAAGAAATTTACAAGACATTTTATACATTTTGTTCGATAAAATTACTCAATTTTATAGACGTGGGAATAATGGAACGTTGTAGCAATTACGTAAGAAGCAAACAGCGTCTTAAACTTAGCGATAAACGATTCTTCGCTGCTTTCCTTCTTCCCTTTATCTTCTTGATCTATTAAAGCCATTATAAAATTACCTATTGATGGAAATTTGTTCTAGCCGCCTTCTAATAACAAGATCTCTACGATCTTGTCGAATGAACAGCCTGTAGACACTAATTATACCTTCAAAAATAGTGGAAATATATTCGTGAAAATTTATTCTGTGACTGTAAAGGTTCTTGTGTTGTCAAGACTGATCGTGCTGACCTGTGTATATGTGTACATTCATCTACTTTCCACATTAAACTGGGAAAGAAGAGGCCATAAATATATTTAAATATGGATGTATACCGCATTTTCAAGCCTGTGATATTTATATCCCGAGTGTTGTGTCTTGCTCCTTTTGCTGCAGTTGAAGAATCTGGTTCCACGAGATACAAATTTTCCACATTATGGTTACTTTACAGTATTTTAGGAGTGTGTGCTTTTTTCATTTCAAACATTAGTGTATTCTGGTCTCCTACATCCATCAGCAACGAAGCGCTGCAAAACGCGTTTACTCAAGTCGCATCATCAGTCATATGCATGCCGAGCGTTGTGGTCCAAGTATTTTGTTTGAACAATGGGAAGAATGTCCTCAGAATTCTAGACCACGTGTCAGCATTAGACAGTGAGCATATTGGAGCACGCATCAGCTATTACAGACTGTATAGAGTGTTTATCTTTCACCTAATTTGCTGCATAATTACCCTTGTAACTTTTAATGGAACTTGGTTTGCGGCCGTGGACACAAATTACGCCTATATTTTTGAAATGGTCTACTACATTACATTGTTCTTTTTTTCTGATGTCGTGTTGTTGCTATCAGATACACAATTTATTCATTTTGTTCTTCTCTTAAAATACCGTTTTTCTGTTCTCAATGACACTGTTATTAATTTCCCAGTCCAGTCACTTTACAAAACGTCTCTAAATCACATGATTAGAGCAACAGCTGTGGACCGCTCTGTGAACTCAAATACTTCAGCTGTATCCAGTTCCGTCACAGTGTTAAAGTCCACTCTGAGGAAAGTGTGTCGACATCACGATTCCCTGTGCGACATATCGGAGTTTGTAAACAGAACGTACTCTTTTCAGATTTTTCTGAGTGTTACAATAAGAAGTATTGGGGTTTTATTTTTGGCTTATTCTTTTAGCAGTGGACTTTCCAACCCGACCTTAAGCCTTTATTCCTCCAAACTATTTTTTTCTATGTCCTCATTAGGTGGGTTGTTTGCGGGGACTGCGCAAGTTGTGCTGCTAGTTGCGGTGTGTAACCGCACATCGCTTGAGGTAAGTGGGCTGCTCTTGTGGTGTCCGAGTGTCTGTTTTCTGAACACGTGGCCAACAGAATAACGTTGCATTACTGGAACTTTTGTAAAACTGCAAATATCCGACCAAAGTAGGAACGTTATTATTCATTTGCATTAAAACTACTTTCTTTCTTCCTACCTTTCGTACTCCATAAAACGGAGTCCTTCTAGAGACGCAGGCCGATTGTCATCTAGTCAACAAATTCCCCAAACGTTTCGGAACCAGAATGTTCATTATCACATCGAAATAAGCTCTCCACCCGTCCCTATCCTGAGCTAGATCAATCTAGTTCAAGTTCCATATCCCACTTCCTGAAGATTCAATTTAATATTAACCTCTCATTACACCTTTGTCTTCCAAGTAGTCTCTTTCCCATAGGTTTTTCCACCAAGCCCTGCATACACCATTTCTCTCTCCCATACATGCCAAATGCTCCAATCATCTCATTCTTCTCGATATGTTCACCTTAATAATGTTTTGTGAGGAATATGCATCATGAAGCTCCCCATTATGTAGTTTTCTCCACTTCCCCGTTACCTCGTCTCTCTTCAGCCCACGTTTCCTCTCCAGCACCCTATTCTCAATCACCCTCAAGATATACCAAGTTTCACACCCATATAGAACTACAAACACACGTATAGTGCTGTAAAATTTAAAAATACAGCGTGAATTGAATAATTAAATTAAGTTAATCTGTCTATGTCCGTGGGACGTAAACCATATTAAATAAAGTAGAGCACTGTGATAGGACCTTAACCATATTAATCTTCTCTTATGCCACCTGAACATATTAATTAAATAAAGGAGTTTACTGTGTGCGATTTGAACTACATTAAGTAAATTATTGTTCTAATTTTAAATAATCCATGACAATGCATTAAGCACACTATATATGGCAGTGTATTATAAATGTCGTTACCTTATCTATTCTGTTGGTGTTGGGCCAGCGTAATCACGTTTTCAGCCGATTCTGATCTGAGAACTAGGCATTTGACTGTGCTGAATATCATTTCGTGAACCCAGGTGAACACGTGTGGTGGGTGCGCAATAATTCCCTTGCAAGCATCCGTCATTTTTACCTGGTTACTTCTATTTGCTGGGGGAAACTGAAAACTACTTAGCTACCAACAGCGTCTGAACTGGAGTTTTCTTGAGACCAGAAAAACATGTTTTGAGTTTTCAGGTGGAAACAACTGTTTTTCGTGTTTAGAATTCCCAGTAAGTCTTTCAGAATTTCAGTTTGTCTTCACCGCTGTGTGATGTAGCTATATATATATATATATATATACCGGGTGTATCAAAATGATTGGAGCGGTTTTGAAGTTGATTATATTCACAAGTATGGGGAACAGAATTATAAATACTAGTAGAAATGAAAGAGTAACTCAACACGTTTATGACACCTACCTACAAATATTCGATGTTTGCACCCTAAGTCACACGGCACACATCGTGGCGATAGTCCAATTCCACACAAAACCCACAAAACGCCTTTTGCTCCGGAGTCGCCATTGTCGTTTTGTTCCGTCACAGACCGAGAGAGAAGAGGGGAGTGCGATTGCGCATGCGCACAAAACTTGAACACCTGCTGTTTCATTCCATATGGGAAACTTACTTCTGTGTGCGTTTTGAAAGTCGTAATGGCAGATTGAAACCGCTCCAATCATTTTGATACAC
>Ga0123354_10004140_pt1 | contig 20433 bp, 15 predicted proteins | sample TergutLab28metaG_2_FD_97872 | JGI IMG/M metagenome (GOLD analysis project Ga0123354, IMG submission 97872) | Labiotermes labralis P4 segment gut microbial communities from Petit-Saut dam, French Guiana - Lab288 P4 | ecosystem: Host-associated > Arthropoda: Insects > Digestive system > Gut ...
GAGAGTATATACCATGTTTAAAATATTCGGTACCTATATTTGTTGAATAAATATATAAAATGCAACTTTAGAGGTTAGCGGTGCGGTACGACCACTATAGTTGACATTAGGCGTCAAAAGGTTCATGACATTTGTGTACCTAGTGTTATCCTGTTCAAATTAATGTAAATCGGAAACTACACACTGCGCCATGCGAGCCTTCGGAAAGTTGAAGATGTCGGTGGCATTTGCTGAAATTTCACTATAAATTCTGTGTTCACTTCTTTGTTTTAACATAGCATGATCGTGACTAGGTAAAACCCCGCTGATTAAACAGTTTGTTACTCGACACTACGTCGGTGTAATGGAGCATGGTTTGGCACGTGACTGAAAGGTTCAGAGGTAACTAGTATACGTTTACGCTGGTGGTCAGCGTTCAAGGTCAGGAGCTGAGCGCCAAGTCTTGTTATTAAGCCACACATCATATGTAGTAAGAGATGCATCACTTCTAACGTTTGTTTCTATTTTGCAGGAGTTTCTGTTGGCCATAGATGTTACATCCTCAGGCACGCCAGAAGAGAAGTTGAAATGGGCATTCCGTATGTATGACGTGGATGGCAATGGGGTTATAGACATTCAAGAAATGACCAAAATAGTGCAGGTTAGTTGTACACTTACATATTGGTATTTGTTACCTTGTCGTTTTAATGCATTTGCATGAGACCTGCGCTCTTCCGAGTTATTGTGCAGTGAATAATAACCTGGAAGACCCTTCACCCCTGAAGATGGGACCGATAGGTTGTCCGGAAACGTCGGTAAGGAATTACCACTACTCGCTGCATAATGACCCAGAAGATGGCAGTTCTCATCTGTTTCGTGGCGGAAGCCTGAAATAACACATTCATATCACTTTGCTCCAGGCTGAATTTTCCATAGTTTCATTCATAAACTTGTAAATCAAAGTTAATGTGAGAAATATGGATTGTGTCAAAGGCAGTAAGTTATGCAGCAATAGTATGCTCCCATCCATGCGTAGGTCTCCAAAGTGCTGCAGTCTCTTCTGGTCTTCCAACTGAACTTTTCTTTGCATTTTCCAGCTTGTCCTTGGAGAGCTGCAAGACCTGCCCATATAACCCGTCATCATTTTGTTACTGTGTTCGTATTTTCCAGCTTGTCCCTGGAGTGCTGCAAGACCTACACATATAACCTGTCATCATTTTGTCTCTGTGTTCATATTTTACAAACAGTAAAAATTATGAATCTGAATTATGTGATAGCATTTTAGGGAACCACTTTATGTTGAGAGAGGAACAGGTAAATCAGCGTAATTTCTAGATACAGGCTGGACGAACAGTACTGAACTCTTGTCAAGGATAATGGTTTACTCCTTGTGCTGCATCCACACTGGGTTTGGGAGCAACCCACCACCATCTACAAGGGGGTTATTATTTAGAAATAAAGCAGCTTACGTGTGGAGGTGACCATTAACCTCCATTTGCTGCCTCAGTGAAGATCACGTGGAATTGATCTGCACATGTCCATGTGTCTGGATGGCATGTTGTTTAATTAAACACAGGGACTGAACCTATGTGTGTGTGTTTTCCCTGAGGTTTTCCATGTGGTGACTGAAGATAAGTATCTTGTGGGATGTGACACCATGCAATCTGGTGAGTGTAACCTCTGACGTTCTGAGCATCATTCTGCTTCTGTTATCAGCATAAATGAATTACTGTACTGACTAATATGGCCAGTTCTTCTGAAATGTCAGTACATATCTACCAGACTGCTTGGCTTCACGTCCCAGGTGTGTTTTTTGTACCTTTACGTTGTCATCTACCATTGCTTTAATGTCGTTCATTGCGTATGGAATGCTTGCAACTTTCCATACTGTCTACAGATGGCAGGTCACCGTGACTGTCTGCTGCATGGTGATTACTTGATCTGTTCATCATACAAGAGCATGTCTCTCGTTTTTTGAGTGTTTGCTTTAGTGTGATTTTGTTTGGAACCCCATATTTTTATTTGTACAGAACATGTGTTAATAATTCCCTGTTTCTGTAGCTGTTCTGTAATGTGCAAATAACATACAAGATTGGACCTAACTTTTGATATGTTCTTACTTCAAAGGCAATCTATGACATGTTGGGTGCATGCTCATCCAACCGACCGGCAGACTCGGCTGAGGAACGAGCTAAAAACATCTTCGCCAAAATGGATGAGAACAACGATGGTCAGTTGACTCAGGAGGAATTCCTGAAGGGTTGCCTCCAAGACGAAGAACTCTCCAAAATGCTTGCTCCATAATGAGTGTGAATCAGAACTCCCAAATGTCATAAGACAGTCTCATCACATCACATACATGTCTTCTCTTTTTATGATATTAATATTAAAGGTATGAGAGTCTATTGTTGATAGAATGTTCCAAACACTGTGTCCAGCGGGCAATGGAATGACCAGAACGTTGTGCGCCATGGCTGATAAAATGAAGTGCTACATTAAAACACCATCTTATAGGCTATATGACCCACATTCCGTAATGTAATCAATTCATCAAATACAACACGGTGTTTTATAATACTTTTATCTTATTGCAACAAGCAAGTTGGAGTCAGATAATGTTCAACATTCCAATTTGTGATATTTAGTCTCAACTATGTGAATGTTTAAACTGCATTAACTTCAAATGTAACTGCTTCGTTAATTCTTTTGATTAAGGTTATGATTTCTCAGTGTCTGGTTCTGTTACTGTAGTATCCTTATTGCACACTAGGATTGTTCAAAATATATATGTGGAATCCATGCACAAAACTTGTAAAGTATCTCAATACATATGCTGTTTAACATCTTTCCTGGAATTTCATCCCGAATAGTCTGCATTTAAGAAATAGTAATCAATGAGGAAATAGGATTCCTGTTATCACATTGAATTTATATATAATGCATGTAGTATTATTTCATTTGCACTTGGATACCAGTTATGCCATAGCATCAGTCCACAGCTGAGATATGCAGACAGAATTCTCCATCTGTATGAGTACATGTCTAATACCAGATGTGGCAAATCTCATGTTATTATAGTTTTGGAATAGACATGATAAAAAATATGAATTCCAGAACAGTTTGCTCACCAAATGGCAGCTTCCATATATTCTTAGGGTAAAATATTTGAGGAAAACTGAAGAAAGGATTTGACCCTTTGCTATCCTCTGTTAAAATTGACTGTGGAAAGCCTTCCACCACAGTTTGCACGCATTTACTACCACTTTATCCTTGCATGCTGAGTGTTGACACTTTCCATATTCTGAAATATGTTCTATTAAACTTTACTTGAGTGTCCCATACCGGTAGCAGTCAGTCTTGTGTCAATAAACCATCTATACTCCTAACAGTGTGGTGCGTATGGGTGAGGAGAGGGGGGTGTATAAGGTCTTGCTGGGGAAACCGGAGGGAAGGAGACCACTGGGGAGACCTAGGCGTAGATGGGCGGATAATATTAGGATGGATCTCCAGGAGGTGGGATGTGGGTATGTGGACTGGATTGGGCTGGCCCAGGATAGGGACAGGTGGCGGACGCTTGTGAGTGTGGTAATAAACCTTCGGGTTCTGTGAAATACGGGGAATTTCTTGACTAGCTGCAAACCAGTTAGCTTCTCAAGAAGGACTCTGCACCATGGAGTAAGTAAGTATACCCCTAACAGTGTTTTGTCTACATACTACAGTGCAGTGTTTTATGTATTCAACACCATACATCATATTTACATAATTATCACTGCTGACATCTCTCTGATATCTGTATTGATATTGACAGTTCAGCCTTCAAAATTATATTAAAACTGTAGCTTGAATATCAGACATAAAAATAACATCATGTACCTTTTACATTTAATAAAACGTCCGCTACAGTTACGATCTCAGTTACTTTAAGCAATACAAATCACAGCCCACAGTATTGTGTAAGTAAAGAAGCACAATTCAACAAACATAAGCAATTCAAATTTAATGTTACTATCTCACCTAGGTTTAACATAATAGGAAATTTCACCCAATAGAAGAAAACTACATGATCTTGTCTTTTAATAACCATTGACACATTCTTTGGACTAAGAAGGCAAAAAATGTATAGGAACATTATCATTATTATTGCATATACCTGTACTAAAAACACTTAAATATTAGTGTAAGTAATGTTAAGGTAGTTACACACGTTGTGTTCAATATATCACAATGAACCCCTAATAACTTGTACACAAAGTTGTAAGCCACACAGTAAATAGAAGGAAATGATTCTTTTGTGTTTAGATGGTTTGTTAACACTACACTGATGTCATCTAGTAGTCTGCATGTCATGAACAAGAAATGACAGGAGTTGTATATTTTTTTCATACCAAAGAATCTTTTTCTTTAATTTCTCATAAATTAATGTGTATCTGTTGGGAATGAGCCTGGAAATATAAAGGATGGGAATGGGCTGACTAAGTGGATGTGTAACAGCAAGTTTTAGCAATTCAGGACACATACCGTGCCAACAAAGTGTGGCACACCACAGAGCAGTACCGTCAGATTCACATATGGCTTGACACTAGCCAAATCTGTTACACAGTACACTTAACTTTCATTTTAGTTTTCCTGTTAGATATGTTGACCTTTTGGGGTATCACGTTTACTTACCTTTCTCGTACATTGTGTCCGTGTCTGGCCTGAACATTCGTACTGTATTATGCAGGCCATGAAGGCCTGCTGTTTTAGCCTAAGCAATCAAAAGAATGTTGCATGTTGTTGTCATGACGAAGGAAATGTTGAATTTGGGAAAAAATGAGGTCCAATTAAAAAATATTTTTTATGGTAATTATGTCAAATCAAACACTATTATGAATTCTGTTAATGGATCTGTACTGGATTGCCTTTAGTCAGAACAACTGTCCGACAGATTTACTTACATACAACTTACTACAAGTAGTTATAGGGAAGAAAGTTGAAAGAATATAGTTCTTCAAAAGACTGGCTCCTATATCATATTTTCAGTCTTGATAGTGTAGAAGACTCGCTGATGTAATTAGATGTATTTTACTAACATTATTAACATTACTGTAGCTCTTCTTCAAGTGACATATCACATGTAGTGTGCTCACTGTGGAGCAGATGGTGTTGTAGGGTTCCTTGAAGTAGTTAATGAAATCAGACTTGTGTAGGACATTTTTTAAACTTTTCTATTGCTTCATCAACAGAACGATGCATCATTTAAGTCACACTTTATATTCTGACTTCCCATGCTTTGCATGCACAACGTTATCATAGCTTAACCTTTTGGCGCCGGAATAATTTTTTTAATTTTAGCACATCCTGTATATAAAATGTGAATAATATAGGAACCAAATACATTAGAATTATGAAACAAATTGCATTTTGAAGAGAAAAAATGGAGAGTATATACCATGTTTAAAATATTCAGTAACTATGTTTGTTGAATAAATATATAAAATGCAACTTTAGAGGTTAGCGGTGCGGTACGACCACTATAGTTGACATTAGGCGTCAAAAGGTTAATACTGGGAAAAATTTTCATATTTCACATAATGCACAAGACTTCTAGCCATTGTAAATTTGTTTCTGTAACTGAATGATATTCTGTACAGCCCAGCTATGGAGAACCTAAACTTAATGGTTTTCTACATTTTTTTGGAGATGTGTGTGGGAGGGGGGGGGGGGCAGTTGGGGGGGTTGGCTTGTTTCTTCACAGGGTATTGTAAACAGTACAGTCTGACATCAGTGCATACTGCTGTTTGTATTAGTACTACACAGAAAGCTTCTAAATAAATGAGAACGGTATTTTCATTCAGACAGCACATTTCACTTTTTGCTAGCACAATCAGAACATTTTTGCTGTGCTTTATGTGTGTTATGTTGATATCCAGATGTGGCTGCATCTGTTGCGTATGTGCCACTAGTTGGTTTGTTTGCAAGAAGTTTCTGCTTCAATTGAGACTGAACTTTCATGGCTTTCTGCTGTTTCTTTTTACATAAATCTAATTCAAGTAACATTCTTGTAAAATGTATTTGGATATATCTCACTGCACTTTAAATAATATAAATTATTAAACAAAATATGAAATAATGAAACAACATGCCACCAAGACTTTGTATTACGCCCCAGTTGTGTACCTGAAAGAAGTGGGTGTAAATCAAAAAGGAGAAAATCAAAAATAATATTTCCATAGGAAAAAAAAAAAAACTTAAACAAGCTGAAATAAACCAGCAAAAGAGTGTTAAACCTAAAATGAGAGGACAAGAGTAGAGAAGTGGTGTAAATTGGTGAGAGATAGTAAACCAAAAAGGCGTAAAACAAGGCCTTGGCTCTACCTCTCTAGCACAACTAATTATGTGTGTGTGTTTATATATATATACATAAACTGGCCTCATTGTGGCTCCTTATTTAAGGCGAAACATATAGCCAAGTTTTTAACATCAATAGGTCCGTGCATCGCTAATATAGTCACAGAATACAACCAACAAGATGCAACGTTTCACAATTTATTTATTTCTGTAAGACGCTGTACATGTTTCAGATGGTCCAGGCTAGCAGCAAGTAGCAGTATTGGTCTGACAAATACCTGACGCTGTATGTGCAGTTTTGAGCTCCTGATGACGGATGGAAAAACTGTCTGAACCATGTACAGTGTCTTACAGAAATAAATAAATTGTGAAACATTGCATCTTGTTGGTACTACTATGCGAATGTAGCCAAGTTATTATTCATCTTCCATCAGTAACTAAGAGAAGCTGTATTAGATGGATATACCATTTTATTATCCCTTATGGTACACACACAGCAGGATGTCTCAAATTAAAATAAAACAAAATACTTTTTTTTTTTTTTTAATGTAATAAAACTGATCAGGATTTTCAGTGTGTTGATTTGCAGTGTGCAAGTTCTATTTGGAAATTATCAAGTATGCAAAGAAAATTTGTGCATCTCTTGAATTGCATTTTTAAAACTGTAAAGATTATGTTGCAGGACCCATCTGGTAGTTGGGTTGGAAGTAAATTTTATCAGCTACCTTGTTTTGATCCGTTAATTTTCAAGCTTCCAGTAATCTGTCTGTGTTCATATTACTCCGCTTGTCTAAAATTATACGCTAAATTTACTTCATACACTGTATGTACTATTGTTCTGATAATTTCAATATTATCATCATATGTTTCAGCACTTAATACAAACTGTCTTGTGTAACTCCTGTAATTTTTCCATTTTACAACAAATATAATTAATCGTTATCACCTAGTTTAAGAGAATGTTAAAAAGTACCTTTGTCGGTTTAAAAGTTTACCCTTATCGCAAATTACATTTCTGTTCCATACTGAAGTCATAACATTGTACACTGTGAATGCTGTTGCTACCTGAGTCAGGACTAAACAAATGGCACGGTCTACAGTTCTTATGAAATCTGTAAATTTGTAGCCATAAAATTTTGGTTTTGTGGCTTTTGTCACGTCATTGGCTGATTGGTTGTTACTGACTTCTCGGAAGAACCTACTGTGACCATTTTTAGGTTGTCCTTTAGCAGTAGGTTTCTTTGAAGCAGACCACATTTTGTCACAACCCAAAAGACCACGAATTGAAGCTTATTTATATAATTGTTAATTGCATCAGATTTATACGATTTAGTACATTATGTTATGTTTGGTTGCTGTAAAAGCCTTTAAATCTGGGGGGGAAAAATAACTGAAGCCAGATTTTTTTCGAAACTTGGTTTTAGGTTTCCCGATATTAATGTACAGTATTTATATACATAAACCTAACAAGTGCTGACATGCATCTTGTGTGTTTGTGGTGTGGTGTCAATTAATAATGGAAGGTATTGCCTTACTTGGAATGAAATTTGAGCTTTTAGACTTCTGGTTTGCTAAGACTTTATGAATTATGGAACTTCAAATTCAGGTGCCACAGCATGTTTCACCTGACATACTGTTTTAGTGATGTGTATTTTACATACATTTTGTTCATTTACTCCTGCTGCAGTGTTCATGTTCACATTTTCATATGCGTTATGTCTCTGGCCCCTGAGCGTCTGTGTTCAGGAAACTGTTGTGAAGTCAATTACATAATATCAATCAGTCTTAATAAAAATATTTCTGAAACGTAGTTTAAAATCTTGTTCTGACACTTTTCAAATTGTGAACAAAATATATTTTAATTGTTGTGTGATAGATGATAATGTTCTACTCATAGGGACAGCCAGCAGTGCCCCTCATGTTTTTTTTTTTTTTGTCTTTCTTTCTGACAGTGTCAGTAATTCATAACAAACAGGGAAAGTGCTAATTCAACCTGTTGTCATTCATTCTTGTATGTTTTGTAATCACTTATTGTAATTCTGGTTTTAGGAAGATTCATCCAAATATCAAAATATTACATGTTAATTACACAGAATACAAAGGTGTTTACTTGTCTCAACACTCTTTCTAAAGGCTTTGGTGATTTTTGCATTGGCAGTATCCTTTATTCGAATTCATTGCAGAATTGTATTATCTTTAAGTAAATTCAACACCATACAGTTTATTTGTATATTACATTATCGTAACCTTCATTCTATGTTTATTTTCAGATGTAGCACTCTGTAGTCTTTAGTTACATTATTGCGTACCAATTTTGAGTGTGTTTCTGAAAAGTCGCATAATGACAATTTTAAGGCCATTTGTGAAACCTCAAAAAGCAACTGTTAACTTAGTCATGTCTGTCTCTCTGTCTGTCCATCCACCATTCTCTCCACATGGAACAACTCAGCTCCCACTGGACAGTTTTTCACGAAATTTAATATTTGCTTATTTTTCGAAAATCTTTCGAGAAAATTCAAGTTAGTTAAAATATGACAAGAATGACGGGTACTTTACATGAAGACCTATGTACATTTATGATGGTATCTGGCCAAATTCTTCTTAGAAGGAGAAATATTTCAAGCTACAGTTGCGGAGAAGATCAAAACACGTTTTGTATCCAAAAATCGTGCCGTTTATGAGATAATGTGTAAAAATATGGTAGAGCCAGACAGGCCACAGATGACAGTATAATACAGCGCATGCTCTTTGAATGCTGCACAAACTCAGAATATGTTTTTTTTTTTTTCCCACATCAACAGTGGTTATGCAAACATGCCTCAGTATTATGTTGTGTGTACATTGCCTATCTTTCTTAAAGTTTTGTTTGTATCAACTATGTTATACTGAAGCCCACTTTTGTAGCAGTGTAGTATTTATACAAAATGTGTGTGTGACCTGTCATACATGTAACTAATGCATTATGTGTCACTACTGTCATGACCTACAGGGTGGTGTAGTGCAGGGATCACAAGCTTAATGCATGAACAGCAACAAAATTGACACTGATTTTGCAGTGTTGCCAACATGTGAGGAGAAACAAACAGTGTGTCACACTGCTTGGCCTTTGAAAACAGAAATGCATAAAATGTAAGAAAATTATCGTAAATAGTAATATGTTTTCTTTTGGGTAATTCCCCGGCGTCTGAGTTCTAATAGCCGATGTTTCAGAACACTGTATCGGTTCCATCTTCATAGGCAGGTGGATGAAATATTACTTCATCCACCTGCCTATGAAGATGGAACCGATACAGTGTTCCGAAACATCGGCTATTAGAACTCAGACACCGGGGAATTACCCAAAAGAAAACATATTACATATAGAACACAGTGAAAGCTTAAAATCAAGAATATCATAAATAGGCTCGACAAAAAGAAAGGTGTATGTTGATGAGTGAGACACTTGCAAAATGAAAAATGGCAGCAAGCAAAATACCATCTTTGTTGAAGATACGAGTATTCCATCCTATTTAACTTTATCATAGACTTATCTTGATAAGGGCATGATATTGAACTAATTGTGCGCATTACAAGGAGAGTGGGCCCACTCAACCCATAGCTCACATTGTTATGATGCTCTTGGAGACATTTCGAATTAGAAAAACTTTGTCAACCAATTCCTTGGAAAAGCCAAGACAAAGGGATGAAACAAGTTTGAAAAATTATGAGCTGTATATTAATGGAGACTTTATGTATATTACTGATTCACTTTGTAAAAATGTGATAAAAATAATGACACCCTAGCGTGGGTTGTGAATCGTGTTTTGTTGTAAATTGTTCCTGTTATTAACAGTATGTTTTTATTGTTTAATTATACTCATTTTTTATTCTGCACATTTAATTGCATGTTTTCCACACCACATAGAAGGTTGAACAAGCCTGAATTAGGGTAATGTAAGCCTCCATTTTGTTGAGGATAATGCTGCTTCCATTTTCAGGGTTTAAAAATTAAGTCCCCATTTTAATCTTCACTGTCAGACATTGACCAAGTGCTTGAGAAATGAATATGTAGGCAGCATATCCTCCATTTTGTTTGTATTCACCTACAAGATTGCACTGAAGATCACGGACTGAAAAGTACTTTGTCTAGTCTTCAGTTGTCTGTAATAACCACTGTGGCAGTTGTTAGCTCTTAGCCATATTTTGCCACTCACAGACAATAATGAATTCACATATACCACATGACATTTTACTGCTGTTGAGTTCCTGTACTCATAGTGACCATGGTTCAGGAAGTTTGTGATCCTTGCTATACTGCAGGTTCATCTCAGTGCTGCACATCTGTGCAAACTAAAGAAACAAACAGCAATGAACTTTTGAGTTTGGCATTGTAACATGCATTTCTGTGAACTTGGAATGAGTTGATTCACTCAGTACTGTTCTTTGGTATAGATCCAAATGTCAGATTGACTATCAGCCTTTGTCTTTTTATCTCTGATGACTTTCTATGAAATCTTGGTTAGGAACTTCAAACCTTTGCAATGCTTGTACTGCAATATGCATAATATCTTAGGGATGATAAATCAGGCCATACCTTTAATATCTGCAAATTAAATAGAAGTTATGCTTATTTAAGAGCAAAGTATTTGTAAACATCAAGCCTTACATGTTGCTCACATCCTTCTTGAGAGGACTGTCAGATTTGTAGCTTTGCCTTGAGCAATATGTGAAGTGAACGGATCATACATGGGATTTAGCTTTTTTTATGGTGTGAACACAGTTGGTTGCTATATCATATTATGTCAACTTTAAATTGCACTTTATCACCTATTATAAATATGTGTGTGTATATATATATATATATATATATATATATGTAATATTTTCTGTTATTTTTTAAAAAGAGACATGGAAAGTAATAACAGTGAACTTTTTCCTCTCTGTGTCTAATCACTGTTATTCCATGTTATAAGTGTGTTGGCAGCAAACTTAGGAGCAGGTTGAACTAAGTTATTTATTTTATCACACCAGCACAAAACATTTATTTCTGTTACTAATATCTTTTTTTATTCTGTCTGTGAAATTTGAGGTTCTGTTGGCACTGAATACCATGACTGTGCTGTTGTTTGTTGTATCATGCTATGAAATATGTTAGATACATGGCAGCATTTCAGTGGAACCTGCTACCTGCCATACACTGAAACCTGCAGCGATAGATTTATCAGTACCTCGCTACTAAACTGCTCTTTGTGTCCCAGAGAGCCATAATTTTTGATATTTACATGCCTGAGAACCTCAGAATGTCACGTAATTTAGTTCATCATTATTTTTTTAGTTGTATAAAATGTTGTGCTACTACTTTTGATTTACTGTATGATTTGTTATGGTTTGCCTTGTTATTTTGAAAACACCTTCCTTGTAGTCATAACAGTTAGGAGTACAGAGTAACAGAACTTAATAATTTGAGATTTGAGATCTCTCGATGGTGTTGCTGGGGATTGGAGTCTTCTGGGATGTGACGCTGTGTTATGGGGTGAGTAGTTCTCAATTTTATTTAAGGCTCTACAATCCTTTGAAACATCATAAACCACTTGCCCAGTGACACAGCATCATATCCAAGAAGATTTGAGCCAAAGTCTCTTTGAAATTAATGGAATTGTGTTGACGAAGTTGTCATCATGATCTTGAACTATAATGTTACGTGTAAAGATAAATCGTATGACCGTAGTTATGGAGACAAGTTCTCGGAGTAATTTCACAGTGACAGAATTTCTGTTTGGCATGTTTTTAGTGCACGGTTGGAAAAATGTGCCTATTAGCCTCACATATCTTTGTGTCATAGCTTCAGAGCTGCAGTTTTAAGAAATGTTATACAGGGAGTTTCACTAAAATTTGTCTACACTGTACTTTTATTTAAATCAGGGAGTAATTAATTACACTGTACATGAGGACCTACATAATTTTCTACATAACTCACTAAATACTTACTGGAACAAAAAGTGCTGGGAGCAAAGGTGTTATGGTTGGATGAAGCACACAGTCTGCGTCAGATATATGTTTTCCTTTACGTAGCACAGCTCTTGGGGATCATTGAACAAAATTGAGCAAAAATGTAAGCATTATTGTATTATGCATATATTTCTTAGGTTGAAAAATAAAAAACCAACTAGATGTCACTTGTTGTATTTACTTTACTTATTTACTTTACTTCTTAGATAATCAACATGTTTCAGGCATTAATATGTCCATCTTCAGGAGTTTGCAGCTATGTTGTTCAACAACATAGCTGCAAACTCCTGAAGATGGACATATTAATGCTCGAAACATGTTGAGTATCTAAGAATTAAAGTAAATATAACAAGTGACATCTAGTTCGTTTTTTATTTTTCAACTATCACAGTGATGCACAGTCCAATAAACATCAGATTTCATACCTTGTTTATACCTGTTAAGAAATTTCGAATCAGTGAACAGTGAAGGATGGTTGACACATCAGATGATCTGAAGCAGTACTTCCCAGCTGTGCTGGATGGAGCTGCAAAGCACTTTAAAAAGTTTTCGTGGGAATTGTGGATATCTTTCCTAATAATACATTTTTTAATAAATACAGGGTTATTCATAAGTCCGTGAAACATTTTAAAAATTCGCAACAAATAAAGTACTCGACGGGTCATGGTAGTTCGTACGCTGATAGAGAGAGAAACTCTCCAAGATTTTTTACATATCTCACAGGTGCTCAATGTGTCCACCTTTGGTAATACAGCAGACATCTATGTGATAGTCCATGTCATTCCACACACATGTCAGTATGTCACGGTCAACCAGAGCCACAGCAGGGGTGATACGGTTGTGAAAATCTGGAGGTTAGTGGGGAGTGGAGGCACAAAGACAGTGTCCTTCACAAACCCCCAGAAGGAAAAGTCGCATGGGGTTAAATCCGGGGACCAGGGTGGCCGCCACATTAACACGTCATCTTCTTTTCCTGTGCATCGTATGCACCTTTGTGGCAAGTTTCGATTGAGACACCCTCACATGTCTTTGTAGTGAGCCGGAGAGCCGTCTTGTTAAAAGACGTAATCATTACTGTCTTCATTCAACTGTGGCATCAGCCGGTTTTCTAACATGTTTCACGGACTTATGAACAACCCTGTAGTTTGTCATTAAGTAAAAGCAGGGAGTTGTTTTATTGGGTGATTTGTATAATTGGTACTGATGCTCATGAACTGCATTTACAGAACCCCCAGTAGAATAACATTTCAAAAAAGACAACCAGAATAAATTGTTGAAATTATTGCTTGCAGACCAAATAGGTCACAGTCAGCTTCTTCTCAAACCAACAAGTTCAGTTTGATGATGCTGTGCTTCAGTGTGTTTGACTGGACTTTTTTTCGATTTTAAACAAACATGTCTGTGCTCCAACACATGTATTTCTGAGTATAAATATTTGATATATTTGGGCATCTGTAAGGTTATGTTTGAAACCTGATGCGATTTACTGCTAAACAAAAGTTTGGGGAACTCTTGGTGTGAAATATTCACATGTTTATTTCTGTGATATAAAATTTAATATCTTGCAAGCTTCATTTCATTTCAAACTAGACGGTTTATGTTACAATCTAAGTTCCGATAACAGCAAATAATAGGGATGATGGCACATTCTATCCAGCCTGATAAGTTAGTCACAGTTTTACTGTTAAAATCAGAGAAGTAAGGAATGATGATAAATCTAACTAGAATTCAGTTTTTCTTTCTGATGCATATTATGTTAATTCTGCTTGGTACATTAATTTTGTGTATCTGTTTCAAGTGTGGCTAACAAGAGATTTCACTATTCAGATGAAATAAGATGGCCTCCTTTTGTGATGGAAGAAGTTGGTTTGTGCACTTTTGTATTTTTGTACTATTTCTGCACATACTGTGAAATGTATATATATATGTGTATAAAATATTCGGTTCAAACTGTGTGAAACATTATTACTCTTAATAACTTCTGCTGTGTTTAGTTTTCATATTGGAAAGGACTATGTGTATTGTTGTGTATTATGCTGTCTGAAATGTGTGTAAACTATAAGTTCGATTTATTTCACACTCTCAAAATCTTCCTTTAATTTATTGTAACAGATTCATACAGTTTCATGAATATTACAAGTACATCAGGACCCTGACTGGATAGAAATCTTCGGAATTTGTTATGTGGGTTTCCTGCTGAAACCTGTGGGTATTCTGAAGGTCAGTGGGAGTGGATTTCCTGTATATCAGTGTGAGGAAAATAAAATAGTGTCAAATGAGACATATCCAGTTTGGTAATAGTGCTGAAATTAGTAACACACAGGCAGATTTCTATAAATGCTGTATTTGCACGTGATAAGTTGCACTCCCCCTGTCTTTATGTAAATTTCTCAGTTTTCAGATGTCAAGCCCTTTTTTGCTTCAATCTTTGCTGGTTAGACCTTTGTGAACATACAGTGTATATTTATGAGGTGGTACAATTTGTATTCTGGTACCATTAATATCATTTGTGGTATATGACCAAATTCTTCCAATGAGAGTGGCGTAATATACTGAAATCTCATGTGACATTTTTAAGCAGATTTTATGAGCTGAGTCAGTCATCTAACTGGGCGATGGGCTGGATAACTGCTCTATCTGGGTTTGATTCCCACAGGGACAATGATTATTCTTGTCTCGTCCATGTCCAGACTGTCTCTGGGACATGCTTAATTTTCTATCCACACTACACCAGGGGGTTCATTCTCCATTGGTAAAATAGGGTATGAATCTAAACACTCTGCTCCGTGTAGTGCCCACTGTTCAAGGATGTGTGGTCGCATACCACCGCTCTGCCATTGATATTCATTTTTTGTTGCCCAACTAAGCCCAGGCACAACTTTACCTTAGCATGCATTTAATGTCAGTGCCACTGTAGTACAAATGCTTTGACAGTACAGTCATTATTCTGTTAGGTGTAACCTGGTGTGTTACTCAGGTTTTCAAGATATGAGTTGCTCACAGCCTTAACAATGAAGAATTTGGTCTTCTGGGATATGTATGATATGTTGGCTGGTACAAGGTTACCAGTGTTTTCTTTCTAGCCAGCATAGGGTGGGAACATGGAGGCAGAAAGCTAAGATCTCTCTCTCCCAAAGATGATAAGCCATTGAATCATAATTTAATCATTTTGTCTGTGTCTGCTAACTAAATGTAATGTTACATGGAGCTGTATGATTCTGAGTGTGCTGTAAACTATCATAAAATTTGGACATAACTTCTGTATTATTACATAAGGCAGCTGTGGTGTGTTATTTCTGGTTCAGAGTGTTGAGTGGGGAAAGCTGTGAAATTTTCCTAATCTTGTAAACATTGATATCACAATTGATTGGAAATGAAGCATTTACCTGCTGAGATTTTGATTTTAAATACTCAACTCTCAGTTTCCCATTATATGCCTTCATAAATGAAAGTGCTTGGATTAGATCAGTAATTAGCTTTGGTCTGCTCCATGTAGTCAACTTTGTATTATGGAGTTTCCCTTTTTTTTTATCTGCCATATTTACTCGAATATAAGGCAACAATTGTTTTTTTTCATAATGCTTCATCTTAAAAAATAGGGTTGCCTTGCCTTATATTCAAACAAAAAATTCAGCACATTCTTTGTAGTTCTTTTCGTGAAAATTTAAGACTGTGAAGGAGGTCTTTCATGTAGGGCAGTATTGTATTCAGGTAAATATGGTATTTATGTATTCTTAATCTATTGTCACTTGCATTTACTGGATAGTAAAGCATTTAGGTGCTATCAAGAATGTGATGTGTTGTTATTCTCTTTTTAGGTACAATTGGTGAAACCACAAACTTTGTTTACATCTGTAGGTTGTAGTTAAAAAAAAAAATGGGTAAGCAAAACAGCAAATTGAAACCAGAAGTTTTAGAAGATCTGAGACAGAACACAGAGTTTTCAGGTAATGAATTATGTATATATATACTCTTTCAGAATTTCAGTGCGACCTTCTTTTCTTTGCTTTATTGTGAACTGCTGTAAGGAAGAGAATTTAAAAATATACTTTTCGCTGTTGTTTAATTTTTGTTTGTGAAACTGAAACTGGCAGGTTGGCCAGTCTCATCTAATTTGCTTTTTAAGAGTTATAACCAAGAATTGTTGTCACTTTATTAATTTCATTCTAGATGCTGAAATCCAAGAATGGTATAAAGGTTTTCTGAAAGACTGTCCAAGTGGGCACTTAAGTGTAGAAGAATTCAAGAAAATATATGGAAATTTCTTTCCATATGGAGATGCTTCAAAAGTAAGTTCACTAGGACAGTGAAATTCTGTAGTAAGTAGTGCATAAATAGATCTGAGATAAGCCACATTATCTGCTTGTTATAACCCATCATTTGCTTCAGGATTAAAAGAATATACTCCATTATACAGTACTAGGAATTCTGAAAGATAATTGTACTTTATTAACCCTTTTTACTCACTTCTTCCTTTTTACTCACTTCTTCTTACTGCATCCCAGCCAGCCAGATAAAGTTATTTTTTTCATCTGTGTGGAGCATTTGCAGGGTTGAGGGAGTTGTGTTGTTTATGCAAATTTTAAGGCTTTTTCAGCAGTGCTTTTGGGGTCTCCGAGCCTCAAGGATATGGCACTGTGCTGGTTGATTCATGCTTGATGTTTTGTGACATGGTAAAATGTTGAATATAATGGAAAAAAACAGACTTATTTATTTGATCTACCAAAGCTGATGTTGTGCTCTTGATTTATACATTCTGCTGTTAGATGGCAGATGTGTATATTTACAGCAATAGAAATACATACTAAATTAGGAGACTGAATTGAATTGGAACTAGTCCAACAAATGATGGCATAAGGAAGTCTGTGAAATCGGACATGGACTGAAATATGAGTGCAAAGTGCTAAATTTGCATGTGTCCTGTTTATCTGTTTATGGCCGTAAGTAAAGGGGACTGTTCTGTGGATCAGGTGTGCTGGACAGTTTTTGGTGAAAGCTTCCATGTGGAATTCTAAAAATAGTTTATTGAACTGCTTACAAGTTAAATCTGTCATCTGACTAGAAAGAAAAAGTAAAGTTGTCCCTGTGTACACCTTGGGGACATTGGGGGAGTGGAGGAATTTCTCCACTAATACTCCACCTTGGCATTAGATGAGAGTGAGTTGTCAGATTCACTCCCTAGCTGCTTTATTCCCAGGAAAAGAGCACCCAGTACAATTGAAGAGGAAACTGGGTGGCCTCTGGAACTGGTCTAGAAATTTACAGGAACAGACAAAATCTTTTTCTGTTGTCAGGAATTGAATCAGGACTCCTGAGACATCCAGCCTGTAGCATAGTCACTAAACAGACTGAGCCATCAGGACTCCTGAGACATCCAGCCTGTAGCATGGTCACTGTACAGACTGAGCCATCAGGACTCCTGAGACAATCAGCCTGTAGCATAGTCACTGTACAGACTAAGCCATCAGGACTCCCGAGACATCCAGCCTGTAGCATAGTCACTAAACAGACTAAGCCATCAGGACTCCTGAGACATCCAGCCTGTAGCATAGTCACTGTATAGACTGAGACATCCAGCCAGTAGCATAGTCATTGTACAGACTGAGCCTTCAGGACTCCTGAGACATCCAGCCTGTAGCATAGTCACTGTACAGACAGAGCAATCAGGACTCCTGAGACATCCAGCCTGTAGCATAGTTATTGTACAGACTGAGAAATCAGGACTCCTTAGACATCCAGCCTGTAGCATAGTCACTGTACAGACTGAGTCATCAGGACTCCCATAACTAAAATATGTCAGTAGTTATAATTTATTAAAATCAAAATCATGTGTTCTGCTATTTGCCAAACAAAATTGTGGATATATATTCTTACTGCTACATATGTGTGTGTGTGTGTGTATCAGTTTGCAGAACATGTGTTCAGAACATTCGATGCAAACGGTGATGGTACGATTGATTTCCGAGAATTCTTGTGTGCACTGTCTGTGACTTCAAGGGGAAAGTTAGAACAGAAGCTGAAATGGGCTTTCAGCATGTATGACTTGGATGGCAATGGTTACATCTCACGACAGGAGATGCTGGAAATAGTTACGGTGAGTTATAATTGAGTTATGTGTTCTTTAAGAACAATTATCCCCCTTCTTATCCACTGTACACATACTTTAATTTTACATTAATGCAGTACTGTATGAATTTTACTGCTATTTAATTTTTAACTGAAGTCTAAAAAGTAACAAAATTATTTGCCTAAAACATAAGACATTAGAATTCTTAAATACCTACAATTAATATTATTCCAATTAATTAAATTATGTTTTGTGATAAAAATTAAGAACAGTGAAACTAGAGAAGTAATAAACATGGACTCAAATTTTGATTTACATAACCTCTCTCAGGAACATGGTTATCATGTTAGTCACAGTATATCTGTCTGTACATTGGGCAGTTCCTAAATAAGAAGAGTTTTCAGGTACAATTTGGTTTAACACCTGCTGTTGGTTGCTGAATAATGATCCTAGGTTCCAGTTTTGATAGTGATATAATAATACTTGTCCTTTATCCCCATATAGTGTTCCTGGGTTCTCAGTCTTCTCCCATATAACATCCAACTTCAATGATACAGATGCCATTATTTCAAGTTAAAATTTTTTGCATTTAAAATATGTCTGAGCTTAGTGTTTCAATCCACTGGTTCTCAGAGAAGTCCTAAATAGACATTTCACTGTATTACAATATATCTGCTTTTAATTCTTCGTGTGGTTGAAATTTGTGTCTGTTGTTTGGTGGCTTGAAGACTTGTGGCCATATTTGTGCATAGTTTGCACAGTTTGTATGTTTTTTGTTTTAATTTGCGGAATTCTGCCTTGTTTCTGATTTTGGTATGTATTCATGTTTTGGACGGCCTGTTTTTGAGCCACCTAAAATAGCTGACCCTATATCTGCACATGCTAATTGTAACACTGGATACTACTGTAAGATTTCAAACTTACATGGCAATTAACTGCACCAGAATTTTCTCAGATTATCAGCCACCTCAGTGTTTGAGAGACTTGCTGTGTTTCTGCTCTCAGGGATAACACTGTTGTGAATACCAGTGCTCTGTGACACATGGGGCTGCACCGTGGCCCAGGGCTTGGACAGTTATTCGCCAATCTGTTACCACCTTGTAGGTCTGGGTTCAATCCCAATCCAGCAATATATAAGAATTATGGTGACTGGAGTGACAATGGGCTGGCTTTTTCTCTGAGCACTTTGGTTTTTTCGTGCCAGTATGTTTCCACCAATGTTCCATATTCATTCATTCGTCACAGATGCTATATGAACTTCATGATTATAATATCCTTAGTGACACACTTAACTTGCTCTGTGGTGAGTGGCTGTGCTCACTACTGCTGCTACGTTTTGTAGAGCCAAGATGGAAGTATTAAGAGTGCCAACTTTGCGTCCTGTGACATTGACAAAAGGGCATAACAGGGATTTGAATTATCCATTCTTTTCACATACATATACATACATTCATATTCATTCCCCCAATTCCATGGAGCAGGATTGCTCGTGAAATATAGAGCACGTCATATAAAACACACAAGACAATCACAATGGAGCCATTAACACTTGCTCCTAGTCATTTCCACAATCCAAATACTTCAGTTCAAACATAAGAATGCATATAGAGTATTAAACATTCTTAAAAGGCTAGCATGATACATGAAAATTAATTGTAAAAAGTAAAATTAAAACTGCACAGATAATTTGTTAAACGTACATTGTCCTCATTTCAAGGGTCTATTGAATGTTCGAAGAATTCCTGTAATGAGTAGTAAGGTTTATCCATTAGATATCTTTTCAGTTGTATTTAAAATTGACTCTTATTTTGTATTTGACTAGCTAGATCTTCTGGGAGTTTATTATAAATATTTATGCAGTTACAATAGGTGCCATGCTGATACATTTTGAGATTTACTGAGGGTTTATGCAATTTCAGTCTGAACTGGGTGTTTAAATTATGAAGTGAAGAGTTGAATGTAAAAGTATCCAGGTTGGATGAGAGAAATCTCATTAGTGAAAAAATGTATTGAGAAGTCAGGGTCAAAATGTTCAATTCACAAAAAAGCTTCCTACATGTAGCCCTTGA
>Ga0123354_10004141_pt1 | contig 20433 bp, 14 predicted proteins | sample TergutLab28metaG_2_FD_97872 | JGI IMG/M metagenome (GOLD analysis project Ga0123354, IMG submission 97872) | Labiotermes labralis P4 segment gut microbial communities from Petit-Saut dam, French Guiana - Lab288 P4 | ecosystem: Host-associated > Arthropoda: Insects > Digestive system > Gut ...
ACACACACACACACACACACACCCTCACACACACACACACACACACACACACACACACAACCACACACACACACACACCACACACCACAACCCCCCACACACCACCATACACACCCCCACACACACCCACACACACACACACACACATACACACACACACACACACACACACTTAAACACTAGTATTTCATAACAATTAGGCCTAATTTTATTTACATACTCTTAAATGCCTGTCCTTCTCATCTTGTTGAACTAAAGGTAAAAACACAGCCTTCCTTGTGAACACAATGAAAGCATGTAAAGGAGTGAAGTTTAGGTTCAGCTTATTCTCAGTCTCGATAACAGATGGTGTTTCTTAGCTTCACGCTTCGTCCGCTCTATCTACAGAGGAAGATCCTCCTGTATCCGGTAAATACGAGCCTGGGTGAGCACCTAAGGAGGTCTGGATGTTTTTTGTGAAGACATTATTCTCCTGCCTCTGATGAAAATCGCACCACTATTCCACTTATATCCATCCCTCAAACTAACCACTGTACCGGCTCCGTCTTATAATCTGGCTGAGACATTTATTGCGTCATCTGTTCTGTTGGTTTTTTCTCTCTTCGTTCATAAGCATTGTTTTAAACGGAGTGAAAGTTTTATTATAAATTTTTGTCCTACACACAAAAAAGAGTAACTGTAAAGAATATATTTTAGTTCGCACTGCGCCGATGTGGTTCACTCAACCTAGCGAAATCGTACTGTTGGTTCGCATCCCTGAGGCGAAGGCTCTGTTAACATGGCGGCATCCGCAGGCTATGCCCGGGTCACTCTACTCGTCCAGTTTATCGTTGACGCTAAATTGAATCGTTGCTTTGGGCTACGGGTAATACACGTATTACAAAAAATCAATTACTTTGTAGAGAATTCATCTTTTCGACCTCAGTTTCAATTGAAGCAAACCCACGGCGTGTTTGCCGACGGAAGTCTGCACCCCGTTTCCTGATAATGTGGACTTCCTGACGTTATTTGAATGAGCAGTGTAGTGACATCTTCCACATACTAATGGGGACGGGCGAATCTGGGGTACGCAGTCCAATAAATTCTGATTCTTTCTCTTCTCTTTCTTATTATGTTTCTTTCTGTTTTTCTTCTTCGGCTTTTCTTTTCCTGCCTCTGTCACAACGTTTTTTCTTATTATCTATGCATTTGTTTATACCTTATATTTTGTAATCTCTGCATCTTTCTCCCTTCCATTGAAGGACAAACCTCAGCTGACGCCGATTCGAAACTCCCTATGACCAAAGAGCGGAAAAAGAAATCACGACGCATCTTACCAACTCCTCCTTTCTCTCCATTTTTTCCATTTTGCTATTTTTTACTGTTCATTTGCTACAGTTCACTTGTTCCTCTTTGTTTCATTTTCTTTATTTTCCACTACATTTTGTGTTTGTTTGTATAGGCTCCATCATCTGAGTATTCTTATACATTTCTTCCTGTTGGTCTAAAAAAACCTCTAAAGACGGTGATCATACCTTGGACATTAATATTTACGATGATTCTCATAACAGAAAATTACAAAAAGATTTAAGCCTGTACTGATTTTTCTGCTTACATCCGTAAGGGACGCTCATGTGCGCATAAAATGATAAATTATTGTAGGTTCATGAGCACGTCGCTTAACCAAGTTAATGAACAGTTAATTAACATATTTAATGTATTAATTCTAGACCTCTCCTGTTAGCTGTGTGGCTTTAGATCGTCCGCACAATGTGATAGCGTGTTTGGTAGTTGTTTACGAAGCGGCTGTTTTATGCGAGAAAATCCACATTTTTCCGTAAGTGTCGTATAAAAAATGCATTAAACACCCAATCACAAATTTGAATTTGATCAAAATCCCCGTAATTAAAGGATGATACGGTTATCATCAGACTGGAGGGTAATTGAATACTAAAATATTCAGTTGCACGTACGGCCACTGGGTGATAAATTCTCCCCTGTCCAACAGATGTGAGTTGTCTGTCTCTAAGTTGTATGAAGCTCCATACATTAATTTCATTATACAGGGAGTTAAAGTGCGAGCGCAAACATGCGGCAGGCAGGCGCCCGGAAAGTGAGGCCGAAAAAAAATAAAAAATATACGCTTCTCTCTTGTATCTTTTAGAGTAGCCACCCTGTTGATAAGACACGTACGTTAGGTGGATTTTTATGCATGCCCAATACGGAACAGCGTATCTCAGTGGTGGTTGACGTGAAACAGTTTGTGCTTTCTGTCTCCAGTTAGCAGATACAAAATCTAAGAAAGAAACTGTATTGTGGACACTTTGAAATCCAAAAGGCGTCACTGGGTAGAATAAGGCATAAAAATAGAGAGAGTATTTAAGATAATATTGGGCTGTGTTCATATTTGCAATGTGCTTAAAAGAAGGGATTAAGAATTTGAAGATCCATTCATCCACCATTACAAATAATTCCACCTAATTCTGTTTAAATAGATGATTTAGGGAATTATACGAAAGTCATATTGGGGACCGCGGTAGCACAGTAGTTTAGGCGCTGCGCTACAATCGGAAGGTCTCTGGTTCGATTCCAGATGGTGTCATTGGAATTTTTCATTGACATTTTCCTTCCAATCGCACTATGGCCTTGGGGTCGACTCAGCCTCTAACAGAAATGAGTACCAGGAATATTTCCTGGGGGTAAAAACGTCCGGTGCGTAAGGCTGACAACCTTACCATAATTCTGGGCCATTGTCACGTAATCTGGGAACCTTAACTTCCTGGAACCGTCTGGGCAACTCGGGCCTCTAATGTGACTGATTTACCTTTTATACGGAAGTCATATAAAGGCATATGGCCAGTGTAACATGGTCTGTATAGCGACTTGCTAAGGGCTGAAGGTTCCTAGGATCGAATCCCGGTGAAGGCGAGGTTTCCCTCACACAACACCCTGAAAAAAGGATACCAGGCCACTTTCTCGGGGGTAAAGAGGCCGGGGCGTGGAGTTGAACACCCATCCTTATGTAGTACCAAGGCTAAAGAAATAGTACAGCTATACCTTTACCCCCCCTCTGCGCCTTCACGGAGTGTTCTAGTTTGAATTTTACTTTAACTTAACTTTACTTTACTTATAAGGACAAGCGGGCGCGATGAGGGTTTATGTCGTCTGGTTTGCTGGAACTTCTCGATTGCTAGATAATTACCTTTGATGGGAGCTTGCCGCCTTCATCTTCTGGGCATAGCGCACTCCAGTCTGCTATTCATGTCTGTATACTCTAACGTCCCGGCGTGTTTGTATCCTTGCCGTATTAGGAATTAATTTTTTACAGACGAAAATTAAGATGAAATTTTAATGTTATTTATATTAAAATATTCAGCTCGTACCTCGCAGTAATACACCCCATCTCTCTTATTGAACCTAATAACACAATATTGCATAAACAAATAATCTATATTTGTTTTGAGATTCAAACAAAACCGTCAACACAATGTGTGGGCAGAACCTGGGATTTTCGAATGTTAAACTCTCTCTCTCTTTCTATATATATATATATATATATACACACATATAAACTACCCACTGAAATTTAAAGGGTTACTGTTCATTTTGTACAAAGAACTATTTTTGTAAGTTAATACACTAATATTTTATTTGTGGTACTGTTTTGGAATATATGCCTTATGAAAGACTCCAGAAGGAAAGCGCAATCTTAAATCTTATTTAGTACGGGTATGTTACAGTTTCTCAATTTCAGACGAAAATATGAATTTTTAGTGCTTGTAAACAAGGCACGCAGAAAAATGTTTGGAAGTAAGAAAGAGAGAGAGGAAGTAACATAAGGTTAGAGGAAACAGAATAACGAGGGTAGTTTAAATCCTTTACTATTCACGAGATATTATTAGGCTTATGAAATCACTGAGGATGGTTTTCATGCAATATACATGAGGTACACGAAAAGTCATAATGCAAATTCACTCCGGCAGTTCTTCGACTTGATTCATTTGTCCCACGACTTTGAATAATTGTTGCACCTGAAACTTGAGAGTGCTTTACGAGCGTCACATAAAATATCTTGCAGAAGTTCTGTCATTAAATTAGGGATTTTAAAAATGTATGATTTTCTTAATAAAGGGGAGACTACAGTACCTGAATTCAGTTACCTAGAAATCAAGACTTATAAAAAAAAATAACTTTTCGTAAAATATGGGTAAGTAGTCGAATACACGGCCAGTTGGGCGTCTTTGCTTTGTCAGATTAAACATAATCATTACGTTGGACGTAATTTTTCATATCATGTCTTTACTTGTTCCTTAATATCCAAAAAATATATAATAAATTCACTAATATATGAGTACATCAACACAACAATTATTTATTGGATCATACAGGCTACATGTTCGGACCTGTTAACAGATCATAATCAGGCCTCCAGCAGAATAAGTCAAAATTGCCTTTAAAAAACTGGGACCCCAATATTTTGTAAAAAAATATTGGGATCCCAATTTTTAACAGCACCTTTGGCTTATTCTGCTGGAGGCCTCATGATGACCTGTTAACAGGTCGAAACATTTAGCCTATATGATCCAATAAATAATTGTTTTGCTGACGTACTCTTATATCAGTGAATTTATTATATACTTTAGTAGAGCACTTCGTGATGCCCTCTCTAAAATCCAAAAAATGCCTGGAATTCCTAGTATAGAATTACTCTTTTGAATGTGCTGAAGAAAATAATATGTTTTAGAAGAAACCGTAAAAAATGCAAAATGATACATTGAGTACAGAAGTTGTTCTTAACTAATTATACACATTTAATTTACTCTATATAAACTATTAATGTTTAAATCTATAGAATACGCTAATATCTGATAAAATACTATTTAAGTCCAACAGTTTCCATGACAGGGACAACAAAAGGCATTTAAATACAGAAGCTACATTCAGATCATATACAGGTTGATTAAGGACTTCCAAAATTACTGCTGCTTTGTTTCACAGCTGAACTGGCCAGAAAATTAGCTGGTTACTGATGTGATTAACACAGTTGATGTGTCCAGTGAACAATGTTACGGGAAACAATACACACACACATGCCCACACACACACACACACACACACACACACACATACACATTCAGAAGGACAGAAAGATATGCTTGAAAATTGCTGGGTGATTGTCTGAATGGTTGGATCAGTCGGGAGAGAGTGACAAGCGACAGAGAGATAGAGATTATGAAGGTAGTCCACAAAGCCGTGTGCATTACAACATAACATTAAATAGCCTAGAACTATCAGCATGAGGATTGCTGTGTATGGTGCTTTAGAAAAGCCTCTGATAGTAATGCTGTAATGAACAAATGAAGATGGACTTAATACGGGGAATGTGTTAGGCGCGCAGAAAGTTATACAGTAGTAGTAATTTCCGTTCAGGAAACTGTAGGGAAGAGACAGCTTCGAAATCGTCATGGAATATTAAAGGTCATCCACTATTAAAAAAGAGATAATTGCGGCACTAATTATCGAAGAATAAGCCCCTCACTTACAAATACAAATTATGTATTGGTAGTGAAACACAGAAGTTTACGGCGTGCACATTTTCACAGATACAAATATTCAGAAAGAAAAAGGAATTCTGTACATAAATGCTTTATTTTACGACACTATCAGTCTCTAACTTTATATAGCGTCGATGTCAAGTGACGGAAATATGGGTATGGGGCAGTGGTGGAATAATGCAGATAGGGGGAAAATTAAGTACTCGGAGATAAACCTCTCCGAAAGACACTTGCCACACTCCGGGTCTTTTATGGACCGGTATGGGATAGAACCCCGGGCTTTTTCGGAAAGACGGCAACTAACCACCTTAACTATGGCACGGTATAAAAAGTTGTCATTAGAGGAATATATCGGGTTCACATTGCTCGTCCTCAGCAGCGCAACTGGAGAAGAATCAAAGATAATATAGTATAGCGAAATTTATAGTGTCCGTCTGCAGTGCAGAGAGATGATTGTACAGCTTTTATTCCAACATTTGCAAAATATTTGGATACAAAAATAGACGCAGTCATTCAGTAAGCCTTATAGTTGCTTCTGCTTATTTTCGGCCATCATCAGGGAAGTCTTTAAGCCCTACCAATTGCACATCCATATCATAATATGCCAATGTTGCATTTTTGTTTTCCCTTGTCGAATTACTCCCTGATGACGGCCGAAAAAAGGTCGAAACATGTACAGTGCGTGCTGTGTGATTGTATGTATTTTTGTATTGAATTGTTGAGCAGTTTCTGGGATAAACGTTGTAAAAGGACGGCATAGTGACAAAATCCTGAACAACGTCGATGGGTTTTTATACAGCAGTATACGACTTTGGGAAATATTACGTAGGAAAGGTGCGCTGCAACGTACGTTTATATAGCCGTTGTTCACACAAGGAAATACAAGTTAATGTACACATATAGCAGTTCAAACACGAGACAATTTTTAGGGAGGTTTTACAGTGCTGCAGATAAGGGCTCCTCACTTGTGTATTTGATCTACACATTGACGTCAATCAGATGTGGCTTATTGCTTTTAAACACTTTATTATTTGCGAAAGATAAGTTCTTGTTGATGATGACGTTGTATTTGTACCTACAGAAGATAATGTCCAAGGAGCGCTAAGTAAGGAATAGTCTTATCTTAGTGCCACAAAATGCAGCTAACTGATAAAGTCAAAAAATAATTAATAGAAAAGTTCAGTCTTGTGTGCTTAATTTGATTTCAAAATGATCCAGCACCTAATTGGAATATTTAAACAACATTAAAGGAGTGTGGCAAACAATCTGTACGAGGAAGGCTGTACTTTTTTAGGGAGCGTAAATCAAATTACACTTATGCTTCTTCCATGAAACCGTACGAAGTTTTGAAATTTAATATCGCTTTGATAAGGTCTGTTTCGTACGCCTTGAATTGTGCCATTAGCTGTCTTGATAACTAACGCTGAAACGAATCAATTTCCCTCACCTGAACGTGACCGCCATGATTATTCTAGCCACAGCTGCACTTACAGGTTCTTGTGACCTAACGCCAGTGTGAAGTGACATAAACAGACAAGTGAGAGCAGATTAATACACCGTATCACGCACAAGAGAAATCTAAGAACAAGTGGAGTTAAAACGCCCGTTCTTAACTTCCTGTTTTTATCTCCTTTGTGCCTTTGCTGAAACCTAATCACTAAATCCAAGCTTCATGTTTCGGTTTAAATCAAATCGTCTTCATGCTCGTAATGTTGTACGAAGGGAAACGTGTGTAAATATGCAGGTCTACAAACCGAGAAGCTTAATGATCTGTACTCAACACTAAATATATTTTGGGTGATCTAATGAAGGATAATGAGATGGACGTTGCAAGTGGCATCTTTGGTAGACAAGAGAGATGTATACAGGGTTTTTATGGGGAAACCTGAGAGAAACAGACTACATGGAAGTTCCAGGCATAGATTGTAGGTTAATATTAAAATGGATCATTAAGAAATGGGACGGAGGTATGGACTGGATAGGTCTGGTTTAGGGTAGGGACACATGGCTGGCGCTTGTGGGTGCGGTGATGAACCTTCGGGTTATATGAAATGCGAGGAATTTATCTGCTAGCTGAGGAGCGGTTAACTTCTCAAGAAGGACTCTACTCTATAGGGCTATTTAGGTAATTGTTGCAAATTTTAAGCATAATGAAATGTCAAAATTGTGATATCAGTCTTAGGTAGGTGTGTCGTTTCCGATAGGGTAGTGTTCAAATAAGCGTGTGATCTGGCGCCAGGATTGTGATAACGTACTAGGAAGAGAGTGTATATCAATGTCATAGATAGTAAAAATTACCAACATGATATAAGCCAATCTAAACCCACCATACCCTATGTAAACTGAGCCTGACTCGTTTCTTATAGAGAGAGATTAATGAAATTAAAAATTCTCGAGAATGGACTGATTCGTCCGGATTTCACATGAAGCAGAAAGTTAATAATGGGAATATAAGGGTAAAGCATTTTTATGGTGTTGCACTGCAACTGTCGCCAGTAACACTGAAATATGACAGTAACAGCAATGCGATACTCGAGTTTTTCAGAGCGATGCTGTGGAAAATTCATCTTCTATGATTTTTCCCTTTGTAATTACGTAAACACTTCCGGGCGATTGGAAAGATCGTAGTGCGTCTGACACGCGCCAAACTGTTTACCCAACGACACAGGGTGATACCGCAGAATACCTGAATCGTAAGTAACAAAAGTCCTGCCAATTTGACCTTCAGGTGACCGTGCATTGTGAAAAATTCTTATAATAAAACCAACTAGATGCACTAATTTCTCAATTTTATTTTTGGAATGAAACTCTACATATTTCGGACAGTTCCTCTGTACATCATCAGGGGTTTTTCACTGTACACACAGCAATGGTATATGTCATACAGTTTTGCTGAGAGCTTGCTGTCAGCAAACCTGTATGACACATACCATTGCTGTGTGTACATTTAAAAACTCCCGATGATGGACAGAGGTACTGTCCGAAACATGTAGAGTTTCATTCCCAAAATAAATTTGAGAAATTAGTGTATCTAGTTGGTTTTATTATAAGAACTATTTCATTTTCTACTTATTTTCTCGTTATTTCTCTCAAAACAAGTAATTTTTCCCTTTCAATGGCTTTACAATGAAGCCCCAAACACTTCGCAATATATTTGCAGCAGTGACGGACATATTATCTACTGGGCTTCACATTACGCCAGTTCGTTCGTAATTGACAACAAATTCTTGTTTTATGTGTAAAAATGAGTACCAGTATTCTTCTCGCAAGCTGTCAGCAAACCTGTGTGACACATAGCATTGCTGTGTGTACAGCGAAAAACTCCTGATGATGGACAGAGAAACTGTCCAAAACATGTAGAGTTTTCTTCCAAAAATAAATTTTGAGAAATTAGTTCATCTAGTTGGTTTCATTATAAGAAAGCCCTATAAATATCAAGTGAAGCTATTTAATTGAACATTATTAATTCCATGCTTAGTGTATGTACTCATTTAAATAGCCACAAGACGCACGCAACAAAATTGTAATTTGCAACTGTATCTGTCTTTAAAAACTGTTCCTTTGTATTCCTGTACGATCACTCATCCAGAGATGCCCTACCCACTACGGTGCCTCGCTGTTTGTGATCTAGAAACCTCGTGAATGAGGGTGCCCTGGCCCACTGGGGGAGGGGTTGTCGCGCCAAAAACAAACAAATATATAAGCACACGGTAAAATAATTATAACTTATAATTTTATTGTAAAAAATGACTACTAAATTATTAGGTCTCTATTAAAGTCATTTGTCCAAAAGTATTCTGTATCGAACACGTGATGTAGCGTCCAGAACAGACTGTATCCAACATATTTGCAAAAGTTTAAATTACGTTTTACAGACAATTAAACGTGTTGCCAAAATTATTACATATACGAAATTATTTTTTTTTTGTAAAACCTACTTTGCAGCTGCTTTATATATCAGTGTCAGCATTATAGACAGCCTCCTGTTACGACGGGAACACGTGTGAGTTCACAGAATGTAATAAATATTTGGAAAAAAATTAGCACAGCACAAAACACTGTTATTTCGTACTTCATACCGCTAGATTGAAATGTAGCAACAGAAAGAATAACATATTAAAGACTAAACGTAATATGTTCTATATAAGTAATCAGTCCGTACCGCGCAGTAAACACTTTCCACCACGGTTATAAAAAGCAATCAGTTAATGATGTATATAGCAATGGTCGCTGTCTGTTCTGAGACCCTTATAAACACTCAACGCAAACGAATACCGTAGAATTTTTGAATGTTAAATCCGGTGGTGCGTAAAGAAACCAGCAGGCTTTGAAAGGTTAAAATACAATTAGCAGGAGCATTCAGACTACTTGACTGACGGTAGTGAGAACCAGACATATTACGTAACACTGGAATCGATTGAGGGACTTCAGCTTCAGGAATACTTGCATGTCCTTTTGTGTCTGAGTTGTCCTCCATCAGTAAACACGCACCTTGAACAAACTATACCCCATGGATCGATATAAATGTAAAATGCACTTTATTTGCTGTTAGACGTAAGGCAATATAGATAATTGTTATGGACTGATTAATGTAATTAAACACCTAAACATTTGCACATTCTACTTACAGATGTAATGTAATTACAAATGGTTGAAAAGAAAAATAATGTAAGCGTGTAGTCTTTAGAAGACAATTTTATAAGTTTTTCTCTGACACTAGAATTCCAGTGATAAAGTGCTTAGGGATATTTTCCACCTTCCCTCTCCGGAGCCATGGGCTCACTCCCGGTGCAATACTTTTGGGATTTGGGAGTGGATAACATGATTTTGTTTTAGGTTTCTAACGTGAAATTCATTATAATTTGTGGCTAACAGCTGGACGATCACGAAATACGTTTTCTGTTGTCGAAACATACAGATATTTTACTTTCCTTGACGTCACTTAGATGTTCTTATCCATATCATCATTCCACCAATGCCACGTGTACTTGGCTGTCATTAGCTACGAGTTAAATAGGATTATTTGTAGCCACACTTTCAAAGCACCCAGTCGCACTGCTATCTCCCAGGTAACTAGAACACATTTTGTGGTAAATATAAAGCCATTGTGCACGCCATGAAGGCATATGTGGAGAGGAGGTAGACTTCCATTTATTTTAAAATTTTCGCTAGATAGTGGTGAATGACAAGCTTCACGAACCGGCCAAAGGAAATGCCTCTTGTCTGTGTCGGTAATAGAACCGCGGTTCTCCAGTTGTTCAGTCTATAGTCCAGTCGCTGTACTAACTTAATTATCCAGGTTTCTGATTTATTTAATTTGTGATTTTATGCACGTATTTATCAAGCACTACAAACAACAGTGTAAACAAATTAGACATAAATACGTTTATTATTAAATTTATACTACACGTTTCGGCCCTAACAGACATCTTCAAGGTCACAATTCTAATACCACAGGAAGGTTCTCAAGACGGGAGTGCCGAAACATGTAACGTTAGTTAAAAAATAAAATGTGTTTTTGATCCGCGAATTTGTGCATTATGTTCGTAACATAGATTAATGCAATTGGAGTCAGGTAAATCAGTTCCATTTCAGGGCCGAAGTGCCCAGAGGCTTCCAGGTAGTTAAGGTTCCCAGATTACGTGACACTGGCCCACGATGGTAGTAAGGTTGTCAGCCTTACGCACCGATCGCCTTTACCACCAGGAAAGACTCCTGGTACTCATTTCTGTTAGAGGCTGAGTCGACCCCAGTGACATAGTGCGATCGGAAGGATTATGTCAATGAAAAATTACAATGACAACATCTGGAATGGAAACAGTGACCTTCCGATTTGTAGTACAGCACCTTAACCACTGTGCTACCGCGGTCCCCAATACAATTGTAATAGACGGTTGAAATTACAACAAAATTTCGTTTGTATTTTTCTATCTTTGGTACCACGTAATTCCGAAATATAACGAGGTACTGATAACTTCAATTTCTGTGGATGAAGACACTCCGAAGTCTTAAGATTGCTTAGAAACTCGGGGAAGATATACCGGAGGATGAAAAGTTTTGTTGGAATACAGATAGCTATAGGAAGAACGCCTGGATTCAGTTAGTAATCCACAACAAAGCCTGGCTACGTTTGAGTCACTGCCGTGGTACCAAGTTTCGTTTTGTTGTCTGCCTCGAGTCAGTAATTTCCATTGTGTTGATCCTGTCACGTGAGGATTCCCAGAGACGTGTGAAATTGTACCTGATTTTCTAGAAGCATGTGTTGCTAATGGCCGTTTGGTTATACGGCAGAGTGCCACAGCGTTGCCTCAAACCAACACACGGGTCTTTACCCTAAAGGCGTCGGTACCAGAAACTGTCCCCGCAATTACAAGCCGTTCATACTGTCCTACTCTCTCACCACCAACCCCAGCGACTCTCTGATCATCCCAAAACATACAACCAACCCAACTCCCCATTAACAACTAGTGACATCTCACGAGTTGTTCTTGATTATATTGCTATCAGATGTCCGGATTCTAATCCCGCTCAAATTGCTGCAGTTTGTTCCCACGCTTTGTGTTGCATTAGGTGGCAAGTGTACCATCACATCCACAGACCCTCAATTACTTATGTTTGCTGATTATATCCGATTTAAAGCCCCTTTGCTTGGAGTTTGGATTGCTCCTTCACGGAGCGACAGAGCTGCTATACAGGGACCAGGGCCTTTTCCTTCTTCTGCAACATACCGGATCTGGTACCCAATCAGCCTTCTATTCAACGAGAAGAATTTGGGGGAGGGAGGACAGGTTGTGAGGCTGATGTTAATAGAATGTCGAGTTTAAAATACATGGACCCGTACACCCAATTCCCCGACACCTTCACGGTGTTGTTATTGATTAAAGCACGATTAGATTGATTGATTAATTATATTTGCATCCTTTTAAATTGACATAATTAGAGAAGATCTGTTAGGCAGAGCAGAGATCAGGTTTTGGTTGACAAAACTGTATTACAGGGGGTTTGTTTTATAGGAATCTTTTCAAAATATTATGAATTGTTTCAACGCAGGTGATATTAGTAGACTCCCGATAAATGCAAATTTCTAAACTATGGCAGGGGTGCACAAATTCTACAGAAGTCTAAGTGCCACCTCAAAATTCTAGGCGCCAAAAGGATGACATTAAGCAAGTCTCGTACCGAGAACCCACAAATAAGAGATCTCCAAAAGCCTTCAATGCACAGGATATGTAAGTGCATGCTCCCGCAATACTTCGCAAGTTTTTTCAGTTTGTCCCATTGGCTACAGAAGTTACAAAATATGAAAACTTTCTAGTATCTGTACAACGCCTCATACGGGTTGGTTTATACAAATGGTGGGAAAAGGTAGTAATGTTTGACTTACCGCTTCATAGAAAGGTACAAAGAATGCAGACTGTTCTTGACTTTCTCAACAACATACAACACATTTGTGAGATTTGAGTTCCTATGGCCATATCGCTGAGGTTTCAGATCTTCTGGGATTTCATGCTATGTTGTTGGATGAATATTTCCTGATATTTTGCAGGATTGTAGTGCCTTCGTGTTTATTCAGCGGCAAATAGTACAAGGAGATTACTTGGTTTTTTGACTCTGATGATGAAGATATTACAGATGGAGAACAGAACAATTGCTACACACTTTAAATTCAGTGAGATAAAAGATGAGTCAAATTTAGGCATTTAAAGAGGTGCATTGAAGTTTTTGTGGTTGATGATGCAGGTGCTACTGCGCTGCAAATCACTGGGAGCCATCCATCCATCATTGCTCACTCATGTTTGAAAACAGTGCCAAGTTTGAATTTCATTTGCTCTTGATTGCCCGATACCTACACAAGATGATGTCTGTTGGTTGTAGAGCACAGCACTGGACCAAACAACTACTGCAATACGATATCGTCAGCTCTTTTATCATTGTCTTAGGGATATGATGTAATTTGTTCCCTCGCAGAAGAAAATAAACTTATCATGAAGGCAGCAGTTCATGTAAGAGTGGAATCGGAATGCAAATATAATTGTAACCAACATGGCCGAAGGCGACGCTTAGAACATACTTTTTGCGGAAGAGATGAAATCAGCGTGCAAGTTTCAGCCTGCTGCCCCATCTTTGGTATGACACAATGTGACTGTGCAGCTTATAGCTGCTAAAATATTGAGTCCTGCACCATCTCCATTAAATATATATCACATGCTGTCTCCGCTGTTGTGGCAACAGAGAAAAATGAACCTGGAACAGTTCCCACACTTTAGATTGTGCGTCTACATCACTTTATCTATTTATACAAGAAGACTGGGCAACATAAAAATCTAAACCGTGCACTTTAACCATGTATGTGCATTGTATCATTTGCACAAACCTGTTTCTAGCTTGACATTCAGTAACAGTTTTTTTCGGTGTAAAATTCTGTTCATTCACAAAACTTGCACTACGCTTGCAAGTAAATATCCTATACGAATCCATGTAACGAGATGTATTCCCTATGAAAACTGCATAACGCAGGTAACGCGAGATAAATGTTACTGTTCGGTCTATGCCTGGAACAAAGAAGAGTATTTTATTTTTTTGCTGGCTTGTTAAAAAGAGGCGGGAGAAGACCAAAACTGAATATTGGACAGGGCGTAGCAACGTAATGTACTTCAAATTGGGAGTGCACTTAACAGCAACAAACCGCTTTGCAATATAGAGTGCCAGACATTTTGTGTGTTATTCAAGAAAAGCTGTTGATAAGCGACATGTGGGATATTTCCTACTGTTACAAAACACGAAGAGCACCATCTTACTAAAGGCTTTCTTTCATAAACCCCACTTCAGTTAGGGTCTTTAATGGTCTTTAGTTATTCTCCCCATTTCCGTGAAGAGCCCTGCTCGCCCGCCAATTACAAAACAGAGTCCAGCGCAAGTTGCAGACGTAAGCTACTGCACTACCAGAACATCTGATCCAAGCCCAACAGTAAAATGTTTCGCAAGCTCCAATTCGACGAGCAGTTCACTCAGACAAGAGGCATGGGAGGCTACAGGCACACACGGCCGACTGAAACGAGAGCCAGGAGACACAGACTAGCATCAAAATATTTCTCAGCGGCTGAGAAAGCACTGGCGGTCACGAGCACTGCTGCCGATCACACACTTAATGGCCCAACATGAAGTAAAGTGGCCAGTGTGTAGCGCTTTATCTGAGATCGTGAGGTACGAATTTTCAGTGGAATTTCTAGAAAGGAAAACAACATAATGCCAAAAAGGTCACTTGGTATTAAAAGGAAATTGCTCGCAGTCATTGACTGAAGGCAAACAAAATTGCAGCTTTTCTGGAACAGGCGCTGAGAGTAAGATGTATGAATTTACATGCAACATCGCGACCTTAAATACATATTTTATAGGCCATTGATGCAGAGAGCTATATGTGGAATTTTAGGAAAATTCATCCGAAGGATGACGAAGTGCATTCGAGAAGGTACTTTATTCTCCAAGTAAAGTGCCTTTATTTATTGAGCGATTGTGTCCAAAGTTACATGTTTTTTAGGGAATGGGCGCAGAGTGAGAGATACGGGGTTCCAGGAAAATCGCTCGTAGGGAAGGTTACACACAGTCGAGGAGGTACATTTTACTCCAAGCAGAGTGCTCTGAACTCTTTACCGCTCGATACGAAACTTATGTGTTTTGTATGGCACGAAAGCAGCGTGGCTGTTGTGAAGTTTCGTGAAAATCCCTCCAATGGAAGAAGAGATAGAGCCAAGATGGTAATATTTCCTCCAAGCACAGTTCCCTCGATTATTGACCTATCGCGACCAAACTTACATGTTTTATAAGGAACTGATGCAGTTTGTGGAGATACAGGAAACTGCAAATATGAATAGGAGATAGAGCAGATAAGATACTTTGTTCTCAAAGTAAAGTACTCATGATTATTGCGGGATTGCTACCGAATTTTCATGTTTTGTGCGGTGTTGAATCACAGTAGTATTCTTCAATTTTCATGAAAATACCTCCAAAGGGAGACGAGAAATTTCTTCAAATAGAAGCCGAAATATGAATAGGAGATAGAATCGATAAGATACTTTGTCGTCCAAGTAAAGTGCTCATAATTTTAGTGCGATTGCTACCAAATTTTCATGTTTTGTACGGTGTCGAATCGCAGTCGCAGTCTTGAGTTTTCATGAAAATACCTCGAAAGTATGATGAGAAATTTCTTCCAATAAAAGCCGATATACAGACAGCCAAGTAAAATGATAGTTACGTAACGGGCCCCTAATTCTCCTGAAATCGCTTACAAACTTCAATCGTCTTTAAAGCTACCGTGGTGAGTGCAAAGTGTGGCTTTTTTGTTTGAATCTAGCCCGAGGAATTGCGATATACTGACAAAAAAGACAAATAAAGTCTTTATATAAATTTGCCTTCATTATCACTCTTCCGCAACCAAACGTGGATTCTGTGTCCCTCGTGCGTTGCGGTAGAAAGTTTTAATTATTCGGTGAAATACCTCCAACGGAATTCGAGTTAATACTGAAAGGGTTTCTCCTACCTCAAGTAAATTAACCTTAATGAATGACGCATCGCGACAAAAGCTTGCGTCGGTTTCGATGCATACCCAGAACGTTCAAGGTATGATTTATCTCAGTATTTAACCAACTTGATGCACAAAATTTGTTTCACAATAAGTTTTATTTCATGCCTCTACATGTTTCGAGCACATGTGTTCATCATCAGGAGGTCAAAATTGTATCACACAGCCTCTGGTATCATCACACCTGTATGTGGCCGTCTCGTGCACGAGACCTAGGCGTAGATGGGTGGATAATATTAGGATTGATCTCCAGGAGTTGGGATGTGGGTTTATGGACTGGATTGGGCTGGCCCAGGATAGAGACAGGTGGCGGAAGCTTGTGAGTGCGGTAATGAACCTTCGCGTTCCGTGAAATGCGGGGAATTTCTTGACTAACTGCAAACCAGTTAGCTTCTCAAGAAGGACTCTGCACCATGGAATAAGTAAGTAAGATGCACTAATTTCTCAAATTTATTTTTGAAATAAAATTCTACATATTTCAGAGAGTTCCTCTGTTCATCATCAGGAGATTTTCACTGTACACACAGCAAACCTCTATGACATATACCATTGCCGCGTGTACAGTGAAAATCTCCTGATGATGAACAGAGGAACTGTCCGAAATATGTAGAATTATATTTCAAAAATAAATTTAAGAAATAGTGCATCTAGTTGATTTTATTATAAGAATTTATCACAATGCACATTCACGCCAAAGCCGAGAAAATGTATTTCTGACCAGGTAAAGTTCCTTTAATTGTACACAATTCGGCACGAAAATATCCAGCGTTTTTAACGCATGCGTATGGGCTTAGATTTATGGCTTGTCATTGAAATCTTACAGACAGTCGTAGATAAAGGCGAGAAGGCACATTTCTGTCTAAATAAATTTTCATTATTTGCTGACCCAAAGCAATCAATTACATCATGAATGGCTCATACGCAGGGAAAGAGGGGTAAGAATTTCCATTGAAATTCCTCCAACAGGAGCCGCGATACCACCATAAAAGTATTTCGTTAATTATTGACTGATCGCGAATTGACTTGTATCGTTTTACTGTGTGCGAACTATTTCGTGTCATGAATTTTCATCAAAATTCCTCCAGCGGGTGTTGAAATACAGCAGAAAATTTTTCTGTACCCCTGGAAAAGTGACCTTATTTACTGACCGATCGCAAGTTTACTTTAACCTGTAGTATACAATGCGCGAAATACTCGACCTGTAATTTTCCATAAAAATCCATCCAACCGTAAATGAGCGTGGAGCCGACTACACTCATTGATCCTCGAATGAAGTGTCCTTGGGAAACGCTGGGAACCAAGCTTGCTCCATTTCAATTGCATATGATTAATCTGCAAGATATAATTTTTCAGCGCAATTAATGCAGTATACCGAAGTGGAGGCTATATGACACATTGCTCTTCAAATAAAGATTATTTCAGTATTGACCAATCGTAACTAAATATGGAACCTGTTTAGCGCATGCGTAGAAACAGCGAGATATTCAGTTTCATTGCTGTACCCTCCTACCGTTATTCAGGTTCATCCAGACGTTTCTTCATGTTCCAATCAAAATATCCTTTATTACTGACAGATCGACAACAGTGTTGCGTCGTTCCTAGCTCATGCACACGGAGTTTGAGATGTTAATTTTCACGAAAATCCCTCCGCTAAATGGTGAGATATAACCGGAAACCTACTTTGTAATAATAACAAAGCACCCTTAATATTTGACCAACCGAAAATATCTTGCACAACTACTAGAGCATGCGCGAGGTACTACGACGTTTGACTTTCAGAAAAAAAATCCCTCAAATTGATCTCGAGATTCAGTAGGCAGAGTTCATCGCTCTTCTAGTAAAGTAAAGGTAAAAGATAAAGTGATCCCATTACAGGCCCCGTGTTGCCCAGAGGGTGGGTAGACTTATAGCTCTACTCTTCCATGACCGCGGCGCTAGAAGGGGGTGAGTGATCAGCAGCACGCCCCGGCCGCACTTTACCCCGGTACCCATTTTACAGGAGGCTGGGTGGACCCAAGGGCCGGTCTGGACGGGCGGAAAATCTCGTCCCCAACGGAATTCGATCCCGGTCCGTCCAGCCCGTAGCTTAGTCGCTATACCGACTGAGCTACCCGACCCACCTTCAAGTAAAGTACTATGCACAAATCACTACCAAACTTGTACAGTTTGTATCGCATGTGTGGACATTGCCGGGTATGGTTATTCTGAGGGATGTTTCCAACGGATTCGGAGGTAGGGCGAGAAGACAAATAAATTTGCTTAAATTAGTGGCCGATTGAAACGAAATATGGTACTATGTAGTGCTTGCGTGGTTGTAGCCAAGTATGTCTTTTCATTCGAATACGTCGAAAGAAGCTAAACTGCAGACAGAAAGGTATTTCGTACTCCAAAGAAAATGTCCATATATATCGATCCATCGCAACCAAGTTTGCATCTTTCCTATTGCTTTCCAAGGACGTGCGAAGTATGGCTTCATGAAAATCCCACCGGTGGATTGTGAGACACAGCCGGGAACGTTGTTTAGCTTAGTAAAGTGCCCTAAGTTTTTGACCGATCTCTCTGTGCCTTGCATCCATTGTGTCGAATACGCGAAATGTTCGAATTATGAACTTTCAGGAAAATCCCCCAACAGAATCCTGAAAAGTACGCTGCACCTCAAGCAAACTGATCTTGATTTTGAAATAACGCAGCAAAATTCGCACCGTTTGTAGCGCACGCGTTGTAGTGAGGGTTTTGGATTTTCAGTGGAATCGTTTCAAATGAGTCCGAGATACTAGGAAAAGACACATTGTTCTTCACATAAAATCTTCCTTATTTATTTACCGATAGCAACCAAATATAGAACCCAAGGAGCGCACGAGTTATATTAGCGAATACATTCTGTTCTTTTTTTATCTATTGCTGGCCGTGCATATGAGCACAGTCTTAGCAACTGACCAAATTAATGCACAAATCCTTGCTTTAAAATAATTTTATTATATTCCTCTACATTTTTCGAGTAAAGTTGTGCTCATCATCAGGAGATCAAATTGTATTATACTGCACTCTCAACCCGCGCACCGGACGGCCACCTACAGAGTGTGACGATACCAGATGCTGTATAATACAATTTAACCTCCTGATGATGAGCACAATAGTGCTCGAAACATGTAGAGGAAAATAATAAACTTATTATAAAACAAGAATTTGTGCATTAAGTTTGTCAATTTCCATTCATTGGAATCCCTTTAAAGGAAGACAACATACATACAAAAAGGTACTTCGATATCTGAGTTAAGTGCCCTTAAAGTGTCCTTAATTCGTGAAGAATTGCAACGGAACTTACATCATTTATAGCGCATGCGTAAGAAGCTCGCTTTGTCAACTATCTTAAAATTGCTTCAATGGGTGCCGAGATGTAGCCGAAAATGTACTTTGTAACCCTTGTAAAGGTAAATCAATCTCATTACAGGCCTGAACAGGTCCTGAGAGTTCCAGGAGGTTGAGGCTCCCAGATTTCAGGGTATTCGGCACATGAATGTAGTAAGGTTATCAGACCCACGCACCGGCCGCTTTTACCCCAGGAGATATTCCTGGTACTAATTTCTTTTACAGGTTGAGTCGACCCCAAGTTCATAGTGCGGTCGGAAGTATTATTTCAATTAAAATTTCCAATGACACCATCAGGAATCGAACCCGCGACCTTCCGGCTTGTAGCGCAGTGCCTCAACCAACTGCTCCACCGCGTGGCTCTTGTAACCACTGTAATGTGTTTTAATTACTGATCGATAAGAAATTAAATTTTAACGTTTATATTGTCAGCACAAAGACCGCGAGTTTATCTGAAAATTCTTCATTAGAACCTGAAATACAGCCGTTAAAGTACATTGCTCTTCATGCAAAGCGTCTTTAATTATGCACTCATCGTTACAAACGTGACAGTTCTTATTGCCTGCGTGGGAATTGCGAGGTTTGGATTTTCAGAGGGATCTCTGCAGCGGATTGCGAGAAAGGATATTTGTCTTCAAATGAAGTTATATTAATTGTTGACCCATCCTAACCAAACATGAAATATGTACAAATTATGCGTGGTTACAGCGAGGTACGTATTTCCTTTGCAAGTTCTCCAGTATGAGCCGGGATACATCCAATGATTTACTTCGTACTCCAAGTAAGTTGCCCTACTTTTTGACCGACAGCACCTAAACTTGCATCATTTCTAGCGCGTGCACAGGAAGTGACAGCTAGCCCCAAGTTAAGTGACAGCTAGCCCCAAGTTAAGTGACAGCTAGCCCCAAGTTAAGTGACAGCTAGCCCCAAGTTAAGTGACAGCTAGCCCCA
>Ga0123354_10004142_pt1 | contig 20429 bp, 9 predicted proteins | sample TergutLab28metaG_2_FD_97872 | JGI IMG/M metagenome (GOLD analysis project Ga0123354, IMG submission 97872) | Labiotermes labralis P4 segment gut microbial communities from Petit-Saut dam, French Guiana - Lab288 P4 | ecosystem: Host-associated > Arthropoda: Insects > Digestive system > Gut ...
CGTCAGGGACACATGGCTCTAAACTCATTTACGTGCTATGTACGCGGTGGGACCGTCTTGGCTGAAACCAGAGCTCACCATCGGCGTCGTCAGCTTCCGCGTCTGTCTCCAGCATTGCTCGATATCGTGCTCAGATTAGGGTCACTGTACAGTTGCCTTGTTTTGCACGCCAGGGAGACCACTCACCAGATGCAATGCATCAGCAGTTGCCACCGTTCAGCACAGGCAATTTGCCGGGGTCCGGTCTGGGCGGGCGGCCAAAAATCCACTCACCTGGACCGCCGACACGGAAACTCCGAGACAGAGCTCAGTATTGTCTAGTGCAAGCTTTTGTAATAAAGACAATGAACGTTCGGGTTACACAAGAATAGAAAGATTTCTCGACCAGCTTAGGGTCTTTCAACGCGACCTGCTGCACTGAGATAGTGAAATGGTCACACAAAGCTGTAACGAGTTGGGCATGTGGCTAGAATGGGGAAAATAATAAATGCTAATAGAATTTTGTGAAGCGACTGGGCTACGGGCTGGAGAACCAAGGAATCTTCTTTCAATTCCCAGCAGCGGCGAGAGACTTTACTCCACAGCACCCAAATCGGCTCAGACGCCACCATCGCCTCTACTATTCATTGAGTACCAGGGACTCTTTCCCCAGTGATGAAGCGGCCAGTGGGTGGAACTGACCACACACCATCTAGAGCCAACGTTAAGAAAGAGTACAGCCGTACCTTCACTGTACCATTTGTCTTCACGGCATGTTCAGAAAACTTTACCTTGTACAGGATGTTTGTGGGAAACCCTCTTAGAAAGCAATAATATAAACGGCCAACTAGAAGCAACAATAATAATTTTATTATTAATAATTTCAATTAGCTCAACATGTTTCGGGCGATAATTTCGCCCATCCTCACGAACACTAGACTGTGTTTACAGCTTGTGGTATAAAGCACCGACGATGCTGCCTGCTGGTGACCAGGATGAGTTCCACCTCAACAACAGCAGGCAGCATCGTAGGTGCTTTATACCACAAGCTGTAAACACAGTCTAGTGTTCGTGAGGATGGGTGAAATTATCGCCCGAAACATGCTGAGCTAATTGAAATTATTAATAATAAAATTATTATTGTTGTATCTAGTTGGCTGTTTATATTATTGTATCAATGATGCACGGTCACACAAACATCAAACTCTTGGAAAGCGTCCACTTGTGTGACCTAGAATGTGACAGGAAGATTAATATGGTTCTTACGTTCACATATTTTGAAGCCAGCATGAAGACAAAACTGGCGCCGGATCGTATATTCACGATGAGCTTTGGTATTGGGAGAGTTGAACATTCCGGTTCTGCAACAGAGTGTCAGCGTTAAACGAAGGCACATGCAACACTGACAATGAGATTGGAAAAGGTGCTGCGAGTACAATAGAGACGCGTTTCCAACGCAATACAATGCAGCTGACAGTAGCCTTCAATAAGAAGAAAAAACACACAGAACCTGCGAACAGGAGCTTCCAACGGCAAAGAATGTGTAGAAGTATTTCTAATCTCTTGCCGATCCCAGCGGCCGCGAAGTCTAAGGCATGTTGCTGCGGCCGCTCGCCTGCTGGCACTGCGGGTACGAATCCCGCCGGGTGCATGGATGCCATTTATTGTGAGTGTTGTGTGTTGTTAGGTAGAAGTCTTTGTGTCGGGCTGATCACTCGTCCGGAAGAGTCCGAGCGAGTGTGGTGTGTCTGAGTGTGATCGTGAAACCTCGATAATGAGGAGGCCCTGGCCCACAAGGGGCTGTTGCCAATCTCTTCCATTCGCGTGATATGCACCGCCAACTTCGTCCTCCTCGATATAATCACCCAGAATCGGGGGTAAATGGAAGGTAGTCCTATTAAAAGGATGGCCTAAACTCAAGAAGAAGAAGAAAAAGAACAAGAACAAGAAGAAGAAGAACAACAACGACGACCACGCTAAACACATCTGACAATACGCATTGTATAATTCGTGAGTAATGACTTGAATATAGTAACTAGTAAGGGACGTTCACATCCCGGTAGAGCGTTTATTATATCGCTTCCCCAGTCGCCATTTGACTGTACGTAAATAACCAGTCGAGAACCGATAAAAAAACTTTTCATGTAATAATGGAGAACTTCACGACACACTGCCGAGTTATCTTAATTTCCAAAGATACTGGACAGTTTTATCGAAAAGTTTGCACGAACAATTAATCATGCGTTGCATGAACTTGGGCGGAAGCCGCTTCAATCTCCTAGTCATCGCAACGAAAACTGCTTCGTACTAATCTGGTACACATGAATAAAAATAAATAAATAAATAAATAATAAATTATACACAATGCACGGTACATATATCAAGATAGAATAAAACACATTTTAATTCCAACACTTCCTCCTGCGCGCGGCTTAACACATTTCGACATGGGGAAACCCCTTGCAAATCATTCAAATCACCCTCGCGGAAAACGCGTCCAGACAACTCCTGTAACGGTCTACTGTAGCGGCGTTGTTGGGCCCCGGGTAAAACACATGAACTCTCTGGAGCACGTGACTTCTTTTGTTTCGGCAGAGCATCTACTTGGGGGCCGCAAATCTAAATGTACCAACAGCGAATACACCATAAAGCACGTTCTGCCCATACATCCTAACTTATTTTTGAAATCAGACATGCAAATACAGCGCGGAGTACTTAGACTCGTCAGTCATCGATTAGCGCGTTATTTCTGTGGCGAAATGCAGTGAAAATGTCAATATAAAACACGGACACGCCGCGGAGCGAAGATGGATAACAACCGAAATGCACCAACCAGTGCATTAATTTTTAGTGCGCCTGAGGGGCAATAGCGCAACTACAGAACATGCAAGGGGGAGCGAATAGTAACAAGCCCTCTCTTTCCAGCACCCTGTCTGCAGTCAGCAGCAAACACCCCGCACACTGGGTTCGAACTATCGACCCCAGTCTATTCTGAGATTGGCTCCGGCGCAATGACACAGGGCACCCTGACAGGAATTTTGCACACAGACTACGATAAACGGTCCCTCCAAACTTACCGACCCAACGTTCAAACAGCCCCGATATGACCAACAAAAACCACTGCAACCTACATATTTCATCACCGAGGAATAGCAGGATTACCTACACAAAGCCCCCCCGACATTTTGTACAACCTTCATTGCGAGACTTACAAACCTTACGGTTCTCCTATCTCAGTCGCATGATTGCAGCTACTATATAAGCAGACGAATACTGACATATCTACCCCTCTAACTGCAGAAACACACTAATCTACGCGCACACGACTTCGCGCGCTACCATTCCCTGCGCCTGGAACTGGAGACTTTGTGGACTTAATCCTGCTATAAACTTCACACTAAACCACGATGGAGCGCACCAGCAGAGGACAAATACACAAGAAGAAGGACGCTGTTCTTATCTTCAAAACTCTATGGACCACGCCGTCCTTCAGAAGCCGACCGCTGCTCTTCTCGTCAGAACACTCCCACTTTTCACTGAACCCATGCTTCATTATCACGTACACAAGAAGCAATACTGCATCACACCTTAGGCCTGTTTAATCCAGTCTGACATCGGCACAGACTTTTAAGATACGTTTCAGTAATATCCTGTCGCCTATGCCCAGGTGACTAAATGGTTCCAAAACATATGATAAGCCTACGCAAAATTTGAGGTTGTTATAGCAGTTTTGACGAAAATTAACGTCTCCTCGGACATGGCGCCGAGTAGAATGGTAAAGTTATCAACGTTTCGGAGAAAGGTGCCGCCTACATTTTCACGGTTGATTAAGAACAGTGGCTGGCCTGAAGATGGAGACGGCAAGTTAATGAAAAACGCCGATAAGGTACCTATTTACCGATCAACACGCCGACTGGTAAATAATGAATGCGAGGGAGTCCGTGCGCATCTGTGCAAGACGGACGCAGCACTACGCTGTAAGTGGAAAAGTCCCTTATGTGAAGTACTTCCTTCACGAGTCTCACGTGACCTCTGTCACGTAGTGCCAAACCCCTACAACACCACACTCTCGGCTCAGTAATACACACTCACTCACTGTGACTTCCACTCTAACCCACATCCTACTTTCGACAGGTGTACAGAGATATTTCACTCTCTCCCTTGTTACCTACTGGTTGCAGATGCGCAGTGCCTCCTTCTTCAGGGTCAAGGAGCCCTTGTGGTTTGACCTTGACAACGAAGGTATCCATTCCTCCAAAACGCAGGTAACTATTTACCAGTCGACAAGGGGCAACAACCCGGAAGACTTGAATCTTCCCCACAGCAAACTGACGCACAAATCCTGCGGGATAACTGGGAAGGAATGGAACAGGAATCCGGTAGGTCACCAGTCAATTAGATAACGTCACTGGGATAGACGAGAGAGTTATGGTTAGTGACAGAGGCACTCGCTCAGATCCCTACAGTAAAACCAAAGTTGGGGAGGGGGAGGGCGTATTCCTAAAAATTTATAATGGTACAAGAAGGGACGACGGAGTTGGGCTGCGGAAGTCTCATTCACTTATCTTTCATCAGGGCAAAAGTTTACGAAAAAGAGCAGAAGCCAATACAGCCACCCTCCTCTTCACTTCTGATCAAAAAACCATTCAGGAATCGCAGTACAAACTAAAAATACTTCTTGGTCCTACAAAATCTCAGTGAACAGACTAGTATGAGAATATCGTTAAGAAAAGAATCGATACGCTCCAAAACAGTTCTATATACTTCGTACATTCGTACTTTTACATTTTTGTCTCCTAAAAAAAGAAGAGATTCTAAACCGCTTGCAGTGTAACCGTTACTACGAAAGGAAATATGGAGTAAGCAACAAAATACACACAGTGTCACATTCCAGAAGACTTGACTATACAGCAGCACTACTGTGGGCACCTCAGATTTCGTAACAACAAAAGTGTTTGGAAAAAATTCGCAGTGAAAATTATTCATACACAATTGTCAAGAGAAGCAGCGCAGCAGATAAAGTTAAGACTGAACGATAAGATTGGAACTATGCTTTTTTCTAGTAAATGGAATCCGCCAGGAGATAATGAACAATAAGAGACTCCAAAAACATGTTCTTCGGAACCAACAAAAGGTTACACGTTCACAGGGAGAACATGAGATGGTTATGAAATAAAAATAGGTTTGGAGACAGAAGAACCAAAGGCGTGTAAGATATATTAGTTGTGCACTGTACTACACCTGTAGCATGTTGGACTGCGTGCAACAAAATCCACAACACAGTCTAGTCCCAGATATAATTAATATCTTTTACATTAACTTAACAACGAAAATTTAATGCGCTGATTTTCAAACTTATGATGAACTCACGTCTTATTTTGACGTAATCAGTTGTCTGTCCGAAATATGACATCCTGTCGCCTTGAGTATCAGCTCCGACACTTGCTGGAATTACCCTTCTGTCTGTTCATTCTTTTACCTCTTTCTAGGCTCTTTCCGTCTCTTCATTGTTCGTTTTTGTCCTCTGAAAATAACTGCGAAATGTTTTTTTCCCCCGGAATCGATGTATAGCCATTCTTATTACACATCGTGCGCAGGCGCAATTATAACGTACAATTGTTTTCAACTAAACGTTTGTTTTCCTTGTCCAGCTAAAGACTTCGGTAAACTATTCCATGCCCAGCGACAGGTCGCAAAATCCATTCCCGTCGATTTTCAGTTAAACAGTCCAGCAGTTCGGCTCATAACAGCACAGCCTGTATAGCAGCTATCTGATAGAATTTTAATAAGCCTATACCCTTGGTTGCTCCAGTGAGCGTTACTTTGATACCACACAATTACTGAAATTTGCTAATTGCTCTGCGTGTACAAGACGTACGTCACGACTGTGATGCTAGAAATTACCAATATCCATCTGTTCAACTATTTTTCCTTCGGTTTGGGTCTTTGCTCGTTTCTGGGATTTCCCTTAAGAATATACGATTTTTGTTGCTTGCTAACACTTTTAATTTGCCGTTCAGGTGACTGTGCATCATGATATATTCTTCTAATAAAACCAACTAGATGCACTAATTTATCAAGTTTATTTTTGGAATAAAACTCTACGTGTTTCGGACAGAGGAACTGTCCGAAACACGTAGAGTTTTATTCCAAAAATAAACTTGATAAATCAGTGCATCTAGTTGGTTTTATTAGAAGAATAACACTTTTAAATTTTATGTACTTTTATGGGACCCTCTCACTGTTAGTGGTTACGGCTTGATCGTCGACAAAGAGCAACGTAATACGGCCGTCCATATTGCTGGTTAACACTTCATTCTGTCATGCTGGGATGACAATGTCTACACAGACATCATAAACGGTATGTGCAAGTCTGCATCCATTCACGGACAGTTACATTTTTGCTGTGCCGACTCAGTGTATATCCACGTCTGATCGTACAGACTAGGAACAGTTGTAATGAGGTTGCCGGAAGTGTTTCCCACTCACAATAAACCACACTGTAGTTTGGAATATTGCATCAAGTTCTTTCACACTAGGATCTATGAATGAAAGCAACACTTGTCCAAAGATTGAACTGCTGTATATTTCTATAAGCTAATCCAGTCAGAATATCCAGTCTTCGGATCGATACTTGAACCCTAACCCAACAATTTTGAAAAAGGAGTGCTACGCACTCAACACACGTTCTAGGTATCACAAATGCGGGCGACTCGTTGAGAAAATGATCAATCACAGAGGTCAATCTAACCATGGAGGTGATGACAAACTGACAGTGGTGATTACTGGATCTCAACTATTTAAAATGTAATAATAATAATAACTGAATAACCACAAGTGTAACATGTCAACAAACCGTCATAAACCAAGTAAAATAATGAAAGAGGACGTGGACTAACGCGTGAACATCATTCCACTCCGTCTTATGATGGCAGGTAGCCAGCAATATACAAAATTATGTTCACTTCTCCCTTTCCCCTTCTGTTTCTTGCATCCTATGGCGGACGTAACAGAGAACACCTTGCGATGTTATGAGTGGCAGTACATATACCAAGTTTCTACCTGAAAAAGATCAAATTACGTTCCGATTGTAAAAAAGGACGAGTTAATTCTGTTCACAGAAATGATCGCTGTTTACTGTGCGAAAAGTATGAAATCCATACATACACTTGGTAGGCAAAACGCACTGTTCGTTTATGCTCAGGCATGAGGTGCATGCAGTAACCATTGTGTATTAGAAGGTATGGGTGATGTGCGTGTGCTGCAGTAGAGTTCATTCATTCTAAAACTTTTTTTTTAAACAAACAAAAAAAATAGTATACTGTACTTTAATTTCTTCTCATCCACATAGGCGTATGTAGTTCCAATTTGTAATCTGTAAATTTCAGAAATAAATTTAATTTAGTCCCAAAGCCACGATCAGAGAACTCTCTGCTTTACTGCTTATGTAAGTCACTCACACGGAATGCAACAACACCCCGGGCGAAAAACCAGTACTTCTGGTATTCTTGTTACAAACAGAACATCCGAGATATGCGACAGATCACAGAAATATCACTATACTGTTAATACAAACTAATAAACATTACGATTTCATGATTGAGAGCACTAAGATTTAGGAAGAAAAGTGTTTGGTTTGCCTCGTGGTAAAGAAACTGGCAATTTTTGCTCAATCCCTATAGGAAACCTGCGGAATAAAACCTTAAACACGCCAAGACTGTTTTCTCTCCTATCCTTCTTCCTTTTCCGTTCATAACTAATTATTTTCACATCCATCAATGCCTCAAAAAAGAAGGGGGGGGGGACAGGCTACAGTGCTGACCGTAAAACTTAAAACAGGATCAACACCAACATCATTACGCGGCAGAGGTTAAATACCGGTAAAGATCTCTTCTAAAGCTAAACCATTCCTAATAAAGACATGCCTGCAGTGTCACGTTACGTTCGGTGGTCAGGCGAGATTCTGCCCTCTGCCCAGGTCACAAATAAAACAGCTTTCTTCCTTTTTTCCGCCTTATCACTAATTTTAAATCCCAGGCTTTGATGAAGACATTACTAGCGTCAGCAAATGTCAAATGCAAGTTAATTTCAAAAGGCAATAATACGGAGAATGAACGAGTATTACTATGGATTTTAAATCGCGCAAGCGTGTTAAACAACTTTTTTTTTTCGCGCTATAACAGTGTCTGCGTCGTCTAACGCACGGACGTTAAGGCAGTCCGTGTCCAGGGAACGAAAACATACAGGAAAAGAAAGCGTACAGCTCCACTCATTCTTACCCTCAGTGGTTAAGTGCAAGCCCCGGGGAAATAACCCCGGACCCACTGAACAGGAGTCTGGCTGGGCCTCAGAGTCAGTCTGAACATTATGGAAAGGAGATAAATCTCCTGCCCCAACAGTGTTTCGAGCCCCGGATCGTCCAGCCCGCAGCCTAGTCACTATACCGACTGCGTATGATCCTGGACAATGCAAATAACTGAAAAGCTGACAGTCGTTCGCCCTGTCAAAACATTTTACACCCTCACAACATATCTCCCGTTCTGTTAGCCTTCCATTCCCACCTAGGTATTCTGATTTGACTCTTTCATCGAGGTTTTCTTGTACGCATGTCTATAAAAACTGAAACCCGCCGTGAAAACTCATGTTCCTTACATTCTTGTGGAGACTGTTTTCCGCATTTCTGAAACATACCAAAACAATGCCCACGCAGATTTCCTAGAACCCGCCAACCTATTACCCACGATGTAAGCGTATTAACTCCATGGTTCTTTGGTTGGATCAACTATGACATTCCAGAATTCCCCCCAAAACATTCATAATTGATTACGAAGGTAATGGAAAACAAGTAATGGAACGTAAGAACTGCGCAAAGCGGAACAAATCTGGCGTGTTTACTCCCGCGTTCCAGGAACGTAACCATGAAAAGTGCAGTGGACATAAAATGCGTGTATAATATCCTTCTACAAATTTCCGTTGCCAACGCGAAAGAAACGTTACAATGACGAAAAAATGTATGTGTTCCACTACAACGTCATAAAAAGCAGATACGAGACTCATAAAACTCGATCAAAACTTTTGAGTACAGAAGCCAAAAATAAATTTCTTCGAAATGTGCCAAACAGTTTTGCATACACAACGATTCACGATATGAAGCTTCACCTTGAGATTCTTTCTACTGAAGTCTATCAGAAACGCCATACAAACATACACCAGATTCCGAAGGGTCACGTGAATGTCATATAACAGGAATAAACAAAAAAAAAAGTAGTTACATAAAGTCCCGATCGCTAAATTTAAAGCACGCGTTCAAAACGACCTCTCGTGGTGTCGATACACATTCCGGAACGAGGTGCAGCATCGAAAAAGCAACAAAACAAAGCCTCTCATGTTTCGAATTTTTGCCGGTACACAAGTTCTTCGATATGTTTCTGCAGTATACGTCTTGGGGGTTGAGGTCAGGAGGTCTAGGTGGCCAAGGCTAAGCCACCACGGCCCTTCTAACAGTGAATCGATGTTGAAGTGGGCAAAAAAAATCCATTCCTTATATGGAACACGAAGGTTCAATGCCACAGAACACTATCCTGAGCCAGTACAATCCAAAACAAAGTAAACGTACATGCAACCGTTATTATTAAGCGTTCTGAGAACACTATTTAAGGATGGCACGCTTCATTTGAAACTCTGTATATAATTTTTGTTCAAAAACTGCACTCCCCTCTACGCTGCACTGACATTCGCTGACCTTCGAATATTTACAAAACAAACTGGTCATCGCATGACCCGAATACGCAGTCGTCCAGCGTATGTGTTTTGGTTCGTACATAGCTGAGCTACTTACCAGCAATCGAAGAGATGAAGCATAAATGCGGTGAATGGTTCTACTACTAAGGAAATACAAGTCTCAAACACGATTCGAATTACGTACCAGGCACGTATCGAAACCGGTCACAACGTACGAACATTTGAGGCAATCTAAACGTGAACATAGGTTCGAATTTGAACGGGAGTAAAAACGTATTCCAGGGCCGTTCCGTGTTTCTGGTGGCCCGTGTAGGTGCAGATCACTAATTATCGCCGGTATAGTCATGAAGATGGACTAACCCTCACCTCCACCCTGGTTCTACCAGTCGTACCAAATTCCTCAAAGAGTCATAATGTCAGAAGATATTTCTGATACACAATAAGACAGATGGTCTAGAAACTGGATGAGGTCCCATATGATGAGTTGCAAATCATCTGAATCGGTTTGGATTGTACTCTTCCGGGCTAAGAAACCGAGTAAACTGGTAGATGGTTATAAGTGTCTTCGAGAAATTCATTGCCTCAAGTCTTCTTCTACCCTGACGATGGAGGTACCACCTTCCTCCGAAACGCTGGTAACTGTCTACCAAATTAATATCAAAACCACAATTTTAATCAATATGGAAACTTCAAGTCTCATTTGGGCAAATGTTCAACAGAAGTTTCCACTAAGTCGTTACCACGTAACAAACGGTGCCATTTTACCGTATTTGGATACGACATTATGAATGGTGCCGTTATTATGGCATTTTTATTATTTAATGCTTGTTATCCTACCCAGACGATGATTTGAAACTTCAAATACCACGGAATTCAAACTTATGCCACTTTTTTCCCGGTATTCTCAGTCTGTTTATGCAGATTAATGAGCCGTCACATGTTCACAGACTCTAGAGATTTTAATTACAACGGCAAGTGTATTAAAGAGGAGTGGTGGACCAACAGACGGAAGGACCTTGGAGAATCACATGTAGAGCTGTAACAAAATCCACCTACAGCGAAAACACAAAATATTTGCATATTTTGCCTATCCCCATATATTTATATTTATATTAGCAATACCTGTTTCTACTGCCAGCAATCCAGGTGCTACACATATTTGTGCATATACCCACATGTCAGAAGTGCTTCGTCTCTTCTTTCTTCCTTTCTTTCCTTCTTTAGAAGTATTCTGCATCCGACGGATTTTTTTCCTCTCCGTAACATAGCATTAACATAAATTTCAGGAAGCAGAGTAGGGAACAAATTTATCCAACAAAAAACAGCAGACTAGGTAATATGCATGCAGACAAAGCATATGATTTTTCGTTTTGTTCTGTATCCCTTTACGTTCTAACGTCACTCACCGCTTATTATAAGCAATTTTACACAGTTTTCGCTCTGATCTCTCGACCAAACACACTGTACCAGAGATGCACAAATTTCCCAACACTTCAGGAGTCACCATAAAATTCTGGGCGCAAGAAGGGTGGTATGAAGTAAACAACAATATTAGCCACCGTACAAATTTTGTCGCTTCGGCGGCCTGGAGCCCGGGATTTGTACACCCTTGCACTATAGCCTACGATAAATACAGTTGTTCGTCTAGCACATATTCCTTCTTAGGCAGGTTGTACTCTACATACACTACGGCATTAGAAGGTGAGGGTGCCACGTCCCTGAATGTGACGACAAACGTTACGGTGTGCGCAGTACAACACAATCTGCGTGGGGATGTATATTTCACGCCTACACAGTACGTGAAGAAAGAGATGCTCTGCTGTAATACGAAAGACCAAAAGGTGTTTGGCGAAGCACAATTGCGTACTAAGTATTCTCGCCTAGTATACACTCAGCTGGTGTTTTCAATATCACGGAGGCGCTGGGAAATCTTAGATTACAGAACATCTTTCGGGACAAAATTAATTCCTATTTGTAAGTAATGTCATTTTAAGACCAGATAATCCAATTAAACCATCTACAAATACAGATGTTACTTTCATTATTACACTTAGTATGTTTCAGACAGTTTACTGCAAGAAATCTCCATAAAAGTAGTCCCTACCTATGCAAATACAATCGAACCCGGTTAAAAAGACATCGATTTATGCGTCATCTCGTCTATAGCGTACGATATTCTGTGGTACCAATTAATTTCTCACTTTTGACCATATATAACATTATAACTATACCCCTCGGATATAGCAACAGTCGCACCCCAACATGGAGTATCGAGACTTGGATGTGCTCTGGAAACCGGAAAATCGGGATTCGATTCCTGGCAGAAGCGAATTTTCTCTTCTCACAGCTTCCAGCCGGCTACTTGTCCATATCCTAAGTCAGATGAATCCAGTACACGTCATCATTTCCCGTTTCTTTAAGATCCATTTCAATACTGCACCCATCTAGGGCCAGGTCTTCCAACTGGTCCTTTCCTTCAGGTTTACCAACCACAATTTTCTAGGCACTTAGCACGACACTTTGAAACTAATCTTTGCAACTAATAACACTCTTTTTTGCCACTATGAGCAACACAATTAGACACCACATCTTACGGACCAGTTTACACAATTGTGATATCAGCAGGCGAACAAAAAGGTCCACTTAAATACTTCCAGTAATAAGGCGCTTTATAAATGCCACTTTTCATCAACAATTTTAGGGACGATAAAACTACACAATATGCGATGGGTGGTGCATATAGTACGCAAGAAAGACGTGAAAATGCAACTTAGCCGGACAACAGAAGGGGGCAAAATCACTCTTACCACCTAGGCGAAGATAAAAAAAAAAAGAATATCAAACTAGACTATAAATAAACAGGGTAAGAAGTTAGGACTGGATTCAGCTGGTTGAGGACAAAGACCGATGGCAAGCTTGCATTAAAAGCAGAGATGTTCTTGGGTGATCATTAACAACAAAGACTCCGTTCTATAGAGCCATATACAGGACGCCCTACTCAGAATGAAGACGTTGCCGAAACATGCTCCTGAAAAGCAGGTCTATATTCGTATACCGTCCGCTGCGCTTAATGGCAACAAAACCAATTAACGCCAAGCCATGAAAAAGATGGTGATGAGACTAGTCAGACGCATATTCTAACCACGTCAATTTAGGGGACACAGCCGCGGTACACATGGGCTCCACAGTCCATCTGGACGCTGTGGCCAGGAGAATGGTATAGGTAAAGCAATCCCTGCACAGGCCTGGACAGGCCTTGTGGGCTCCAGGAAGTTGAGGCTCCCCAAATTCCTCGACAATCGGCATATGAAGGTGGTAAGGTTGTCAACACCAGGCACCAGCAGGCTTTACCACCAGGAAATACTCCTGGTACTAGGGGTTGAGTCGACACCACGGCCATGTCAATGAAAAATTCCAATGACATCATTGGGAATCGAACCCGCGACCTTCCGGCGTGTAGCGCAGTGTCTCAACCAACTGCGCCACCGCGCACCCCAAAGCGATAGGAGCGCCTCACATGTCGTGTAAATACTCTGTACTGATACACATATCTATTTAACAATGAACGAAACAAGAAGAACTTAAAATCTGGTCCTTTCAGTGTTTCACCACTGGAAGCACACTACTTCCGTGGACTCAAGTCTCCTGATTGTGAATATGGCAAACAATCCAAACAATAATATAGAGTTTATCCATTACAGTCGAAGTGCAGAGCATGAATGGATTAAAAAAACAGAGATGAGTAACATGAAAGAGTATTTTCTAACTCTGAGACCGATTAGTAAGCAACAACGATAAATGTACATACGTGTTTTACTTCTAGAACAACTTAAAATAACATCCTTTCTTGAAATAACGATAACAAAACAAGAAAGGGAAGAAGAATTAACAAGAAGAGGAAAAATAAGTGCTTGATAAAAGAAATACAAGAATAACGAAAGGTAAGGGTGACTTACCGACACAACCAACCCCTAAAGTGAAGTAATGGCTATCAGTGACATCACTTACCTGAAACAAAGAAAATAAAATGTCACACACAATATCAATATCCGAAGTGTGCCGGGTAAAACGCTTCCATACAGTTTTCGAGGTTAAAACTGCGTCCAGCTGTACATTCGCTCTGTCTACCTCATCACCACGTGCAACTTAATTCAGGACAGGTATGACTCTATGAGTTTAACACAGAAGCGACATGGCTGGCTCATCTCGTATCATGCAAAGCTATTGTCTGGTGAAGATAAGGGAAACGTGCAGCCGACCGCTATCAAGAGAGAACACCTTCACCAACTCAACAACTACCAGCGTCTCAAGCAAGACTCTACTCCAGAAAGTACGAGTGCTTTCACTGGCTATTTTCAATATTTCACTTATCCTGATATTCATTCAATGCAATCACAAAGAATTGTTGCTAAGGCAAGAGCAGTACAGATAACACCGCACAGTAAGAAAACTGAAGTACATCTACCCGTATTTCATGAAATATTCAACACGACTAGAAATTTTGACGTTTTGTTGACCGTGCATTTCTGTATATTTATCTCAGTATTTAACCAATTTGATGCACAAAATTTGTTTCACAAAAAGTTTTGTTTCATGCCTCTACATGTTTCGAGCACATGTGTTCATCACCAGGAGGTCAAAATTGTATTATACAGCCTCTGGTATCATCACATCTATAGGTGGCACGAGACGGCCACCTATAGGTGTGATGATACCAGAGGCGGTGTAATGCAATTTTGACCTCCTGATGATGAGCACATGTGCTCGAAACATGTAGAGGCATGAAACAAAACTTATTGTGAAACAAATTTTGTGCATCAAGTTGGTTAAATACTCAGATAAAAAAGACTAGAAATGTTTCAAATAAAATTTATACAGCTTTATGAGGATTATATTTAAGACGTGCACAGCTTTTTTTTGTACGAAGAACAGTATTTCAGATAATCCAAACAGTTCGCTTTCAGATTCATGCGAAGGTGGGGCTCGAAGGTATCACATGAACTAAAATCAAATTCAACCGAAAAAGTTCCGGTGTAGATTCCTAATACGAAACTCCATTAAGATATGTGCAGCATTTTCGAAGATGGAAACATAAGGACAGGTATTATCCCTCCATTACGTATCCAATTTATGTGTTTTCGGCGCTGGGTACTTGGCAATTATTTTATTTCGTATTTACGTACGGTACATGACAATCAATACTCTAAAGCCAATAATTCTCACTCTTCCATGAAGTCATGGTACAAACGTTAATAGTTACAGAAAAGGCTATGTTGGAAGTAGTAGTGTTTAAAGTTTCTCTACCACATTTTTATTGCGGTTAATATTTAGGATGTTACGCCCAACTTACGCTCAAGTTCAGCGCAGAAACGCACGTTATGTCGATGTGACTACTACTGCAGTTCGAACGAGTACACAAATCTGAGTAAAACTACTCAAAAACTATATGTCATAAAAATCCATTTACCGATTCTTGAGTTACATGCGGACGGACAGACATATTGCGCAGCTGACAGGCTTGTAATTTTTTTTTTGCAACTTTCGTACCTAAGTCACAAAGAGCACAGGGCGTCTCTTTTAGAAAGGCCAACCGATTAAAATTGTTTATGCAAATAGTCGCCGCTTATGTGCATTGTGGGAATTATATGAAACTCAGTCCTTCTGTAATATTGCACTCCGTCACCGGATGTTTGTCGCCCACCATTCTGAGAAAGCGGATTGGCCTCATCTTCAAGGTCCAATGATGCATGGTCCGACCAATGAATGATCTCAAAATCTGACGTTCATAGGGCCGTGCATCGTAATATATTTCTATAGTAAAACCAACCAGATGCACCAAAGTCTCAATTTTATTTTATTTTGGAATGACTCTACATGTTTCGGACGGTCTTTCCGTCCATCATCAGGAGTTAAAGACTGTACATATTGCATTTTCTGAAATATAATTTACTGTTTTAATATTTTAACTTTTAACGTGTATGCTACATAGAATTTTATCTACAATGTGTTTTACACTTTACTACAACACATATACACATTCACTAGTAAATTTACCCATCTCTGGAATATCAGTTTGACATATGCCTGTTGCTGTATATACATTCGTAAACTCCTGATGATGGAAAGACCGTCCGAAACTTGTACAGTTATTCCAAATAAAATAAATTTGAGATAATTGGGGCATCTGGTTGGTTTTACTAAAGAAATGATCTCAAAACTCTAATCACCCAACATAGAACGAAGGACCACAGTGATACCCGAAGAACGGTGCTCTCAACTGCACCGCTTCGAAAGCCTCGAACGTCCTACATTGAACCCATAAAAGCTTGTGGTCAAAATAGAGAGTTTCTGATGTGAAAACAGGTGGTGTGTACAGCAGCCATTGTGACTCGAAGGGTTAATATTGGCATTCATTGGCGTCGTGTTGCACTGAGTATGTAATGCCTTAATATCACCAGATGTAACCAGGAAAGAAAGTGGTGTGATGTGAGCTGTTCAATGGAACAGCTGAGTGACGTCGACACTATTCGAAAAGAACTGGGAGAATAATTATATACACACGCAATCTTTCGACAGTCAAAATATTGAACGTTTTTAACACCATGGTTCATACATAATACCTTTAGGATACTGAGATCTAGATGCTTGGGTTGGGCAAGTGGCCAGGATAAGAGAGACAAGAAATACACACAGAATGTTGATGCTTGAGAAACGATATTTTTAAAACAGAAAACGGGACTGAGTTGAATCTTCGTCAGCCACGTCGTGACTGGTTCAGATTCACGCTCAGCGGTGATCTGCGGTGCTGCAGGTTCTGCACCTTCGGGCTCCGGTATTACATGTTCAGATAATTACCAATGACACTAAATTATATTGCCAGTGCTCTTAATCTGGAGTAGCGTTGCAGTTACGATGACTCGCTACAGTCTGGACAGTCCGGGAATCAAGTCCCGGTGGTGGGGAGATTTCCATGCACCCGTGCATATCAGTCATCCACATAGAACAACAAGTACCAGGTGTCGCAAAAACACAGACGTTTCTCCTGATGATGGGCCCATAGTCCCGAAACACATAGAGATTGATAAATATACTAAGAATAAATTGTGCACCATGTTGGTTTTATTTACAAGGTCAGTTTTAATATTATCCCTTTCCCACCTAAGCGCGGGTTTCGCAATCCCCCAACTAACATTCTGCAGGAATTCTCACCTGCCTCCAACGCACTACACACCCCGCCTATGAATCTAACTGATCCGATCGTCAAAATGTTTGGTAAGGTATTTTTGGTACAGAAAACTCGAACTTCAAAGCTGAATCCCGACACCTTCACGTAAAACGGGTTACTACAAAGCACAAAAGACAATCCATCGCTGCAGTAGAACACAAACCCGCTGGGAACAGCCACGAAAGACAAATTCTTATAATCTCCACCAACTTTTCAATCCCTATTCCGATCTCCCTTACATACATCGAACACGATGTCTGAACTTCAGGAGCCTCATATCACTCCTTTCATTGCTGCTCATGTTTCTTCGCTGTCAAAAGACTTTTTTTTTTGTATGTGTTCAGTGGGTTAGGTATTGATATAGGCTTGCAAAAAGTTTTGATCCAATATAAACAGACAGAGAAGGGAAACACGAATAAGAGAAAGAAAGGTGGTAGTCTTATGACGAAGACGAAGAAGAGCTGGAGGAAGAAATTATTTGGCAGCTGCGGTTTCCTGAGGTAGCAGATGGCGAGCAGAAAGAGAGCTAGATGGAGCAGAGATGGGGGACAGCTGCTATCTGGAGTAGCATGCAGCCGTGAGGCTAGGCACCAGGATAGCCCTTAATTCCACCCCCAAAACACAAAGTACTTCACACAGGACTGCTAAAATTATGCCAATTCACCAGTGATAACGGCTGTAAAAATATGTATGTAATTATGAACTAGACGTAACTCTCGAGTTATCCCAGTCCATTTAGCTTCCGCTACCCTATTTCAGATACCACAGTAGTTACGTCATTACAAAACTAATCAGTATTATGATGTTATGGAACACAGTGCCGTATTAAGTTGTCCCTGTGCTTAATAATTAAGCTCCATGCAATGGAGATGTGTAGACAGTTATCTCGACAGTGGATGGAGATCAAGGTACGCCTCACATTTCGGTAGCTGTACGCTCGGCACCCATCAAGTAGTCGGCTGCAAGGTGTATTAGAGACGGTTAGGGCATGGTGAAGAACAGACAGACCTCTGCCCCAGCCGAGACCTAAACCCCGGTCGTTCAGGTCGTAGCCGGTCACTTTAGGACTACCAATGAAATGTGTGATACGTGTGTTAGTGAAAACACAGCATTCAACATCATGCTGAAGGTTTTCAGGAAACTGCCAGGGCTATGACGACACCCTTACACGAACACACCCTCTAACACGACGACACACGTTTGTACCGGTGACGATGTTCCCAATATAGTTCTTCCTACTTAGTTCTTTACAAAGTCACTTACTTAGCTACAAAAGTTTACATGCCAGTCTTTAGAATGGTCTTCAGAAGGCCCCATAATAGGGAGAATAAAAGAATAATTCGGTAACTACGAGTCATCCAACGTCAAATTTACATTCTTGAGCAAGGTGTAGGGCCTGACAACTTCCCGTAAGCACTTTCATTAACACACTCTTTGTAAAGTAACAGTAGCCTAAATTCACACGACTCCAGTGTTGGGAATTAACAGAATGATAAATAAGACGGGCGATGGAAGAAACGCGTTTCATCCATCCTCTAGTAATGACCAGGAGAAGAAACAGAAATTAAATGTTAACACAACAATAACACAACAGGGATATCAAAAGAAATGTCTGTTGTCTAGAATGAAGGAATGGATACCGAAGCCCGAAGCTGCTACAGAAATTTAAACTCAACGGTGGAAGATGCCAAAGATAACTGATATAAACATGTAAAGGCTCAGTTCAATCCCAATAATGTACAGCACATGCACACCAACCTATCAAAGTCGCCTCACGTCAAGCGCAAGCTCTTCATCACAGGCAGTTTGCCCTGCCGCACTACCAAACAAATCACGTTCGTTTCCGAATATCCTCGGCTTACAGCAGCTAATACACTACCTCTGTCTAATTTAAACTTCCCACACTTTCCGACGCCAATGTAGGCGGTCCATGTCACCTAAAATACAAGTAACACCATACCAAAAACAGAATCCTTCAGATCTGCAGCATCCATTTGCGTGCGAGAGAACGGGGCTTCATTAAACTGCAATGGGACTATTAAACTTCGCGTGAGAAAAATACTCTCTATAAACTTAGATGGAAAAATAACAATTCCGAAGTGTGAGACTTTTCTAATACTGTGTGACACAGCAGCACCTGCAGGTTTTATTTGTGACACTGAACTACGTCTGGATGACTCCTGTCCCGTTTTAGGTTTTGTTGACCGTGCATCCTTGTACAATCTTGTAAATAAAGCCAACTTGGTGCACAATTTTTCTTAGTATATTACCAGACAGCCATCCACACACAGTGACAAATACCGAGTGTCGTATAGATACAGTTATTTCTCCCGACGATGGGCATATAGTCGCCCGAAACATGTCGAAGAAAGAAATTAACATACCAAGAAAAATTTTTCACCAAGTTGGCTTTATTTACAAGACTCCTGTAACAGTATGGTGCACAAACGACCTTCTCTCCAAAGCACTATGGCACATGAACAACCCATCTGCCTGACTTCAAAAATGTAGGAAACATGCATAATATGCGTGTCTGGATTACATGGAAAACTGTATGGCAATATCGATCCTTCCTGTACGACTCCACGAACTGTTTGGCACATGAACCATGTGTATGTATGACTTCTAAACGTACTACCCATGAAAATCTTCGTACATGACTTCTACAACCATAGGAACAATCTACCTGGATAATTTGTAAAATTGTGCGAACACGATTAATCTAACTCAAACTCACTGGTGTTGTCAGACTCAGACGTGTCTCCGTGATGTTCAACAGCTGATTTAAAAATTAATGTTCAATACACTACTTACAGTCCATTCACAGCAATTTACCTAACACTCCCTGAGTCATGTTGCCTTCTGTATTAGGGTTAGTAATGTACGAAGACGCAATACAAAACAAGTATAATCCATACACTCACCACCTCAAGTTCATAACACAAGAACTGTATGGTCTAAGGGAAATTAGACTTAATCATGAATCAACATTCCTGAAAACCGAACTTCCGTGACAAATTTCACAGGGAGTATCCCACATCCAATCCTGAACAAAAAATCAGTGACTCGGTTGATGAGTTGCTTGGAAAAGTCCCGATATGTATGGCCTTATATAAACTACACGTTACCACCAATCAATAACAACTTCTGCTGGAGTTTTCGGTATCGAATATCAGCAAAATAAGTGGAAGTGCTTATGGGTATCATGAGACAGTCAATTTATGATCTTATGTAAACCGGGCTTTACTTTTGATCAATGACAGAAAAATTTAACTGCCCGACAACATTTGGTAAAACCTCTGAACTTCGGATCTCGATAAAACGTGTGGCAGACTCCACGGGATAGATGGCAAAAACAATTTATAAAACTAAAAACTAAACTCCGTGGCCTTAGTCCGCACGCGAACTATACCGACAGAGCGGCCGCCGCCGGTCGGCGAAGTTAGTGCCAACTTTTGCGGATAGAGGGGTGTCACGTGGTCAG
>Ga0123354_10004144_pt1 | contig 20426 bp, 9 predicted proteins | sample TergutLab28metaG_2_FD_97872 | JGI IMG/M metagenome (GOLD analysis project Ga0123354, IMG submission 97872) | Labiotermes labralis P4 segment gut microbial communities from Petit-Saut dam, French Guiana - Lab288 P4 | ecosystem: Host-associated > Arthropoda: Insects > Digestive system > Gut ...
GGGGGGGGGGCGGCCGCCCCCCCCCACCCCCCCCCCCCCCCCCGGTGCATCCCTGGTCCACATGAGCAGTTCAGGCATCTATCACCTGTGGCCTGTTCAACAGGAGTTACTTCACTGTCTACTGTAGCTCCCCCAATTATTTAATGTTAATAATACTCATTATGGTGGAAAGGGCAGCAATGATGACAGAAAATAAAAAAAATTGTGTGTTACATCATAGTTCATGTACTTCCATTTCCACTACATACATGCGTTTCAGTCACTTTACAACATTTATTGGCAGAAAGACATTCAAACAGACTTCTATATACTTTCAATATCTTGTACAATTACTCAACAGGATTAAGATGTGATGTCTCCTACAAATAAATTATTGTATGAAAAAGGAAATGGGTAAAGACAGATCCAGAAGATGGTGTGAAAAATTACGTTGAATTATAAAAACAATTATGCTATTAAAATTTAATTTTATTTCACAATATTGTTTTTGTCTGTTTATGTGTCCTACTATCTACATATGTTATTTAAGGTTTCATCGAAAACTAAAAATCACAAAAATCGGCCTCAAGTTAAAAGTCATAGCAATCATATAACGAAAACACAGTTTTGAATCTACAACCGAAGTTGGTGATTGGAAGTGCACGTATGCTGAAGGAGGCTGCTTCTGCCCAGCCATACCTACTAATTCAGATGGAATGAATCTGTCTGTTACTGAAACCAACAGAGTCTCATTCCAGTTTGTCTTGTCCAGAAGAAGTTTGGTTTACTTGAGGCTCAAAGTGAATCACAATAGAGATAAAAAAGCAGGCAGGCGACTGATCATGGATGTCACGTACGTGCTCCAGAGAGGGGTCGGGGTTTGGACCGGGCGTTCGCTCGCTGCCGGTTCGAAGCTGGGGGTGGAGACTTCCCGCTAGCCGGGCCGCAAGCTGAAAAGATCACATGACAATTTCTCTGCCTAACATATTAGAAACACTGTAATTTTTCACAAGAATTTCTGTAATTCTTGCATTTCATTTATTCTGCTCCGAGGATAATGGCTCCGTTGATCGAAAAGTGTGTGTTTCTGTTTTCCTACTGTTTCACTTGTTATTGCTTATTCTTTAAAAAGGAGAACAGTAAAATAAACAGCCCTCAGTATGACACACAACATAAGTCCGACAGATGTTTCAAAATTCATTTGCCAGTTTTACTGGTGAGATGTATGAACATTTTATTCATTAGAAATGCATGAAGTACTGTTTTAGTCAACAATCCAGTCATTAGATGTAATGTTATTTATCATCTTTGAGTAACTTTATTGCGGAAATATCAAAATAAACGTTAAAAATTAAATGATAACCTGTATATTTGATATGTTACATTTTTAGTCTCAGGTATGGAACCCTGGCTACTAATACATTTATCATTTTCAGAGTCTAAATGATTCATGCGACAAAGAACAAAACTGCTACCATAGGGAAAAATGTATGTTTCAACAATCTTATCAGCTGTGAAATACTTAAAACAAAAACAAAAAATAATAATAATAATAATAAACAAAGGTTACAGAGCTACTAGAAGAAAACTATTCAAGGCCAGGAAGTTACAGGCCAAGTACTTCATTCATGGTAAATGCAAATACTCTGGAAATTGTATGTACAATGTTCTAACGTTTAGTTTAATGTCAGTGTCTTTAACTGAAATACCAGTCACTTCCAACTTTGATACCATGCTAATACTGATCAGTTTACAATTATACTTCACTGCCATGTTAATAAAGATAATACTTCATAACAGAAGATCTAATTATTCAACACACTGTAAGTGCTGTATCAAATCAGATAACTGTTAAGTTCAAATTAGTGCAAATGGTAAAACATACGATACTATCATCAACATGAAATGTGTCTATTATAATGTCACAAGGATCCAACTCTACCAGTTACTGCAAAATAAAAAAAACTAAATTTAATTTACATATTTTTCACCACATATCAAGGAAAAGGGAAACATAAGAATACATTCACCTATGAATGTACAAATTAAGACACGCCGTGTAATTGAGTAAACTACCATTCACGTATCTTCCTGCAGTCCTTCATGTCACTACCTTGCCTTCTTCGAAACAACTTGTGTACGGGTCACCAACATGGAGCACACGCTCACCATCCCAACTGTTGCTGGGAAAATACTTCCTTTTATCTCACTGGATTATTCGTATAACTAAAAGAATTCTACAATGACAACCACAGTTAATATTTGTAATTCCTGTACAGAAATTAATATTCTCTAACAGGAAAAATTGATAGAGTAGCCTACCTGTACACATTTCTGATGATTTCAGTAATAGATGACAAGTGTTTCACATATTTCATATTACCTTCTCTTACAGATATTTGCAAATGAACATGAGAAAATATATTTAATGCATACAACATATATACAAAAGACAAATACAAGCCACATTTGCCACCATGGAATAAAATAACAGAAAATGTACTAAAATTTCTTGCTAAGATAGCCAGTTTATTCAAAAGCACAAATCTTGATTTGTAAATATATAATTAAAAATTCTTACTGTGTAAAACAGTGTAAATCAAGGTTCTTATATATTTATATACAATTTAAATGACAAATAAATCGTACCACCAACTTTAAGAAAGCAACCCAGGGCACATACAACATTTTCATCCACACACAAAACACTCCTCTAGCATTCATGGTGAGTCATAGATGTTATATGGAAGTGGCCAGTTAGAGCAGTACCTTCAACAGCTAACTCAATAGACCTTACAACGGAGCAGTACCTTCAACAGCTAACTCAACAGACCTTACACAATAAATTTCCAGAATAAAACAGTATACTTTAGACATTTATAAACCAATGACATAACTTGTACCCTTAAGTGCACATCTTATAACAAATGTGAGGAATTTGGTGAGAATGATGATTATGTTATTTTTAGCAAACTGATTATTCAGTGTTATCAAAAGTGCTGTAGTTTAGCTACATATGTGAATTATAGAAAATGTAGAAATACAAGACATTACCACCTTCAACTTCTGAGACCATATTGCCTGCTCAGAATAGGAAGTTCCAGTTTTTTCTATGTATGACACACTCCATATCAAAACATTCTGAAAATCAAGTTAGGGATGGCAGCGGTGAATCAAAGCATTTAATGATAAAAAATGCTTTCTCCTGAATTGTGACACTTTGCATCCTAGGAGATAAGTGTTGAAGTTTCAGAGGTTTCCTCTGCCTCCATCTTCTCATCTGATAAAGGAGGCAGCAGAAAACCCTGAAACACTGATGCATTTCTACAAGACTATACAGTATCATATCCCAGGAGAGAGCAACTTTCAGAGTCACTGCAGTAAGAACTTCATATCTAACAAAGCTTGCAATGTTATGCACACCGCAGGCAGTCTCAAGAGTTTTGACATTACGAATCTTAAATTATGGTAGCAGCCACATTTTCAGACTCTGTTACAAAATGAAGATAATGTTATGACTCCATAATTTCTCTTGAATATAATTATTCATGAAGTCTCACAAAGGCAAATCTGTCACTAGGTATACCATAAAGGCAAAAAACTTGGCACTAGATAAAGATGGGAGGTCAGCTTCATGCCGTGGCTGCTTTACTCACAAGGAAAATTCTACTGGTACCTATTAAATACAAAGCTAAATAGGCCAAGCAGCCAGTCTGTATGCTGTAGAGGGGAGATAAATATCATACCCTTGCTAGGAATCAAAACATGACTCCTCAGTTGTCCAGCCCAAGGCCCAGTCATTATATGGCTATGCCATTTATAGCTCAATCCTGCAGTCTCACAAACTCATACAATTTTCTTTTTATAATTCCTCTCAAGAACTGAAAACTAATACTTTAAATGTAAAACTAGCAAGTAAATATACCTTACCAATTCTATATCAACAGTGTGCAACCAAGTAGTTCTTTAATACTGTTCTTAATAACTAATACTGTGTACTATTTATGTGTGTGTGTGTGTGTGTGTGTTTTCAGTTAATATTTAAGATCTAAAGAATGAAAGCTGTCTTACATTGTGTAACAGCATCACAGTAAATTAAACTGTATTCCATTAAAAAAAAAAACAAGACACTACAGATGTGATAATGAACTTCTTAGTTTTTATAATCACAGTATATCACAAAGTAAAAATTCTGTGTTCAGTCACATACCACCTACACTGAATGCTAAAGTTGCACACTTAATAGCATAATATTGCTTTTAACTACTTACTGGGACGAGGGCGGCGCTCGATTTGCACAGGTCCATTTGCTTTGCTTGGAGGAGCTGTTGCTGATGGAGCTCTGGGTTGACGTTTTGGTGAACGATTATCACCAGCAAGTCCCACTGACTGCGAACGAGCTGAAACATTGGCACATACCGTCATACAGAAGTACTGCTGATAACCGCATTAAATGTGAAAGCTATCAGCACAGTGTTAAATGCCATAACGACTGCTTTATTAATGAAAACGAATCTATGATACTGTATAACTACAGCACCCATTCTTTTTGGAGATGGCTATGCATCACTTGGTAAATGGTTCTCCTGATGCTGGGTTCAAACATAGTGATCTCTAAATACTGGTAACAAATTACCTGGTGATGTGGCAACATATCCCAGAAGAATGGATATGTCAACTATACTGGAGTTAGGATGAGATGACACATGTGCTGAAACTGAATTTTGTCTTTCTGTGAAGTGGACAGGTCCAAGTAACTCAGCAGGTGTAACAGTTCAGTCAACCATTTGCAGCCAAGGTATGTGCGTCAGCTGGTACTGTGCTGGACAGGCTATGTTCTGCAGTTGCATGATGCTTACTGGATACCCACCCCATTCTGTTATACCCCCTTCACTTCCCCATCCATGTGTAGTTGTGTGCCATTTCATACTAATCAGCCTCTACACCATTGTGAAAACTCTTAAAGACTCATAATGCATACTCCATCTTCTAGTAGTATAAGAGGAGGACATGAGGGGTGAGTAGGACAGGCAAAGCAAGAATCACTGCAAGAATTGTGAATAAACCTTGCAGGTGAAGGTATAATATCTCAAGTACACAAAGGTGAAGTGATGAGGACTGACTTTGCTGAGTTCCAAAATCAAACATAATAGACATGATCAAATGACCTCCTGTTAAAAATCTTCATAAACTAAAGAACGGTAAGTATCTATTATGGTGTTAACTTGACAGAGTATAGGTAACAGAATGAGAACCTATATGTAAATAAGAAAGAGTTAAAATTGTCAGTGGTTTGAACAACGAGAAAACAGATGCCAGCAGATGGTCCAGACACATATACATGTGGTAACAGACTACAGGCAGTTTTTAGGTTTTTGCAGCATCATAGTTGAGGTTCCCATTCTTCTGCAACCTCACGTCATGTCACTGTGCACCGAACACCCAGTGACACAGTGCCAGATCCCAGTAGAATGGAGGCCTCTACTGGCAGAAGTGGGATGCAAAGAAATTGTAGAGGCAGGCTTTAAAAGAAGAGAACTGTAATAACACAATCACATGGTATTAGACTGGGAAAATGGTAGAACTGCATTAAGTCATTAACAAGCATACATTATATATATAACGACTACCTCACCAAAAGCAAACATTCCCAGCTGTGAAATCACAGTAAACTCAAATAGTGGAAACTAGTCATATGGATTTTGGCAGTCCAGTTCAGCTGTACAGATATTTTATATAAACAAAATTACAATTTGGCTATGAGTATAGTACAGGGAGTAAATATATTGAAAAACCATGTGTTCAAGCAAAATACAAACATGCCATAATATAAGATCCATGAAAGCCAGCCATATATTTGTAGCATTCTCACAACGCTGCAGCAGTGAACAGTTTCATTCAGTCTGCATTTCTTGCATCACCTACGATGACTGTCACAGTTATTCCAATTCTACAAGCCTCAATAACAATCAGCAAACCCAGTATCACCATGTGTCCTTCCTGTTGACACTGCTATAGCACATGCTCTTTCATGCTCTGTGGATGCATTATTACAATTCATTTACTGTGGCCTATTTCAAGGCACAATCTAAGTATGAATATGGAGGAGCTGAGATACATGACTGAAACCTCCATCAGGACAGCTGGTCTCCTGGTAAGATTTAGATGTGAGACTTCTAGATAAAAAGTCAAGACAATTGGTACTGGAGTATCCTGTGCAGTACATCTGAAGAGCTATATACAAATATGGAACAAATTAAAAATGAACTAACTTAGATAACTATTCTTCATTGCATTCAGAAAAAAATATTACCCAGTACCACTGCTATGATTTTTTTTTTTGTTAAGTCACGTACAGTGTATTACACAGTACCTGTGTTACAGAAATTGATACCATGAATTGATGCAAAACACACCATGCTGATCAAATAGTCTGCCATAAGAAACATAGGCTGATGACTCAGATTCAGTTCTTAGTAAGCCACATCAGTTACAAATGTCATATCTCTAAAAGGCTGAATTACCTAATGACCCAACTGCAGGTCATGTAATAAAAACAAAGTATTTCTATCCTGGAAATTTAAAACTGTTTCTTCAGTGATCAAATACATAGGCAATACACACATGAGAGAAACAGAAACATGAGTGTAAAAATCACTGCCTATCTACATACAACACAAATTTACATCAAGGCTCTTTTAAAGGCATTTCCAGGTGAAATTAACATCTCAATCTCAGGGAAGGGCTATGACCATGTGCGCAGAAAAAAAAAACAGAAAAGTGCACTGCTTTACATTTCAAAATTCTAAGTGTTAAGTCAGAAATAAAAATAACAAGGGACAAAAATTTTTCTTGCAGACAAATTAAAACATACTACTAAATACATAATATGGCATTCGAACTGATTTACAGTACATAACATGTAAAAAACCGCACATGATTGCAGGCTTCTGCCACCATGTAAATGAGATCTTTGCTCTTCCGGGATGTTTTGCAACGTAGAGTGGTAGTTAGTTACCAACGTCTGGGACAACCTATGTGTCCCAACTTCAGGGGTCAAGCAGTTCTTGACCTGCTTAACCTTTGAAGATGTCACTTCTTTACATCAAAATGTTCATTGCAGAACTGTCCTTCGCAACGAAGCTTGTCACTTTGCGAAAATGAGCTGAGTCCTTGATATGTCGATGACATCCCACCATAAAAACATACTGCTACATGATGTTCATGATAATCAAAGTTGTGGGTAATTGACCTTTGTCATCTATAAACAGGGAACTTCAAATACCCTGGCAATAAGTGGCCAGTGGATAGATTTTAACTTGAGGTTGACCATCATCTTGCCACCAGGTAAGGGGGCCTTGCATATATTCACACGCATGATAAATATGTCTGACTCTCATTCATACAGAATTACCACATCTTTACATTTGATATGCTGTGACTGGAAACATTTTTAAAAAATTCAAAATGAAGACAAATTACAAATAAGACAGAGCAGTGTCACAGTTTAAAAAATATATATATGAATATTTTGGATTGAGTGTGGTTGTAGCACAAGTTTCTGTCGTGCAATTACATTGTAGGGCACCAAGCACATCAAATGAGTACAGACACGCTTTCGCTTATGCAACATCAGGTTACAAATGAAGAGTCAGAGGGCATAATTAACATAAACTGAACATAGTTACCTTATAAGAATAAATGGAATGTCTGTAATCTATAAGAATATGCACCAGAATATTCTTACTATTACTTAAACTAACACTAATTTTATAGTTTCAATAATATTTATGTCATCCTGGGATGAAAAACTGTGTTATAAAACTAGGCACTGCAAAGAAAAGGAATGGAAGGTCCTTGAAACATGTACTGATGAATTAAAATCACATCATGCCCAGTCTGCCAGCCAATACTGTCATTAAACACCTTTTTTTTATGATGATCATTCTTGGTACCACTATAAATATTTTGATCCATTTGCTTAACAGTTGTGAGATATGCTGATGATTTTTTTTTATCAAATTCTGTTTCCAAAAAAAACCAACTTGTCCATTGCTTGAATTACCTCTGAACTTTATTCTGATTTTCTTGTAGCATTTAATGTACTATCACATCTTGATTTCATCTCTTATGCAGTATTCTGTATACTGCTCAGTGCAGATCCTTGAATTCCTGTCACACAAACACTGTCACATGTTCACTCACTCTTTTTGTAACAACAAATTACAACTAGCTTTTGACCAGGATTTATTCATTTTCTTACTTGCTTTGCTCTTGATTATTTCTTATCACTATCAGGACGATTTTACACTTTCCACTCTTTATTATGGGAATTACTTTACGGGCTAATAATGAAATGCAACATCAAAATACACAAACACATTAGTGAACAAAAGCAAGGCAATAACATCTTGAAGGTTTCTTAACTCTTCAAGCCAATAACAGATGAAAAGACGACATTATGTGACTGGGCCAAATTTTCCCTTTGGCCCTCACATGCCACCTCTGACATACACACAGTAGTCCACTCCTCCTTTTCCCCACACATCCCAATCAACAAGCAAGAAATTCACATTGAAGCAAGTGTTATTAACTGCAATATGTCTAAAGTAGCTGAGCAAATTAAAATGGAATTGGATCGTTGAACTCAAACCTAATGAGGAGTATCTGTGTTTTGAGCTCCATACATGACATTATCAAGGACTCAACAACTATTGTGATGTGATTAGATCACTTTTTACTTTCATTACAAAATGGAACAGTATTGAAAAATGGCATCGAAACAGTTAGTGCTCCTTCACTGATGGTGTTCAGTGGTATGTAGCACTGGAAACTTTCTTCACCCTCATTTTCTGGAAGGCAAGTAGCCAAAAAATGGACATATCAGTTGTTTACTATTTGTTAACATAAAATTTTTGGTATTGCCCACCCTCAAAAAACAATGAAGAGTTTTTTTGAATTCACATTCCAATACAGACTGACTAAACAATTTAAAGTCAAATTTGGTAACTTATGACACCACAGTTTTGCTGGAACTGGTAGCAGACAAGTAATTTTAATTGTACATTCTTTAAACAGTAGGTGTGTGGAACGAGGCAGTTCCCAGTTACCTTAAACCTGTAAAACATGTAGTGCTAAGTGCCACTGGGTGATAACCTCAAGACATGAAGTCAGAATGTACCTTCAACACATTGTCAATACAGCCTACTGCTTTAAAGTGCCATCACCACATTACTCTTACTTATTTTAAGTTACTAACCCACATTCCACCTTGATGTTCTAGAGTAAGGTCATGAAAATGGACAAAGCGCAGTCCTGTTTGCATGACAATTCATGAGCTATGGCAATTGAGTTAAATGGTGATTTACAGAATTCCAGGTCAAATTTTAGTTAAGACTGCACTAGCTTTATAACATTTAAAAACATACACATAAAAAGCAAAACAGCTGAGAGCTGAGAATTCCCCTATTCTACAGCAATGCATGCCTCCACACTACCAAATGCATGCACTACATTTCCCTTACATGAGAGGCTGATGTATTCAGTGTTACATAACTGTTCCAAATTACCTGATCTGGGGCTACTTTTAGGACTGGCTTTTTGGGGACTCTTAGGAAGATCTTCTTCCTTCTGGCGAGGTATAACTGGCTCGAGTTTTTCTCGAGTTGGAGAGGGTAACAAAGCTCCATCAACTGTCACAAAATCATTGGTACTCTATGAAAAAATGTATCATGTATGTTGTTTCCAATTCAAAACATTCAGAACCACAATCTATGACAAGGAGTGTGCAAAGAATTGTGGGTAAACTCACATTTTTATATACACATAAATAATGTATGGTACTTGCAGTTAACCTGTCAAAAACACGCATTAAAAATCAACATGAAATACTGTATATAAGATCAGTCACTATTATGTTGTCCAAATACCCTGCAACAACAGACTACCTATCAGGATGACATACCATTTTTTGTAAGTGGGAAATGATTAAAGAAATGTTAACAGAAACTGTAGTTTCATCCTCAGATGTAGAAATTAATAATGAACTGTCCCACAAGTCCTTCTTTTCCACAAAAAATTTTCAAGAAAAAAAATATTTATCATAGCCTCTCCAGCATTATGAACGTCATGATTGTAAATTCAAAAATCAAAAGTACACATGGTCATATTTATAATACACAAGCACCAAAGGTGTCCACTGAAGAAGTTTACAGGACAAACAAATCATAACAAACTCTATCATCAATTATGGCACTTCTTAATTTCCTGTGTTCCAGTTTCTTGTTTCTTCTCAGTTTAGTAAATCCCCATTACAACAGGTTGTGGTAGAAGGCCACACAAAATTAAAATTTGAGCATGGGGTGAATATGGAGTACAGTCTTCCTCTTGAAGTTTGACTGCAAGTTGGCTCATAATAAAGTGCAAAAACTGACAATATAAAAGCTCACTCGCAGTGTTCTGAATTGAATACTGTGAAAGTGAAAATTGATATGTGATGTTGATTGAGCAAATTCTGTCCTTAATAATGGAGAAGATGCATGATGACTTCTGTCATTTAAACACTGGCCCTTTCAGTGTTCCAAATATGGTATCTCAATTAGACTTTCCTATTCATCCAGGATGACCTGGTTTAAAAAAGGGTCAAATACCCAATTTTGTGGCCACAGTGATGCATCTTCAGATTGTGTGAAAGCAGAGAACTCGTTTACACATTCAATAACCATCCAGCTGAATTGTCAGTTGGTCAGTGCCGATGGACATTTCTAGCATTGCACTTGCCACAGCCTCACAGAAACAAATCAAGTAAAATCATGGCAAGACGCTCTGAAATATGATGGGAAATATGACACTTCCATATGGCAAACAACAAATTCAAGGACCATATTAAATAAACATTGACAGATCAGCTCTTAACTTAAAAGTAAGGTAAATTTGTCCCTGTGTATGCCCCAAAGGCACATGGGAAAGTGGAGCTATAGATCTATTCATTCTTAACCATGACACTTGATGAAGCAGAAGACACCTAAAGGAACAAATTTCGAACGATGATGACAGATGGCCATACATCACACTCTTACTTGAAGAAAAAAAAAAAGGCGTTTTGCACAGAAACTTTATATATAGTAAAGAATCTCTGGTGCCTATAAAAATTTGGAATTATGAATGAGAATATTATTTCAAGCAAACAAATACCATCCTTCTCCTCCACATTATCCAACAATAAAAATTACAATAACAGACTCATTCTGAATATCATGCACTTTTACAGAAGAATGTAACCTTGACACAATTTCATAACAATGTAAATACCATGCTTTAAACAGTGCTGATGACAGGGTAGGTAAGCTGGTACATATTACCAGGACCTGACTATGTTGCATATGTTTTGTCTTTCTTGGTAGTAACAGTATTTGTTGATTGTACCAATTAACCCTTTAAGACTTAACCCAAGTCACTCTGCAACTGAAAGTCAGTCCTTCTGGTTTAATGTAAAGATTTTTAGTCGGTCCACACTCGCTGGGCAGGAGGGTTTAACCGGGCCCCAAACCTGCTTTCTGCAGCCCTGGCTTTAAAATATGAGACCTTTCCACACAGTTTATTAACTCCATCACACCAATTCATTACATTAAATTGTTTCAAAATGACTTTTCATCCTGAATTCAATTATGATAACTTAGAACAATACTGTTCCCAGTTTCTTTGCAACTCTTAAACAGTCTACACAAATCTCATAGCACAGCACACTAATATGTATTTCTTTAGTCAATTACAAAAATCAAAATTAACAAAATACATTGTTTTTAGGGAGAAGCCCCCAGTTGTCTATAATCAATCTCCCACACGGTTCAACCCATTTGGACCATTATCAAGGACCTTCAATAGTACAATAAGAAGTATATAAAGAATTCCACCCATTTAAATTTTTAAACATATAAATGGTCTATTGGCACATGCATTATTAACTCTTTATACACATCTTATTATACTAATGAAGTTCCCTGATAATGGCACAGATGGGATAAAAAGGGGAGGATATTAAATTTAGACAATTTGGGGTTTCTCCCTAAAAACAGTGCAGTTTACTGGCTTTGATTCTTGTAATTTAATACACACAAATTTATGAAAGTGTATTAAATTTCCTCACTCATTACTACATTACAAAATAATAAACAAAACTATTTCGCCAATTACCTCTATCCCAGCACAAGAACACAAACTGTTAAAAACATCTTTAATTTTTCACTGATTATTCCCACGACTGTCGCAAACTTGGGAGCAGCAGTGTAATGGTTAACACATCCTGGTCAAAGTAATCAATAGGAAAAAGGCTGGAAATACAGAGAAATCTCTTCTACCTGGTCATTTCAAATAAAATATAAACACTGAGAGTGGATGTCACACAAAGAGACCTCGTGCAGTTTTTAATTACTATCAGATTCCTGCCATGTCACTTAATATCGAAACAACAGTGCCATGTCAAAATAAACATACAACTCACCTGTGCCAGTAGTTCGTTCCAGGTGATGTCGTATGAGGTGATCTTTTCTTGAACGAGGAACATCTTTCTTCACATCTTCTTTCTCAGCCTACAAAATGCAACAAAATCAATGCCACACTGAGACTGCCACATACTATAACACACTGTTCAGAACTATGATTTCAGTCGGCATGAACACATTGGATAAAGTACTACTAATGTACTTAAGAGCAGAAAATTATGTATCTTTTTTGTAAAGTTACGAATTAAATTACAATTGTACTAAAATTACTTCTCAACTTACATTAAAAGATTCATAAATGACCACTAAATACATAAAATAATCTGTAACATCTGTCTCAAAATGTAGTATGCATACATGGAGGGTTTTTTTAAGTGCTGGCACTTACTCCCTGGCCAAGAAAAGATGCCAGTAACCTCACTTCTTTAGAGCAGTTAAAGGTGAAATGTCCCTTGACTTCACATTAAAAAAAGGAAACGCTAATATTGTTGTTTCATATTCTGATAATACTGTCTAAATGGAAACAACAAATAAAGATCTATTACACCGAAGTTCTGAGTTTATAATATTTATCTAATGCATCACCATTAATAAAGGTATACCATACTGATGTCACAAAAAAGCAATGTGCACACGTGCGCGTGCGCACACACACACACACACACACACACACACACAGATATAGTCATATGTAGTAATTTTTACCAAATGAAGTAAGCTTCAACAGTGAAATATTCCTACGTACAGACGGGACCTTTTTGAAGAAGTAATATTTCTGAAGCTGCATGAAGCTGATAACCCTTTTAAGTGCACCTCATTCCTCACACAATCATAAGAAAATTTAAAATAACATTTTAAAAAGCTGGTTTCAAAATATAAACATTAAATAATTTTCCTTTATCCATAACAATTTTTCTACATGTACATATGAAACTCCCCTTTCAGGGTCTGAAGAGAAATTCTCCATTTCACTCTGGCTGCATTACATACAACTGAAATTATGTAGGTACTAAGCAAAGCACACAGAAGTATGCACTGCTGTTTCTAACACTGCAATAAAACACACTGAAATTCGATGCATGCAGTACTCATGCTGCAGTTGTACCAAAATATGAACAAACTAACAAACTACTTGGAAGAGAGTCCTTCTTGTGAAGCTAATAGCTCCTCAGCTAGTCAAGAAATTCCCTGCACTTTATCCAACCGAAAAGTTCATTACTGTGTCCAACAAAACACCCCTGAGCCAATGTAATGCTGTCCAGATCCTCCCATTCTATACTTAAGATATATTTTACTACTATCCTCCCACTACACCTACGTCTTCCAAGGATGTCTCTTTACTTCACATATCACTACCAAACTCTAAATACATTTCTCACACACAACAAACTACTTTGAGCACATCTTTAATCTGGTTCAGTATTTGTGATCCTACTTGAGAAATGCAAACACAATTGAAGAGTTAAATTAGTGGACAAATTTAAGGAAAATTTGTTAAAATCCTGTATTTATTATTATCATAATCATCATCATCATCGTTGTTGTTATTATTATTATTATTATTAGCTATAGTAGTAGTAGTAGTAGTAGTAGTAGTAGCAGTAGCAGCACAAGCAGCAGCAGTAGCCACATAACAAACTTTTTAAATCATTGTTAAACCCAGCAAACTATTCTACAAGCTATCATTGTCATCTGTGACCAGTCAACTACATTGCACATTGTTGTCAAAGTCACAACACAAATGTGATCATACAGCATAAAGACACGTCAGACTACGATAATTTATGTCTCCAAATATGTAGTGCTCTTTACTACCATGCATAAGTTGCATGCTTGTAAGATGGACTGATTATGCTGAAAGAGAAAGAGTTTCACTACAAAAGTCAAAGTTTTATTATTTGTCATTACAGATCAGTTTAAGAATATTCAGTTAACATGGGAAAAGTCATTTCCTCTTGAAGTCAATAACACTGTAGCAAATTCTGCAAACCTTAAATAAGGCACATTTATATGCTGCCATACAGAACACATAACATGTTAATATCTCACAAACATTAAGAAGGAAACGTTTAAAAGTCAGAGTAAGGAAATGCAGCAAACACCATTTCACATCATGAATGTCACTAGTGTTTTTCATTCACATCTTTGCTGTCATGACAGTAGTAAAAGAAACGTGTCATTGTTTTTAATGTACTGGATTCAACAACTTTAAAATGTGCCAAAAAGTGGTAAAGCTCCATAGTGCAAATGATAGTTTTTATCACATTCTGTTCACTGTATGGTGCACTACATCACTGCTGTATAATGACTGATGATGCTGCCTGCTCTGCAGCACTGAGTCTGGCAATCAAAAAATACTCCCTGTAATAAGGCATGTTACTCCATAAAATGGTGTTTCATTTGCATCACTGAGTCAAGGCTGCATTCAATATTTTTAAATAATCTGATTATATGACTTTGAAATTTTATTCTTACAAAATGATGATAAAATCTGTACATAGTTACAAATGCAAGTCAAAATGGAAGCTAAACATCCTCAACCATCACACAGATTAAACTCACATACATGCTGTGGAATTACCAAAACCAGAATAATACAAATTATACAAATAATTCACATTCACCAAAGTCATGGTTATTAATCTGTTTCTACAGAGAACAGTACTGGCTGATAACAAAATGGCAAAGGAAATATGTGCAAATGAATGTACCAGTTTTCATATTATGTAATTTGACCCATTCCCATATAACTGGACTTTGTACAAAATTTGTTTCCTATAAACTCACCGTACCACTTTTGTTAGTTATATATGAAATAGCTTTCACTTCAAAAATGTTTCAGTCCCATCATAAATGCCAAAAATTCAGTATGCCTACAGTTTATTTCAACTCAGTGACCATCTATCTAACTATACAATATGTCTTGACAGTCAGATTGTTGAACACTGACAAACAACTCACCTTCTTCCTATCGTTATCCTGAGTTTTATCTGGGGCAGTGGAAGGCCTAAGTGGACGACTTGACATGGGTTTTGTGGGAGAACTCTTCTTATTGTTTTCTTTCTCTTTTTCTTCTTTGGAGATAGACCTGGAATCACAAAAAATTTGAAAACTTCTCTCACACAACTTTCACGATTTTGCCTGTTTTATGGCCTGTTGCATAAGCCAAGTAAGATGAAATATGAAATGCCACAATAGAAGAATTATTGTTGTAAAACACAATTCAGAAAACTGTTGCTTCCATTACAGTAATAAAACAAATTCCATGTTATGGAGAATAAAGTGGCATTAATGGCATGACAGAAATTTGAATTCGTGATTTTTTTTTTATCCATTGCAAGTTATAGGAATATCTCCCATTTTCTTTCTTGCAGTCCAATATCATTTTCAGATTCCACCATTAATCCCGGTTGCTGGCACAGTCCAAGTCATTTGCCAATTTCTGACATTTGTGGATTTGATCAAGGTAGATTCCTTCCACATCACTGCACAGTGGGCATATCAGAGAATTATTTATTCCAATCCTGTTCAGGTTACTGTAGGTAGTGAAGACACTAGACATTAGTGATGCTTCAAGTGCTAACAAAAATTACAACCCTCCAACCTGAAATTCATTCACATTTGCTAGACTTACTTCTTCCTTAGCTCTATGATACTCTATCAGTTTTCTACATTATTTTACATTTCCCTCAGTCACCTTACTTTCAGCTCTGCTGAACTGTTCTCTACCATCTGCTAGCCACCTCATTCTCGGACTTCCTGTTTCTTCCTACTTTCTTATTTGCTGGCCAATATCTTTTCTGCCATGCTTGTTTGGTTCAATTTGACCACAAGCCTCTCTCACTCAGAATGTTCCCTTTTGATATCCGCTACCAGATCAGTTTTTTTTTAATATAATTCTCTCAGTTTTTGATCCGTTGTGGTTTTCCAGACCCCTTGCTCAGTTACTCGTTTAAACACCCCCTTCAAAATTCTTCTCCCACATTCACAACTTCTGTACATCACCATACTATGCATACTACTACAGATGCGTTATAATAAAAACAGAAAAACCTCTTTTGAACAAAAAAGCCTTCTGTAATCACAGATGGCAGTGTAATAAAAAAATTTAAAAAATGGCACCCACAATGCACTGGTAGATGTGCGATCTCTGACATTTTTGCTGGTATGCATACTATTAAGTATCAGGCCACATACTATTAAGTATCAGGCCAATTAAAAAGCTGATTTAAAACAAGAGAGGCAATGTACATATAACATAATATTGAGGCGTGTTCATGTACCCACTGTTGCTGAGGAAAAGCAAAGTATTACATATTTTGAGTATGCATTTGTAGTCTTAGGTATCCAGCATGCAAAATGCACGTGCCATATTGTCATCTGTGGCCTGCCTGGCTCTACCATATTTTTTCCACATATCCCATAAACAAAAAGAATAAAAAAAGTTATCAAAAATAATCTGTGTGTTTGATTCTCTCTAAAACTTTTGTCTGAAACATTTCTCATTCTGAGAAAAATTTGGCAAAATACAATGAAAATGTACATTAGTCATCAAGCACAGTACCCGTTATTCTTGTCTGATTTTAATTAGACTTGTATTTTCTTGACAGATTTTCAAAAACCACTCAAATCTCATGAAAATCCTCCAGTGGCAGTTGAGTAGTTCCATGCGGACCAACGGATGGACAGACATGACCAAGTTAAGTCACTTTCCAAAATTTTGTGAACATGCCTAAAAATATGCTCCCATTTTGAAAAATCTGGCAAGATACAACATGATATATGAGTATAATATTATGCTGTCAATGTTGTTGTCACAAATGCATACAGGGAATTTATCACTCCACCCATTCTTAATCTCCTCAGCACTAAATGGAGGTAGGTGTACAGCTTCACACTCCCGCTGCTGTAACCCCAGGAAAGAACCCACAGAACCCATTACATATGGGGCTGGGTGGGTGTCAAAGCCAGTCTAGACATGATGGAGAAGAGAAAAATCTCTTGCCCCTGACAGAAATTTAACCCCAGATTGTCCAGCTTTATCCAAGCCACAATACTGACTACACTCTTGCAGCTACCTTTATCTGACAGAGTATAAAGCCAACCACTGCCTCAACATAATGCAATGGTTTACCTGTGCAACCTACACATCTTCCCAGTACACATACACAAACACACAAATATCCATAATATATTAGCTAATAAGTAAGGATCATGTATTTTGTTAAAATTTTGGTTTATTATAGGAAAGGTAAAGTTTTCCATGAAGGCATATAGGGTGAGCAGAGGTATAGCTCCACTAATTCTTAACCTCAGCACTGACAGAGGTGAGTGTTGAACTATATGCCCTGGCCGCTTTAACCCTGGTAAAAAATTGTAGTAGCCACTGAATAGGAGGCTGGGTTGGCCTCAGAGACAGTCTGAATGATTTGGAAGGAGTGATAATATGCAAAACCAGAAATAAGCATAAATTTATCTCTTGCTAACATAATCATTAGCAAAAGCTAATGCTCCCAAACTATTACATTAATTGAACTAGCCCAGAGATTGTCTAATGCATTATTTTTAATTATCTTGACAACTTTACTACTTACACATATTGGACCATGAAACAGGTTATACTCAATCGATTTCATGTAACTTTCCTCCATTCCAAACACTACTTCATAATATCCACCCCTTACCAGTCAATAATTATTGTAATTTTCATTATCCTGCAGACATGCAGTTAATCTGAAAATGTTACAAAACAATCCAAATAATCCTACATAATTCAGGCAAGAGAAATGTGAACACAAAGCACCTTACCTGGGTGTTGTAGAAGCCAGAGAAAGAGCTGAGAGGGAGCTGCGACGAGAGACTTGTTCCCACAGTGCCATCTGCTTGTTGTAGAGTTCAGCAATGTGCTGTGGCACTAGCTCTGTCCCCCATCCTCGATGCTAGCAAACAGTTACATTACAGTGGATTCAATGCACTGTTATTTAGGACTCCATGGAGTCAGGCATAATCAGATGCAGATGGAACTATGCATATACATGCACACATATTCATGGGTTGTAGTTTGAATTTTAGGTTACATATAAAGTAGATCTTTACTGAATTACCTGTCATTCTGTGTTTTGGAGTGGACAACACTTCAATGGCATAGGTGTTCTCATGGATATTCCAATCACTCTTCCCATTATTTGACTCCTAATCAACAACATTTCTTATCCATACACTGCATTAAATAAACGCAGCTTCCAATCCTTGTGTTTGAACGTGGCTTGCTCATCACACACACTGCTAACCCACATCTTTCACCCTCAAACATGAATGTAAATAAGTATTTTATAACATCACTACAGAATTTTAAGTTAATTTCTGCAAATAATAAACCTGTGACACACAGTCCATGTGGTTTACGTTGCTCATATTTAAGTAAGAGTATGATAAAGTGACATACGCTAGGATCTACAAAAAGAACAGTTTTTTGCATAAACTCAAACCAATGAGATATGTGCCATTCTATCCAGTTTTCAAGTACAATGCTCACCAGACATATGAGAAACAACCCACCAGAAAATAGAAGCAAGCTCCCCATATAATATTTCTCTTTACAGAAAAAATTGCCATGAAGTTCAAAAATAATACATGCAATAATGAAATTAATGAAATACTGTAAATTTAACAATATGAGAATTTTGTTTCATTACTGCAGGGAATACACCAGGATAATGAAACCCAATGATTACATAGGCATCACCACAAGAAGTCACAAATGCGGTGCGTGTGTAGAAACAAGTTTAAATACAAAACATCAGAAACTAGCAAACATGTGTATCTGTGGTTTTAAACTTGGTTTTAAATATAACTGTGCCTTAGTGAACTTACTTTTACCTTTTACCTTTAGTTGGTGAACTTAATAAGAATTTAAGCATAGTGAGAGGCTCTGAAGCTTAGACATGGATTTATGCTGATAAACTGGTCTGAAAATGGCACTGGTACAAGTAGACAGACAGGCACAACCATCCAGGCATCCATCTCAAATGATGATGCCCTGTGTCCCCCTAAATTTACCACTCACATTCATCCTTACAATACAGGCCAAAATACCTACTCTCTATTACTGCACAGCATCGTTAAGAAATTCGTAACTCACAAACGTGTTTCACTGACAGACGCAAATTTGTAACGCAAATAACTGCAGCGTCCCTGCACATAGAAAACACTCAACTGGTATATATGTCAACTAGAATCGTCCATGTCTCATAACTGTCAGCACAGATGTTTGTATTGCATACCATCTTTCATGGAGGTAAGCATTTAATAACATTTTGTAAAATGTAAATTACATCAATGATTGTTACCTGAAAGAAACAACACACTGATTACTCAGTCACTAGCTAAAAGTAAACGACTTACCTTATATTCACCAGCCTTTTTACGTAACTCCAGAACTTCTCGATACCAAGAATCACTTTGTGGCAATTCAGGCATTGCCTCAGGTAAGTGAACTGCATCATTCTTCTTCAGGAACTTTCCTTCTACATAATCATACTGTGAGAATGGGCGGAACTTTTTCTTGTATTCTGTCTTAATCTCCTTCCTATAGTATTGAAGTAGAAAAGAATGCTATTTAACTTACATGCCAGTGTAGGATGAATCAAATGCTACAGCACGTAATTTCCTACACGTGAAAACCCAAAATACACATTTTCAGTTACACAGTACATGCAACACCAATTATTATCACTGATTCTGAAGAACCAAACTACACATCTTACCTGCGCCGGGGTTTTTCCTCTTTGCTCAAAATTTCATGTTGAATTTTCTCTTCCCCTTGCAATTCCTCCAGACCTGCATCCATCACCTCCGGGCCTACAAGGGGCTCCAACTCAGAAGCCCCTAAATCAATAGAATTGTGGCTGGTAAGATGTGAAGTACACATCTAATATTGCACCCCCC
>Ga0123354_10004149_pt1 | contig 20416 bp, 13 predicted proteins | sample TergutLab28metaG_2_FD_97872 | JGI IMG/M metagenome (GOLD analysis project Ga0123354, IMG submission 97872) | Labiotermes labralis P4 segment gut microbial communities from Petit-Saut dam, French Guiana - Lab288 P4 | ecosystem: Host-associated > Arthropoda: Insects > Digestive system > Gut ...
AGGGGTTGTAAATTCACTCTGAGGAGAACTTGCTTTGGAAGAGGCTTTTGAACTTACCGATAACAGACTATGGAATAAATGAAGTAATAATACGTAATCTGTTTTTTCCCCCCCCCCCCAAAATGCTGATTATTTCATAATTTTATCTTTTTTCTTCAAATAATATGTTTTTCATAAATAATGCACTAAAATTCATATACTATGCTTACTGAAATGCAAAAAAAAACTCTTAAGATGATCCCCCCAAATAACACTTCTGCCAAGGGAAATCGTATTTACAGATAACCCCTGAGAAATAATATGTCTGCTTAGAAAAATATTTTTCTATTAATTGCATACACTTAATTCACAAAGCATGTCAGACACTATGTACCTTTACCAGTGAGTGTCACTGCATAGTCAGTGCCTTCATCTTCATCACACCAACACATAACAATCCCATCCTCTTCATTGCCATTCCACAACATATCCTCACTGGTCCCATCATTGCATTGGATACACAGCACTTAAAAAAAAAAACCTTTCACAATCACTTCTGGTGAGATGTGCTGCCATGTTGTTATTATCCACACTGACTACATAATATGTTTATATTTCTTGGTTTATAAACTTACTTGAACCCGTGAAGATTCACATTTTTCTCCACAGTTAGTGTTAAGAATTTTAAATATGTGTGTTCTAGTTCTTTGTGTTGTGTCTGTGGTCTGGTCAGTCTGAGTTCATGGATCTTTTTATGGTTTTTAATTTTTGGATTGAATCAGGTTTTATTTTTAAGCCAAGTAGTTAATTTTTAATTTTTCAACAGCCATTTGCCTTTTACTACCCTTGGACTAGCTTTGTTCTGATGTGCATAGCTTAACAAGTTACTGTTCCTATGGTGCACAGTGATTGTGAATAGTTCATTCTGAGTGTACACCAGCTTAGGTGATTTTTATGCCTGAAAACGCAAACAGAAACGTGTTCTTTAGACAATTACACGATGGACAAAGTCCCCCTCAAAAAAAATCGTGTCACTTAACTTCAGTCATACTCTCTTCACTCTTTTTGGATTTCCTGACCTTTGAAGATGGGGCCAATAGGTTTTCCCGAAATGTCGGTAAGGAATTACCATGCTATGCCGTGTAATATCCCAAAAGAGCACAGATCTCACATGACAACTATACAATACAGACCGTTTTTTGACTCTGCATGGTCCAATTCAGTTCTTCATACAAGAATATAAGACCTCACATATTTAAGCACCAAATTTAAGGAAGAAACCTTGTCTTGAATGTAAGTAAATAAAGTACCCAGCTAAATTTTACAAATTTGTTCAAGTTTGTAGGATATGCATCATATTGTTACCCACTGTCATCATCAAATTCTTTATAGAAATCACTTTGTATGCCCAGATGCAGATGTATGAAGAACTCTTGGTAAAATAAAACTCTCATCTCTCATATTTTAAGAATGATAAATTTATACAGTCAAAGCAAACATCTGTTACACAGCATCTGGTAATGGTAATGAACCTATGGGTTTCATGGGATTAATCCAAGAGATTTATCTCATTCAGCATGATTTCAGTTTAGGTTTGTACAAACTGTATTTCTGTTCACTGTCCTTCCTTTCTCTTGTCTTGATCTTTCTACAAAATGACTGCAAGATGGTACGTCAGCCACCCATATATAATTTTATTGTACTGTAGGGTAGAGGGACACAGTCCCTTGGCATTACAGAGAGTCCCTGCTATCCACAATTTGTTGGGACCAGAAAAACTTCCCTCAACCTCTGATATATGGACTTTCAAAAGCCATGCATCCTGCAATGGCCAGGGGAGCAAATTGAGCTTAAAACTGCAAACTTCCACAAAAACATACAGCACATACATGGGTTGATCCAAAAGTTTCCGTACTGGTGCCGCCATCTACACAGCAGTTGTGGTGGCACAAAGCACTGGTAGGCGGTAGGACTACCATGTTTAGCGAGTCAGCGTGCCAAGTTTCACATAGGTAGGATGGCATGGGCAGTTTTTACACGCGTTTGTTTGGAGTCGTGAACGTGATCCGTCGCGATTTTCACAATGGATCAGAGAAGGGCACAGCGAGTGTGCATCAAATTTTTTGCCATCCTTGGGAAAAGTGCTACGAAAACCCTCAAAATGATTCAACAAGGCTTTGGGGACCAAAGCTTGAGTCATACACAGGTGTTTCAATGGCATACCCGGTTCAAGACCGGTCACACATCAGTTGACGACGAACACAAAGGGATACCCACAAGTTGCACAACTCCTGAAACTGTTGCACAAATTCAAGAATTCATCCATCAGGATCAACGTCAGACCATTCGTGACATTGCTGAGGAGGTGGAAGTTGGTTATGGGACATGCCAGCGGGTTCTGATGGAAGAATTGGGCATGCACCGTGTCACAGCCAAATTTGTGCCCAGGAACCTGACAGCTGACCAGAAGCAGCAGCGTGTCATCTGCACTGAACTTCGTCAGCTCGTCTCCGACGATGAAACATTCTTGTCTAGGGTCATCACTGGTGATGAGAGCTGGGTTTACAACCCTGAGACAAAGTGACAATCCTCTGAATGTAAAAGCTCCACGTCACCAAGGCCAAAAAAGGCCAGACAGGTGAAAAGCAATCTCGAGAGCATGATCATCACTTTCTTTGACATCAAGGGAATTGTGCACAAAGAATTTGTCCCAACAGGCCGAACTGTAAATTCCGGGTTCTACTGTGAAGTTTTGTGGAGACTGTGTGAAAAAGTGCAAAGACATCACCCCCAACTTTGGTGAGAACAGACCTGGCTGCTTTACCATGACAATGCCCCGTCTCACACTTCCATCCTTGCCCATCAGTCTCTGGCAAAAAACAAAATTACTGTTATCCCCCACCCACCGTACTCCCCTGATTTGGCACCCTGTGACTTCTTTCTATTTCAAAAAATGAAATTGAAGCTAAAAGGACGCCGGTTCGATACCATTGAGGAGATCCAGGCTGAATCGCAGAGAGTGCTTGACACTCTGAAAGAAAAGGACTTCCAGGAAGCATTCCAAAAATGAAGGAGACGGTGGGACCAGTGTCTACATGCGGGAGGGAACTACTTCAAGGGTGACGGTGGCCGATAGGCCTTATGATGAGTTTTATGATTTTTACAGCGTCAGTCTGGAAAATTTTGGATCAACCCTCGTACAAGATAAATTAAAAACTGTCTTGAAAGATAATAAAATTCTCCACTTGTGGACAGTGCATCAATTTTTAGCAAACAAATTCACATGTGAAATTTTTGAAGCCAGAAAGTGTAGTCACCATATAACATACCATGAAGGCACAGATGAGTACAGGTATTACTGTACCCTTTCTTTAATGTCAGTGTTAGATGGAGGAGGGTGGTTGACACCACACCCTGGCTGCTTTACACCCAGGAATAGCACAGTACCCCTTATATAGGAGGCTGGGCAGGCCCCAGGGCAAGTCTGGATGAGTGCAGAAAATCTAGCCCCCATCAGCATTTGATCCATGGACTGTCCAGCCTGTAGTGAGTTGCTATACTGACTAAACTATCCCAGCCCACCAGCAATTGTATTATGCAATACATTTTATGACAGTTTTGTGAATTTAGAATGTACTGTCCCCTTATTTTATATGGCAGGCATGTATGATGTTCCTTGAAAAAAATATAACACTTATTTACAATGTACAAGTTTTTTGTTCAGCTGTACATTGATACAAGATGCATCATGCCACAACAGGGAGCACTGCTGTCTTTGTGGAGTGACTCACAAGTTCACATGTGTGTCACTTTTCAAAGTAGTTCACTATACACAGATTGAAATCACATTTCTTACAGATACACAGTATGTTGCAATTTGTTTTTCAGTGAATATGCATGACACTGTTTTCCTTTGGAATGCCAGTGTTATGGATGTTTCACTTCTCATTCACTTTGGTGGGACTTTGTCTATACTTGGATATTCAACTAGCTGTCACAATTCCTTCACGCCAGTGGACGATCAAATCGCAAAATGAGAACCTCCTGGAAAATTCTGTGTTTCATCTCACCACCATGTGACTTGTGAATAAGGAATGCAGTGAGGATGGCAATGTCCGTAAGGTGGAAAAACAGTTTCTTAGTCCACTTCCTAATTCTCAGTGTTGCATAGTTACACCACCATGATTGTATTCACGTTTTGTCATAATCATTTTATTAATGTGTACTGCTATATGTTAAATATGTTCATTAATTAATATGTTAATAAAATAGTTCTAAGAACTCTGTACGCACACATCTGCCGCAAAATCGGAGCACTTAAGGCGACCAGTGATCACTGGACCCGTCAGTTGACAGTGAATCTTTTGTACTCTACTTGAAACCTTATGTTGCATTACGCAGACTCTCAATCAAGCAGTCTCTGGGGCAAGACGTCCCAATATCATCTGGTGAGTCCAGTAGCAGCAGTGGTGCCTAATTACTCTTTCTTGTGTGTAACTACTGATTATTAGTAAAGGCTATCAAGTGAAGTCTATGAAAGTTACACTGCATAGCCATCACACTCCGTCACTCCTTCTAAGCAACGAAGTTGGATCCAGGCCCTGACCGGACAACATCAGAGATATGTCCGATCAGAGTAGTTTCTTTGGTGGATACAACATCAGGGCAATTCTGTAATTGTTCACTATTCTGTCCAATTTGTCCACAAACCGTATACAGGCACTCTAGTCTTTGTTACATGAGGTTTGACACCATGGCTAAATTCATCACTAAATTTGCCTTCAACTGGGTGGATGTGTGGGGGGGAGGGTGGCAACATACATGTTTATGAGAAGGTTGATGTACACATCATACCTGTCTCCAGCAAACAAACAGCCCTTAGGTTACCACTAATGTGTTGCATTGTGTTGATCTAATGGCAAATTGTTCAATCATGAAAGACAGCATATAAGGTGAAATATTATCCAAAAAAATTCTGTGGCCCAGTCCTTTAATTCTTTCAGCTCCCTGGAGTACAGTTCTATCTGTTGCTGTTAGTTATTTGGGCAGTAGCATGTTTGCCTGAATAAATACTCATGTCATGAATGTACTGCAGACAGTTGCACACCTTGTCAATGTTAATACCAAATGTTTTGTGTTTCTTTGGAATATACTGTTGAAAAATCACTTTGAAATGTCCAGAGCCTCCTGCCCAGTGATGCAGCATCACATCCCAGAAGACCAGAACCCTCAAGAACTATCAAATTTAGTGAAGTGTTGTAGTGTAAATCCAATATAGCTTCATCAACAGACTTAACTTACCTCTAAAATATAGAGGCGTATGACTTTCACTGGTAATTGGCTTCAAGTACATCCCTCTTCAGTGTCCAGCAATAGTCTGCCAACATAGTTGAGGTCCACTTGCCTTGGTACCACTAATCCATAAACAAAATGTCTTAGTGATATCTCTCACCATGTTCATTACTGACTTCGCTGAGATTTTCTGGGAAAAAATCCAAGTGGGACTCCAAAAAGTAGATTTTCACACTCATATTGCATCCCATAGCTTTGTCCGAAGTCAACAGGTCCTGCACAACATCCTGATAGTTCGCTGCTTTGTGATTTCCTAAGAAGTCCTTGCAAATCCTCTTGAAAGACAACCATACATTTCTTTCAGTCTCATTCAGGTCTTCATTGAACTGTTTGTCTTGCATCAGTTCTCTGATCTGGGGTCCTATAAATATACCTTCCTTGATTTTTGCATCACTCACATTTGGGAACATATTCCTCAAATATTCAAATCCACAGCCGGTTTTATCCATAACTTTCACAAAGTTTTTCATGGGGCCCAGCTTTATGGGCAAAGGGGGCAGAAAAATTTTCTCCGGAAGAACAAGAGGAGGATTGACGACATTTTTCTCCCCTGGCGTCAGTGATGTTTGTTCAGGCCACAGTTTATTTACATAGTGATTCTTCTTGTTCCGGCTGTCCCACTCACACATGAAACAGCAGTATTTTGCTTACCTGAGTTGCATTCCAAGTAACCATGCCACTACCTTGAGATCACCGTGTAATTTACACTTAAATTCATCATAGGCGCCATGGTAAAAACACACCTTAGTGTCCTGGCGCAGAAGATTCCAGCTCTTTAACCTGGAGTGAAAGGTGTGGGTGATAGAGAAATTCTGGAAACATATTCGAATTCTGCGTCCAAAAATACATCAGAAACAGACATTTTTCCTCATGGGCCAAAATCTTTGTTAGCCAGTGTTATTAACCTATCAACTGTCACTGATGTGTGTATAACGTGCCTGTTTTTTAACTTCAGCTTCAAGTATCAGGGATAAAACCACACCCCAGATGATATGCAGAAAGGTAAGCACTGCATTAAACATTCTCTGTCCTTAGGTGTTCATGGCTTATGTACAATGTGTAACTTAAGCTTTCAGCATTTAGCTGCATTGTGCACATATGTTAAGGCTATTCCAGTGTTAACCATACAGTGCAGCTGCCATCTTCAGTGTGAATGTGAGGGTATAACCATTCAGAAAATAACTAAGGGCAGAAACATGCATGAAGTGCAATTGGTTGTATGTTGTCAAGCTAAAACCATTCCGCATATGGACAAATGAAAGATTTTCATGATAGTTGAGGTCTTGTGGCATGTCATACTGTGTCACTGGAACTACTCTTTAGCACCAGCTCTGCAAGAGCCCTGAATCTGCAACTGTCATAAAATTTGAGGATTTTATTAAATATTTTTCAAATGAACCAAATTCATTGGACACCTTACATGGATAACATATAAGCATGTCTGTGTGTATATGTTACTTATCCAAGCGACATTGTTTAGAATATATGTGTATAGATGCGAATGAAACGCTATATACCCAGGACACATATATAATGTAAGTTTTAGGCCCTACGACTTAATGTTTTCAACATAATGAAACGGAAGCGAAGTTATGGGGTACTTCCTCATTCAAACGAACAAAATTACAGGCTACTGTAATACTATGTTGCAGCCATTGACATTAAAACATCACCTTACAAGCTGCAATCTGCATCATTCACGTTTTGCCACTTTCACATATGAGCACGGCACCTTTACATTATCGAATCCCACAAGCTTATGAATTGAAAAGTCTTCGACCCTAACTTGGTACAAAATGGATGACAGTAACGCGTTGTATTTAGTTGTGTAGCTCGTATCATAATGCAGAAATTACCTGGGAAGATTGGGTGTTAAAAGCATGGATCAAAATTCGCAAGAGGGCACTTAATTACAAGACTTTATAACTAGAGAAACCACTGTACGAGCTGTTTTGCTCTTGGAAATGGGTCTACTGGCTTTATCTTCGATTCAAGGCATGGACGAGAGATTTTACTTTAATCCAGGATACCGGGAGTAAACAAGTCAGGACGTGAAGCTATTCTCTCATTATTCAACTGATTCCGAGGTTAAAAACGAATGGAGCTACACCTCAACTACCCTGACGCCGTATTGAAATTCGCAGCCATACATTCTCTGCCTATACTAGATGATCTGTGTTCTCTGCATTGTTTACATTAGGAAATTTTATCCAGCAGCGAGAATTATTAGCTATGTCTGTACGTTTGGCTACACTGAGCAATTAGTCGGTGAAATTGAAGCCTGATCTGTCGATAGTTGCTTGTAACGTTGGTTCTGTAATTCTTGGAAGAAAGTATTTTTTTGGATAGTGTCAAAAATGCCCGATTTCTTAGGAGATGAAATGAGGAAGGTGAAAAAAGATGATAAAGAGGAAGAAAAAGAAATTAAGGGTAAGTAACGTACTTGCACGCGAGATGTTGATGTTCTCGCAGTGGTGACATGAAGAAAACTCTCAAATGGGATTATTGTACATGGAAGACAAGAGGAGCAGTTTCCTCCAAAATGTTACAAAAATGTTTCTCGTATTACACGGTGTCACATGTCAGAAGACAGGTTTCTGCGATGTACTTACACCGTTTATGTCACAAGATGCCCTCGGGATGATAAATTATGCTTATTTCCACTCTTACGACGTACGGGAAAATATTTTTGGGAAATTCTGCATACAGTGATAATATTTGTAGATTACAAAAAAAGAATTACTAGAATTATAATAGGAGTCAGAACAACATACTGGAGCAAAGCAAAACAAAAACATGGTTTGAATCATACCTTAATAACAGATATATAAGAGTTCAAATCTCTTATGTAGACTGAATCAAACGAGTTCATCTGCATGGAAAAAAATAACTGATGGTGTCCCCCAGGGATCGGTCTTAGGTCCACTGCTGTTCCTTATATATGTCAATGATTTGCCCAAAACCTTACATGATAAAACTGTACCAATATTGTTTGCCAATGATACAAGTATAACAGTAAAAAGTCCTAACTCAAAAGATTTTCAAACCAATATGATCACAGCTTTTAATTGTGTAAATAAATGGTTTAAAGTAAATCGACTTTCCATAAGCGGCGACAAAACTCATTACATTCAATTTAAGACCACAAACAAGCCCACACTTGATATAAACATTGCTTGTAATGATAACCTAATAACAGTGCTACCTAAAATTAAGTTTCTGGGCATATATATACACACACAATACAATAAACTGTAGTTGCCATGTTGAATATATTATCCTAAAAATGAGTTCAGCATGTTACATGATGAGTATTAAACCATTTATGTCTCTCAATACTTTGAAAACTGTTTACTGTTCTTATTTTAATGCAGTTATAAGTTATGGTTTACCTTTCTGGGGCAACTCACCCCATGCTATGAAAATATTTAGAATGCAAAAAAGAACAGAATTATGATGGGTTATTTATAACCCATCATAATTATAATCTAATTCTAACAGGGTTTCATGTAGGATTCTATTTAGAAGGTTGGAAATTTTACCCTTTGTGTCTCAATATATCCTCTTACTTATGCTTTTTGTAGTTAAAAATCTGTTTATTTTTAATTTGGAGAATCACACTAAAAGTACAAGACAATTTAATAATTTTTACCAGCCTGTAACTAATTTTGCTGTATACCAAAAGGGAGTACATTACATGGGCATTAGGATTTTCAGCAATTCCTCCATACATTAAAGATTTATCCAATAATGTAAGGAAATTTGAAATTTACTTAAAATGATTCGTACATATACATTCTTTTTACTCCATAGAAGAATATTTTCATTATAAATCTATTACAACTTGATAATGTGCCATGAAACGTCTTTCATAAGACGAATATACTTAAGACATAGTCCAAATTTTATGTTTGTTCACTAAGTCTCAAAAAAAAAATCAACATTATTATTTTAATGTTATTCATATGCATAAATTTGCTGTCTGTACTTGACTTTTCTCTGCTTGTTAACTATAGCCATATCTTTTTGTGCGTTTGTTGTTACACAGTGGTTTTGTCCTGTCTGTATTAAACATCATTCATGCACTTGACTTGGAATCATTTTGCTTTGATTCCGAACATTTATTACATGTATTACTCTTGACACGTTCTATATCCTATTTATTGTTATTGTGGACTCATGGAACGTAAATAAAATATCAAATATCAAATACCCTTGTGGAGAACTTTTTAAAATTGTAAAACTTTTACCTTTAACATCTCAATACATATTTTCTTTAGCATTTAACAGTTTATCAGAAAGTACGACATTATTTTGGCATCAAGGTGCATAACAAACTTCCCTTTCAAACAGAGTCTATCATGTAATATTATGCAATTTAAAACAGCTCTTAATAATTTCCTACAGTTGCATTAATATATCAATCACAATAAAAATTAATGTTAATCATAGCTTATGATGATGAGTTGTACATATCATTATATTGAATGTTAAGGTATAATATCTAAATGATGTTTGAAAAGACATATGCATATATATATATATATATATATATATATATTTATATCAATTTTATCTCTTTCATTTTCAGAATAGTTATATTTATTGTTGACATGTTTTTAAGAGAATACTTTAAAAAAAGGCATATTTGTAATCAAGGCTTTACAATCATTCAATTTTATCAAACTTACTATAGACTTTGACCTGTGTCTGTTTCTGTGTGATACAGATTTTAGTTTTACAAGTATATATGCTTTGAAGTCTTATATATAGGACTAATATGTGTATGGCTATAAGTAATGTCTGTGTTGATTTAATGTTATGATTTGCTCTATATGTAATCTTTAGAATGATAATATGTTTTGGACAAGTTCTATATCGAATGGTTGTATTACCAGCAATGGGCTCTTGAATTATCAACAAATACAATACAGTACAATAACTACAGGGGTGAATGGTGGATGTGTATGGCTCTTGTGAAATGGATTTCTGTTGCGATGACTGACTGCAGTAAAAAATTGTAATTGCAGTTTTTTCTCCTCCCTGAGCATTTTTTTTCTAGTGTGGCCATTGTCCTTATATGCGTGTTTCATCATGTCTCTTTTTTAGCATGGGGAAGTACAAAACAATGACTAGATACAGCATTGAGTTATTGATCTTTTATGTATATAGCTGACAGGCACACTAGTTTACATTTTTATATATTTTGATGCTATAGCGCTTAAATCACTAAATTAGGGTGTATGAATTTTGTATACCAGATTGATGCTTCTCTTAGCAAAACCCATCACTCATTTTTGCAAGCAATGCACAAACAGCAGATCTGTCAGATAACTGCCCTTTTGCTGAGACAAGTGTGCATTCGGATCAGTTCTTCTATGGTTCCCAAAACTGTTTAGCTTTACCTCCATGGAATGTGAATTTGACTTTTTTGTATTACCAAATAATTATTTTTTAAAACTAGTTATACCATGTGTCGTGTTGACCATATGGTATATAAAAATTACCAATTCCTCACCTGCTTTGTGTATGACTATGAGATATCAGTAGAAATTGTTTTTCTCCTATGGTTTGTATGTCCATAGAATGCAGATACCTGAAAGCACAGGTGCAAAGAGGAGTGCATTGTGTTTTCAGCCATTAAAACACAATGTTCATGCTGGTGTGTCAAAATATGGAGACTTCCGACCAGAGTTGTCAAACAAAAATGTCAGAAAACATTTTGTGACAAAAGTATATTATTTGACTGACATATATTTTACTTTTCCATGTAAATTTGTTTAACTGCTGATTCAGCTGCCATCATATACCCAATTTTTTATGTTGTTTAGATGGAGCTAATCTCCATCCTTGGAAGGCTACAGGAGTTCGAGTCACCTTCCTTAAGTAGTAAATATCAAAGTTCAACAGTGAGAAATCACAAGAGAAACCAGCTGCTAGGAATCGTAAAATTAATTGCATTCTTAGAACTAAGGTACTATGTTAATTTCCAACAAGCCTCTTGAAGTGACACAATGAAGGAGGAGCAGGCCAAGATCTGGTGCCATTTTCTTCATAAAATGTGTGGTAAAATTCCAAAAACCAAAGAACAGGAATAATAAACTAGCTGTGAATCATTCTGGTGTTCTAAAGTAACAGTAAATTCAACTATGAGGTGGACAACAATATGAACATGAATACCATCTGAGAACTAGAATTGAAGGAATCTTAAGAATTGTGCATGCTAACAGAACAATGCCAAAATGAAGTATCTTATTGTCCCTTCTAATGACAGAACTCCAAATATAATAGATATCCAGTGAGAGTTGACTAACATCATTAACCACACAGGCCATGTGAGCTAACTCCTTGCATATTCAGCATATGTTAATTGTCTCAGATTACAGCTTTTGTCCAATTACCAAGGTGGTCTTCTGTATATACATGCTGTGCCAACTTGATTCTCTTTATCAGACCCTGCAAGAGGCTGTCCCTGATATGCACTCCAGTAGCCCACCCATTTTGCAAGTAAAGCACTTCATCTGTTCACTGATGATACTGTACACACACACACACACACACACACACATTACCTGATGTCCTGCATATCAATACCAGTCTGGTTGTTGGCAGTGCCCCAGGAAGCACATAAGTAAAAACCCTGATTTAGAGCCCACCGATACAGTGCCACCTTCATTTAGCACTTGTGAACATCTGTGAAACTCCCAATTTTGATTTATCACCACCCTTGATATACTGCGTCAGAATGGGGTGAACAGAGAGTGGCACTATATTGGGGTTTGACAGTATTTAGTTTTGACAAGTGTCCTAAAGTTTGCGGTGGCCAAGATAGCATAGCTGGCATAGCGAATTGCTCTGTGCTGGACAGTCCAGGGATTGAATCCTCTTGGAGGTGTGATTTTCCATGCTGTCCAGACTGAGCCCACTCAGCCTCCTATACAGTGGGTACTGCGTCTTTCCTGGGCGGTAAAGCAGTTAGAGCATTGTACTACCACCCACCTCCTTCTAGTGCTGGGTTATAATGGGTTGGAGCTATACTTCCACTTCCTCCCTGTGCCTGCATAGGCATGTCGTGGGTTTACCTTTACCTTTACATGATGTTTGAAATGGTTTTGTGTGTGTATTACTGGAGGTTTTTGGATATGCCTCAGACATATGGTGTGACAGCTGTGCCACAAAAGTGTTCTATTGGTGGAAGGATAATTATTTCTGGCTGGTTTGTTAATGATTGAATGTGAAATGGTGATATCCATTGAGAACAAGGCTGTACATATTGTTCTCAATTTTGTTGCTGGAAATATGCTGTACTCTGTATATTACTTTGTCTTGGTTGAATGGACAGTGAACAACTCCTCTATTGAAATGCATAATTTAATCAAATTTGAAATATGTGTAGGATCAAGCATGAATAGGCTTCATGTATGCTGTTGTTGCAGTTTGGGGTTTCTTTTTGTGAGTAGGATGTCTGGGATGGGATGTGTGCAGTTCTATGATGGATTGTGTGGTAGGATTAAGCATGTGGATGTTCTACAGAAATCTGTAACCTTTCTGTCCCTTTTGATCAAACCACATGACCAAATCAGAACTATTTAGCTGGCTTGCAGTCTACTTCATTAAGTGCCAATTTCTTGGTATTAGATAAATATGTTACTAACAACTGGAGAGTGTTGGAATACAAAGTACTGTGTGTCTGGTATCTCCTGTGAAATGTGCAGGTTGCTGTATTGCATACCAAGAACATCAGATACAGTGTGTCAATTATCATCAGTTCCAGGTACATGTGAAGAGTAGCAAAATGTGTGTAATTAACAGCATGTCCAATCTAAAGAAACATCTCAGTATAAGAACTAGGCTGAAGGTAATTTACTAATGGCATGCAGCCACAGGTCATGATCTGGATAGGCGAATGATATAAACCAATGTATAATATGTCACTTCTTAGATTTGAATATTGGTAGTAATGTATTATATTTACCCATTTTGTTTATCATAGGCTGATTCATGTGTCATGTAACATGTGAGTGTGCTGCCAGTATGTCAGCAGCAAAAATTATTTATGATTTTTTGACATAGTTCTCTTTTCTAAAATGTCTTATCTGTTTTGGTTGCTGGTAAAGATCCTATTTATCCAGCTAATAGTTTCTCTTCATTTTTACTGTTGTGATTGTGGTAACTAGTTGTTCCAGCACATTTCATGGTGGAAGATGGGAAGTACTGATGTTGTGTGTGTTTTGTTTTGCAGCCCTTGATGAGGGAGATATTGCCCTTCTGAAGACTTATGTGAGTTATTTTCAGTCATTTTTTAAGGCATAAATCTGTAAATTGAATTCTGTTTTGTTCTCAAATTTAAGTCATAAATGAAAGCAAAGCTGTAATTGTGTACCATCATTTGTTTGAAAGCTGACACCATGATGGAAAAGAATAAAAATGTAACAATCACTGTACAAAACTTGTGAGATTACCGTATATGCCAATAACATGTTTTGACTTATTGTATAAAAGTAGGCTTTCATAGTGGGTCATGAATGAGCAAACAGTCAAATGTGGAAATTGAGACCAACCGTTACAGTATTTCTAGGGAGAAGTCCCAAGTTGTCTTTCATTTTTCTCCCACATATTTTAGCCAGAACTGTAGAACATAAATTATAGACTACTGGGGGTTTCTCCTTAACAATACTGCATTAGTTGGTTTTCATTGCTGTATTGATTTAATAAAGAAATACATGGTAACGTCTATGCTGTAAGACAGCAAACACACTTTTGTTTCAGTTTATCATTTCCTTGCTGTGAATGCTGAAAATTTGTTGTTAGTATTTAGTATTTGTCATGATCAGTTAATTAGGTTTGAAAGATATGGAACTTTTTGTAAGCAAGCACCTGGGACCTGTCTGTATAGGCCAGGTGTCCGAGAACTTTAATCCTAAACCACCAACCTGGTACAGTGTCATTTCATGTACGTGTCAAGTTTGAGCTTCATAAGGGAATCTTAGTGTTAATCTGTATGGTATATAGTGTATACACTTGGTAAACCTCACCTGTTCCATTGAGACTGTTCGTCATTGGTACAGTCAGCAACAAAACTGGTTGGCAAGATCAAAGCCTTACTGGAAATGTGAAATAAGGGGAACTGCAGCCACTGTCAACACTAATGGAAATCTAAGTTACCTGTTCTTGCACTAAATGTAAAAAGTGAACAATGTATATAGACCCAGCAGAAGTGTCACAAAGAGAGACATAGCAACAAAGCTACTTAGAGCTGTAAAAGTAGTTTTGGATGCCATTAGAGCCCTGGATCCAGTAAGGTTGTATGTCTTGCTGTGGAAGCCGTAATTCTTTTCTGCATTCCACAAATTACAAACCATAGGTAGGTTATATAATACCAAATATCTATGCAAGTTGGGGAATTTAATACAAAAAACAGCAGAGACTTGAAATGCACAGTTTTTGAGGGATTGCTATATTGGGAAATAAACAGGGATATATTAGAATAGAATACAGAAGGGTGGGGAACCGATTGACCCACACATTTTGACTGTGATTGGTCTTTTGTGCAGCCCTTGAGCTCATTCATTCAGCAGTACCACACCTTAAACAAAGTGCAGTATTTTGCTGACAGAGATATCTTCAAAGTCATCTGGTTTCATAAATTGACAACCCAGGTGCCTGTATCTTAATGTGGCCAAAACCTCACAGTCACAAAGAACATGTGAGGCCATTTCAGATGCCTGCTTGCATCTGTCACACTCAGGGGCGTTTACCAGACACAGTTTTAATAGGTGTCCTTTTAAATGATAGTGTCATGTTAGCAGTCCTGTCAGTATTCTCAGCTAGTTTCTGCTCAGGTTGCGCAGGTCCCCAGCCCTTTTTCAAAAGGTTTTTTAAAGAAAGTCTGTAGCTTTCCTTTGCCTACATATGGACTGCTATTGCTCCTCATGTTTCCTATTTCTCCAGTCCCTGATCACCTCCTCCCTGGCAACCTTTGCAGATACACCAGTGCAGGCTCAGTTCCTGTTAGTGGATGTGAGGATCCTTGTCTGGCAAATTCATCAGCTATTTCATTTCCATTCATTCCCATGTGTTCTGGCACCCATACCATTTGGTTCCTGTTCTAATTTGCCATTTTCACCAGGGATTGATGGCAGTTCCAGACTAATTTGGAATTTATCTGGAAGCTGTCCAGGGCCTTGATGTGAATGTTCCTACCTGTGTAGCCCTTTTCTCAATTCTCCAATATACAAGCCTTAATGGTGTGTGTTTCAGCCTGGAATACTGTGGTGTGGAGCCCAAGAATGAAGCTATGGCCCTTTCTCAAGCCCCATCTCTACATTCTAGCACCAGTACGTTTATTGGTCATGAACCTGTCCATGTACCAGACCAGGCGCCCTTTGTAGTTTGGGTTGAACTCATTCTGCAATTCACATTTGTCAGGGAACTTGACCACGAGTGGCTTGTTGTATACATATCTCAGAAACATCCTGTCAGACCCAATCTGTAGGTTGGGTTCTTGCTTCATATTCTGAGATTTAGTTAGTGTATTTAAGTCTCCACTGTTGGGTACACATTAGTCTATAGATTCCTGCCTGACCTCCACCTCAGTCATTACATGAAGAGGAGAAAGTCCATGTTGAACCTCCATTGCAGCTGCTGGGGTTGTCTTCATCGCCCCTGTTACAGCCAGACAGGCTAGCTCCTATAATATTCTGAGCTCTGTCCTGCTGACATTGTGTTTGACTAGGTATATATTATGTGTAGATGTAACCTCAAACTCCTATGTCATCACAGTTTGTAGAGTGTGCTCTTGGGTGAATTCTCTTAGATACTTCATCGTCGGTGTGGTTGGAATTGTTACTTCTTGGACATAACATTTCTTTTTTAATACAATACGTATTATCAGTTTCAGTAAAACATTGCTCAAATGTTCTGGAATTGTGGTGGTGTTACTGTTTACATGTGCAGGAGTAAAATCACTATCACTAAGAACCTGGCTTTTAGTCTTACTATTTTGTATAAGTAATTTCATTTTTCATTTTGATTGTATTTATTTTTTGTAAGGAATGGCAGTCTGTGGAATCAGGTAGCTTGTAACAAATATGGTTCCTCTACAAGTATATTTAGTTCCCCATTGACTTGAATGGCCATTTCCCTAATTAAATTATAATTTGCAGTAGACAGGTATTCTAGAACACATCTACTTTAATTAAGAGGGTCTGAAACTAAATGGGGGTAGCAAGAATATTTTCTTATGTTTCACTGATTTGTAATCAATGGTAGTATTGAATTTTAGGCTGAGCATGAATTTAGTGAAAAATTAAAAAGCCCTTGCCATGAGGTGACAGACACACAACTTTGAATTGTGGCTGTAATTACACAATTAGGTAGAGCAAGTTGGTGCAGTTTACTGAAGCACCATGCTCTAAAGTTTGTAACAGCTGTACATATTTTTGTATAACCTTGACAGTAGATAAAATAGGTGTTTGGCATTGTAGCCACCTTGACCAGTGAGGAAGGCCCCTTGGATGAACGGATGCTGCAGCGTTCTGAACGTGATGTTTAAGAGAAACATTTGTAACATCTCTGCCAGGAATTGAATCCCATAGCTCTTCTCTTAATGACGCCATTTTTCTGTCATTTCAGAGACACAGAAGTGTTACCTTTATTAATGCTGTCATTTGCTAAAATTATATAGTGTTGATGCATGTATATGAGTGTGGAGCTTTAATGGAATGATACTGACAGGAGAAAATTAAATTGTCAGGGTTGAGGCTGAAACAATAATGGAAAAGAGAACAGATGGGTAGTAGCATAGGTGATTAAAATTTGCGCACTGCATAACACAATATTTCTTTATTATATTACATACTACAGTGTATGTACTTACACTGAACATTATGTAATAATTCAGGATTAAAACAGTCCTGTCTTAATTACAGACTACATGTTATGTTATAAGGAATGCTTGCACTTTTCCTCTTGTGCCTCTCACACACCGTGGCTCATCACCATGATATTTAACAGACACTGATGGATAATCAGGTGACAGATGTTCAACATTTTACTCTACTTTAAAAAAAAAGTCCCAATGCCACCTTCTCCACCACAAATTCCACATGGCCATTCTGGGATTAAATCCACATCTCCATGAACAGAGGTTGGGTGACTTAGCATGTGAGCTGTGGCCTGGCTCTAAATTGGGTATGAGGTGGGGAATCTTCATACTAAATATTACAAGCTTCTTTCAGTTGAGCTGTGGACACTCATGCATACTGCACCTTGCAGAATGTAGATCCGCAATATGCCTTTACCTGCCAGTAGTGCTGTGTTAATGTGCTCTAATAAAATGCCCAGCTTTATTAATTTTCTCTCAATATGATCATATCAGTGGTGTGCATCTTATTAGGAAGTTTTGTTTGGTGGATGCTGAAGTCATTTTTCCACCATCAAAGTGGCAGGTTTTTCCATTGTGTAATATGTAACTGTTATACAAGGGAATTTCTAAGCCATTAAGGCAGCTAACATAATCAGAATGGATGTCCCACAATCGTCTCTGTGCTCTTGGTGTGAAGTCTTTGTAGCTCTCTTGTGAGAATGCTTATATGCCCCTGTTTGTTAGGTCCTGTGGCATTGTTAGTTATTGAACAACACTATGGACTGTGGAAGTTACAATTTTGGATGTGTTGTAAGGATTATTATGAATGACAGATTTAGAAGGACTGGCTATTGAAAGAACTGTTCTGCAGACTTAGCTAAAACTGAAGATAATTGGTGTCTCTTCTTTTAGGGCCAAGGTCAGTATACAAAGAGCATCAAGGTTGTTGAAGATGACATCCAGACAGTGATCAAGCGAGTCAATGAGCTAACAGGTATCAAGGAGTCTGACACTGGCCTGGCTGCACCTGCCCTATGGGACCTGGCTGCTGACAAACAAACGCTGCAGAATGAACAGCCCCTCCAGGTAAGTTCTGAGTTTGTGTTACTGACATAACTTGAATGTGATCCCCGCAAACAAATTATTGTCATTATACATACAGTTTTAATTTCTGCGCACAAGTGGAAAGGCTGCAATCAGTGACAGCAGTTTTTATCATGTTTTCACAGAAAACTTTTCTTCAATTTGAGCACCACTTGTAGTAATCATATTCTGTACAGGACATGGAACATGCTGAACCAGATCTTTAGCATGAGATCTTTGAAAATGAAGCCCTTTCTTGATTAACATTCTTATTTCCTTTGTTACCACTTCATGAAGTCATTGCCTCTTTGTCTTCTCTCTGCATGCAGTTATTTCCCTTGTCATTTACACCAAACTGTTCCTGTGCCAGGTGCATGCCATGGTTCAGGCAGTTAGTGGCTGGCTTGTCACCACAGAGGCCCAGGTTCAATCCCAGGCTAATCCACATGGGATTTGTGGTGGACTAAGTGGTACTGGGACAGGTGTATCTCAGAGTATTTTTGTTTTCCCCTGTCAGTATATTTCCTTTGTTGCTCTGATCTCATATATTCATATCACTGTGCTATGTAATCTCAGCAGTAGAGAGTGTCATTAAATAACTCACACTGTTCCTATTCCCTTCTTAGTCTCCCAGCAGCTTTTCCTGCCTTCTCTGTATGTCTAAAGCTGCTCAAGATCTTTGTCTCTCCCCATTGTGTGTACTGCATCTTTCTCCTCTAATAATCACCACCACGGACCCATCAGCCTCTATCAGTTTTCTCAGTTTAATATTTCTGAACCCTGGAGGAATGCCTAACCTCAAAATTCTAGGTGCCAAATGGGTGATATAAAGCAAGTTCCATACTGAGGACCAACAAACATTATGTGCCACTGTACACAAATCATATGCTCAGGTGACCTGGTGCATTGAATGACTTGGTGTCACAAATTGTGAGACATCTCGTTTAGATCTGGGATAGTTAGTTAATTGTTGTGGATCAAATATGCCCTTATCACTGTGTGTTCTAATACCATCAGTCCCCATGGAGTTACCAACAATGATCCGTACCAACAAAAAACAAACACATTGTATTTTAATATTTGTTTTTGCAGGAAGATTATATTTTGACATGATATCTTTTGCATCCAGGTTGATTAACTAAGTAGCCAGTCTGAGCTGGAACTGTGGACTTGATTGGTAATGTGCAACAAATTATTGTACCAGTTTACCATGTACACACAATATTTTGATTTTACCAGGTGGCAAGATGTACAAAAATCATCAATGCTGATTCTGACGATCCAAAGTATATTATTAATGTGAAACAGTTTGCTAAATTTGTTGTGGACTTGGCAGATTCAGTGGCACCAACTGACATAGAAGAAGGCATGCGTGTTGGGTGAGTGCCTCAAGTTTAACTTTCAAATAATGAGCTGAACAAACAGATACAGGTCATTTCCATTGCTCAGTCTAGGCAAGTGGTATGATGCACTTCATTTTGGGGTCCACAGCATTTCAGAATTTAATACTTACAAGTATATAACCTTAATCTGAAAGCTTTTTGTCAAAAGGCTTTTTTAAGGAGTGTGTCTTCTTATGAAAAGGATGTTCTGCTAAATGACTTTGAACAAAAATGAAATATGCCTGACCACTGATAACCAATCCTATCCAAATTTCTCAAGTGCTTCGGTAAATCAGGTATGTGAATGGATATAAGCACTGTTGCTTTAGTCAGTGGAGTACTACCATGTAATCAAAAGGTGAATGTTATTTGTTGTGCTTCATTCAATGAATTAATGCGGTGTTCAGAAGGTTGCTTTAGTGTTCTTACTCATTCTCATGCATCTCTTCATGTGTCACTAATATTTATCTTTCAGACAGGTAAGAACACTTGATTCCATAATACTGCTGGCTATCCTTCACAAGGTATCCAGCTGCATGTAATAGAACATCCTGAATTGTTTCAAAATAATAACCAACACGATGACACTTATGGACTATCCTTTATTTCAGGGGTAGTCATCATTCACTCTCTACATGTTTCGAGCTTTCGGGAAGCTCATAATCAGGAGTTCATTTTTCCCTGTACAGGCAGCCTCTGGCATACTGTGTAATCTTTTGCTGTAACCCTCCCGTTCTCCTACGTGTTCTGTTCC
>Ga0123354_10004152_pt1 | contig 20410 bp, 10 predicted proteins | sample TergutLab28metaG_2_FD_97872 | JGI IMG/M metagenome (GOLD analysis project Ga0123354, IMG submission 97872) | Labiotermes labralis P4 segment gut microbial communities from Petit-Saut dam, French Guiana - Lab288 P4 | ecosystem: Host-associated > Arthropoda: Insects > Digestive system > Gut ...
CTTACTTACTTACTCCATGGTGCAGAGTCCTTCTTGAGCAGCTAACTGGTTTGCAACTAGTCAAGAAATTCCCCGCATTTCACGGAACCCGAAGGTTCATTACCGCACTCACAAGCGTCCGCCAACTGTCTCTATCCTGGTCCAGCCCAATCCAGTCCATATACCCACATCCCACCTCCTGGAGATCCATCCTAATATTATCCACCCATCTACGCCTAGGTCTCCCCATTAGTCTCCTTCCCTCCGGTTTCCCCACCAAGACCCTATACACCCCCCTCTCCTCACCCATACGCGCCACATGCCCAGCCCATCTCATTCTTCTCGATTTTCTCACCCGCAAAATATTGGGTGCGGAGTACAAATCATTTAGCTCCTCGTCATGCAATCTCCTCCATTCCCCATACCTCGTCCCCCCTAGGTCCAAATATTCTCCTCAACACCATGTTCTCAAACACCCTCAGCTTTCTTTCCTCCCGCAATGTCAACGACCAAGTTTCACACCCATATAAAACAACAGGCAAAATTATAGTTCTATATATCTTGATCTTTCAATTTTTGGATAGCAACCTGGAAGACAAAAGATTCAGCACCGAATGATAGCAAGCATTTCCTGACCTCAATCTACTCTTAATTTCTTCCGGAATAGAATTTTGATTTGTTAAAGTTCTTCCCAAATATTTAAACTCTTCCACCCTATCGAATGTACTATTATCAATCCTCACACTGTGAATATACATAATATAATTATATATCCAGTTTTCTGGGGGGTGTGGAACTTTTCTGTCACTTCAAGGACATACTATAGAATATAAAATTCTTAAAGTAGGAGCTGAGAAGAATATCTGGACTTAAGATGGAAGAATGAGTGACGGGGAATTGTTGCAGAGTAATGTGGAACTGGATGATTTTAGTTCTTCGCCGAATATCTAGCACCCAGTATTCTGACGTACTGTGCGTGTACTTTCGTAGAAACATAGCAGTTTTTCTTAGGAACTGTTCTCCTCTTCAACATGCATAAATGGAGCAGATGTCAAAGATAAATCAACACCTCTCTGTCACACCACACGATGTCAAAAAGGTGTTGCATATTCTCAGCTACTGTCAGCATCGTTAAATGAGCTACAAAATGAAATTGAACTTTGCCGAAAGATGCTTGTTATTCACGCCCATCAAGAGCCCATATCTTAACAAAGTGGTACTGAATTACCATCATACCGCACGTGTGTTATAAGCATAATCGAATAAAAAACATGAGATGAACGTGGCCATGAGCAGCGCATGTGAAGTTTTCGTTGGACATCCTAAATATAAGTGGCCAGTTGGAAGAACCAAGCGTAGACAGGTGGATAATATCACAAATAACAAAACATCTGCAGTAGTAACATATGAGGTAAAGAGACAACTTGGGAGACCCAGACGTAGATGGGAGGATAATATTAAAATGGATCTTCAGGAAGTCGGGTGTGGGGGTATGGACTGGCTTGAGTGGCTTGGGATAGGGACAGGCGGCGGGCACTTGTGAATATGGTAATGAACCTTCGGGTTCCATAAAATACGGGGAATTTCTTGACTAGCTGAAAACCGATTAGGTTCTCAAGAAGGACTCTGCTCCATGGAGTAAGTAGTAACACATGTAGCGCCTTCGCTCTGTTGTAGTCGTAATTATTTTACAGAAAATCACCGAGTATTTTAAAACGCGCTGTTAGATTTCCCCGCAATCTTACCTTACCCTGTTTACAATCTGTTGTAGTCCAAGTATCGTAAATGGGCAAATTTACAATCGTTGTCTCTCAAACGTCGATATCCGACACATGCACCCGATCGCGCTTGGTGGTCGACTATTTCTTCAGCCTCAACCCGCAATTCTTAAATATCACAGCCTGTCTGAATTATAAAAATCTTTTCTTGAGCCTCAGCGCGTAGCTCACAGAGCACATTTCTTCCACGGCGCTTCGGCAAGTTTTCGGGCCCCAATTCTAAAGCAAACCATGACTAGAAACCCCAATCCCATGTAAAATGCCTCCTTTTTTCCGATCTTAATGGAAATCGGAGTGTGCCTATATATTTCAGTAAAGCTTCTGCACATGAATTGTTTCCAAAATGGTCCGATGAGATTCGCGCTGTTACAAGTGGACAGATGGACATTAAAAGGCTAGTTGTCGCTTGTGAGTGGGCCGGGACCGGAGATCGAACCCTTGTCGGGGCGAGATTTTCCGCACCCGTCCAGAGAGGCTGTGGGACCCTCCCAACCTCCTACAAAATGGGTACCGGGTCTCTCCCGGGGTAAAACGAAAGGGCCGTTGTGTTGATCAACCACCCCATCTAGAGCCAAGGTCAAAGAAGTAGTACAGCTATACTTCTACTCCCCTCTGGGCCTTCATAACCTCTTCTAAGCTGAACTTTACCTTTGACCTTTGTAACTGTTTGTGAAGGCGCCTAAAATGGAATCTTAAAGGAACAGGGCAGGATTGATTGAAGTGGATTCGTCAGACTGCGAGCAGCTACCAGTGGCGGCTCTTCTTTTCCATTGACAGGTTTCAGTGAGTTTTCTGTTGCAAACTGTAAGTGACTTCTATTATTTCCTCGTGTTTCATTATTTGTTCATTTTATTTCGAATGTCAGTTGTCCACCTAAAATATTATGATCGCCTTTAAATAACTTGGCATTTCACAAATCTTCGCCTTAAAGACGGTGGAATCTTCCCCATGTGCGCAGAATGCTGTATCACTCTGCTGTATCTGCTGTATCTGCTGTATCTGCTGTATCTGCTGTATCTGTTGGCCAAACTTTAAGTAATTCTTATTGCTTTGCACGAAGCATTCGCGTAAAATTTATCAGTTGGAAGTTCTTTTAAAACTGCCTGCGGTAGAGACGAGATCTACAAAAGGAAGTAGCTTCCTTGTGATTTAATCTGAAATACGTGCACTCCTGGTAAAAGAGTTCCAAGTTTCCTTTGAACCCCCCGAAGTGAAGTTGAGTTGGAAAACTTGAAGACTGCTCTGTCTGGGCCTCAAAATGTGCATTCGAACATTTCCGGTAATACACGAGTATAAATACCCTGCACATATCTACCTAAGTGCTAGATACTGTTTTATATGTCACTAGCTATTAATCTGGGGTAGAACAGTCGTTAAGGTGCTGTGCTACAAATCGGAAGGTAGCTGGTTCGATCCTTCCGATCGCACTATGACCCTGGGGTCGACTCAGCCTCTAACAGAAATGAGTACCAGGAGTATTTCCTGGGGTTAAAGGCGGCCGGTGCGTAAGGCTGACAACCTACGACCATCCTGTGCCGCTGTCACGAAATCTGGGAAACTTAACCTCCTAGAACCCTCTGGGTCCCTCCGGGCCTGTAACGGGACTGCTTTACCTTTTCCTTTTAGCTATAAATTTTGGCGACGGAAAAAAATGTGTCTAAAACCCAACTTCCTGCGCCAAAAAAAAAAAAAAAAAGAAACGCTCGATTAATATGCCAGAATAATGCAAGGTACAGACAATGTGGACCCTTAAGGGTCTTGGCATAAGGACGAAGTAAATGTATCACGATTTCAGCTTGAAACGAATTGCAAACTGTGAATGAAAGGCTAAAGTTGCTTGGCTAACAGCCTGTAACTTGGTATTACGTTACAGCACTAATGTAGTTGCAGATTGCTCTTGTATGTTAAATGGTCAAAAATTCTTGTCAGTTTCTACTAAATGTAGGCTATACTGGGTTCATGTTGTCAGGTTGCAATGACTGTTGGAAAACTGCAAATACGAGTATGTTAAGCGGTCAACTTCTCGTCGAATCTCGGCGGATCTCATCCAAACACATGGCAGTAAAAAAGGGCGGATAAAAATGCATATTGGCGATCTTCAAAATAATTTTTCCTCATTAAATATTATGATGGTGATAAAGTCGAGGATATACGGACAGAGGATGTAGCACGCAAGGGAGCGATGGGGAATGAACATAGGATTTAAGTGGATAAACCAGGCGGGAACGTGTATTAGTTTAAGTTATGGATGTACTATTATAGACTACATCCCGATGACCGCGTGGTCGAAGCCGTAGGTCTTCGGCCGCTCGCTTGCTGGGATTGCGGGTTCGAATTCCGCCGAGGGCATGGATGAATACTTCTTGTGTTTTGTGTGATCAGGGAGAGGTCTCTGCGACGGGCCAATAACTCTTCCAGAGTGTGCGTGTGATCAGCTGCAACAATAACCCTCTAAACCTACAGTGAGTAGGTAGAAAAGGTCAGACCAAGGAACAAATATAGACTACCAGAGCACTGTTCTTTCTTGTATAGTTAGGAAAGGGTAAAGTGTGACCCTTGGTACTGTAGCCACCGGTGGGCTTATTTGTATCAACCAGCCCCGTGTGACGTACGAACGAATATGGAGCGTAAGTGTAATGATAACTGAGATGGGAACACCATATTGCTCGGAGAAAACCCTGTTGCAGTACTTTGCTTTCCACAATGAACCTCACGAAGAGTGAGCTGTGATCGAACTCGGGCCTCCACAGTGAGGAATGCCAATGCAAGGAAGCAGCTACGTGGATTAATGTGCATCATACAGCAGAAATGATGTGGGGGAAAGCGTCTCTCTTAAGACACAATCCCGAAATCTACTTGAAGGTTGTGAACAAGACCAAGGCAACGTTCGTCGCGTTAGTTCATTGCTGCTCTGATATTCGACACCCGGACTCCCACACACGAGGCCAAACTGAAATCAGCCGACTCCGAGATTCTGTATACCCAAAATATGAATACATAAATGTTGTTCTTGTGTTTATGCACTACGACAAGAAGAGTGTAGGCAGAGATCCACATATCCTTCACCTCTTTATTTGTTAGATTTAGGTGAGAGGTTCACACTCGTGCCAACTTAACACTCTTCAAGAGAGAGACTGGGTGCCCCACAACCGACCGATCTGCAACTATACTTGGTAGCGTGTCGTCAAACCGGCTGCAACTGTTGCCCCACGCAATCTTCTGCGTGTTCCTTCCTCTCGTACATTTGGTGCTTCTGACCTGAGAATACTCATATCGATTTGCGGAGGCGCTTGTCACAATATTCGACACGGTACGATGCGACAGATTCTCATGCAATGTCGCATTTTACGACGAAACTTGACGGCCAGAGGCCTCTGGACCCGTCAGAAGAAAGAACACGAACAAACTATTAAACTGATTGTGGTATGAAGTGAGATGAATCTGGCGTCTTAGATAAAATGAAATGACATCTTCAAAAGAGCCCGAAATTTCGTGTACTTTATAAATGAAACGTACACAATGAAGTTTTCCAAGAAACGCGTTAGAGCTTATAACGCCATATACAACCTGAGCTGCTTTATGAACACTCCTCCATTCACTTTTCATGATTTCTGGCACCTCACGATAAACACGGCCCGTTACAAGAATTGTCTATGACTCCTTAACATTCCTTTAAACGCTTCAATATCGGCTACAAATTGCCATGCTACAAAGATTTATGAATTACATGTTATAAAATTTGGCGAAATAACATCAAAATTTCACGATATAGCCGCGTTTGTAAATATTATTATTATTATTATTATTATTATTATTACTTTAGCTTACTTACTTTAATTACTTACCTACTCACTCACTCACTTACTTATTTATTTACTTACTTACTCACTCACTCACTCACTTACTTACTTACTTATAACTTACTTATTTACCGCAATTGAGTTGTCACTCAGTGGCAGTATTCCTTATACCAGTACAGACAAAACAAATAGGAATAAATATAGATAAACGAAAAAATACAAAAAAAACACAGTACAAACAATACAAAACACAGTAAATACAAGTACACATATTACCAAAACGCCCACACATTACAAAACCCACAATTACACACACCCATACACTACAAAACAAGTTAAAATAACCACAGTACAAGATACACACACCAAATGAAATAGTCACAACATAATCAAGTACCCTCAGTATAAGGTCACCCTAATATACAAGGTACATTTGTCCCCAAGAACTTTTAACACAGAAAGAAATGTCACACAAATTACAAACAGGATCGCGGTGTGAAACTCTGACGTCTAAAACGCAAGCAGTGTTCGTCTGTAATGAGATGCTCTCAAAAATATCATGATGATTATGATGATGACGATGATGATGATGATGATGATAATAATAATAATAATAATAATAATAATAATGTTACACGTTTGCAATTGCAAACAATAACAATTCCAATCCGACTATGATTTGATTACATGACCATAAGCACAAGTCCATTATATAGGTTAAATTGTGTGCCATTGTGTGGTTATAAATATTAATCATCCACATAAGCCTATGTCATAAAAGCACCAGGCTTTTAGGACTGGAATTCTGCACAGTAGGAAAGTAGACTTGCGATTTCTACGCGAAATCCATTGTTTTGTGTTTGTCGTGTTTTAGCAATTACAGATATGGCTACGCAGCGAAAGTTAGAGGTTATCCATCACTGTAATCATAACCTATACTAGAAAAAGTCTAGCACATAAATGAAAAAAAATGTTATGTAATAATGTTTCGTTGCTTTTATTGTTGTTATTTCTTTCTAGACGGTTATATGTTTGGAAAAATAGGCATAAAAATTCTACCCACAGTTTCTTTTTTCATCATCATAGCTATTTGCCGTTAGCTCAATCTCTGATTATTACACTTAGCAAATGTACCCTGCACTGATTTTCCTCTCATTTCATGCAGCAAACTCAAAGTTTATTTTCGCCATTTTAAGCAGCAGCTCTACTAATTACTCTCTAAGACATTTGAACGTAAAGAAGGTGATCTAAATTGACAGTCTACGTCATCACAACATCAAAGACTTGAATGATTTTTTTCCGGCCAACTGGAGCTGGTAGAAGTTTACGACTAGCTGAAATTGTGGCAATGATGAGTAGCTAATACATGCGTAAAGGACTTTTTGTTATTAAACCTATAGGTAAGCGGTCATCGGATGACCGAATTAAGACGCAACACATAGACACAGATTGTGATACTTTGTTTATGCCGCCATAAAGTTTAACAAGTTCGTACACTGCCCCTTAAATCAGTGTCGTGTTAAAAATTATTCTAAACTAGTAGCTAATCGTGGGTCGGGTAGCTCAGTCGGTAATAGCGACTGACTGCGGGCTGGACGGTCCGGGATCGAATCCCGGGGGGACAAGATTTTCCGCCCGTCCAGACCGGCCCACCTAGCCTCTTGTAAAGTGGGTACCGGGTCTTTCTCGGGGGTAAAGTGCGGCCGGGGCGTGCTGCTGACCACTCACCCCCCGCTTCTAGTGCCGCGGTCATGGAAGATTAGAGTTATACCTCTACCCACCCTCTGGGCCACACCGGGCCTGTAACGGGATCACTTTACCTTTTACGTGTAACACATCGACTTTGTAGGCAATAATTTCTGAGTGCTTAATGTCCTCCGTCTGCTGGAAAACATTCTAAGGTTAGCGATTCTCAGATTTAAAGTACTGATAAGATAAAGGTAGAGGAACAGGCCACGAAGGCCCAGAGGGTGATCAGATATATCTCTACTCTTTCTTTAACCTCGGCCCTATATGGGGGTGAGTGGCTAACGCCAAGCCTCGGCCGCTTTACTCCCGAGAAAGACCCGGTACCCATTGTATGGGAGGCTGGGTGGGCCCCAAGGCCGGTCTGGACAGGTGCGGAAAATTTCGCCCCACTAGGATTCGATCCCCGGACCGTTCAGCCCGTAGCGAGTCGCTATACCGACTGCGCTGTCCCATATAGTATTGATAAGACCAGTGCAAAATGGCCTTCTCTTATCTGTTAGAAATGTTCATATTTATCCTACGTTATAAGCGAGATATATCGTCTTAAACCAGAGGTGCACAAATTTTCCAGAAATCCAGAAGGCATCTCAAAATTCTGGGCGCCATAAGACTGACACAGAGCAACTCCCACGCTGAGGAACCACAAATATTAGATGCCACCGTACAAGAATTAGTCGCCACGGCGATTTAGTACCCAGGACTTTTACATCCCTGTCTGAAACCCAGCTTTTTATTCTCATAGCATTTCTGACGCTTGATGTTATGAATGTGGCCTACTTTGAAACGTCTTGGTATTCTCATAATGTAATTTTCTCATTTCCACCAATTAAATTTATAGAGAGTAAAGTATACTTAATGAGAATACTAGTTGTTAGGGTCTGAAAGCCTCTAGGCCCACACCGCTAATCATATCGATTAATTTTTGCAGTAAGGACTGAGCGTCGTTAAATAATCTTAAACTCCCTACTTAAATACTTTATGATCGTTACAGGTACCGTCATTCAATGGGTCAAGCTACCTGAGGTATCCGGGTCTCGGGGGGTCAGCGCTCTCCTGGCTTGACCTCCAATTAACCCTGAAGCCCAGTGCTCAAGATGGGGTCATTCTTTACAATGGACACCGCTCAGATGGTGTCGGCGATTTCATGGCCGTGTACATAAGTGATGGTCACCTCGAGTTCACCTTCGACCTTGGTACTGGTGCTGCCACCATCAGGTAAGGAACTGCCGCTTAAATAGCCTTCAGATGCTGCAAAACAATTAGGCCCATATAAATTATGCATATGATTAAGGCAGTATTGACCTTTTAATAACGTTAATTCAAATATATTGCCCCACTAACATGTGTGTGCAGCAAGCAATAGCGGCATTGCTTCTGAATGTATTCTGAAGGTACCCGCTTCGAATCTTAGGCTGGACATCTACCTTTTATGAATGACATCCCATTACGATTTATCCATTTATATTGACTAATCAGAACATCTTCGAAAACAACTGCAGTTTATTGTAAAACCATATCTTGTTTACAGCTCGCTACATGTTTCGGCCCAAACCAGCCATCGTCAGGCTTTATATAAGAATGTAACCCATCTACCTTACTTGTATAGTTTTTTATGCAAAACTTGATGAAGACCTTTGGGCTGAAACGTGTGACGGTTTTTTCATGTCTTAGTGTTCTCTTAAATTGTTTGTACAATAAAGTTGTTTTAGACTAAACAATACTTTTCTAATAAAAAAAAAGTAAAGTGATCCCGTTACAGGCCCGGTGTGGCCCAGAGGGTGGGTAGACCGCGGCACTAGAAGGGGGTGAGTGGTCAGCAGCACGCCCCAGGCGCACTTTACCCCCGGGAAAGACCCGGTACCCACTTTACAGGAAGCTGGGTGGGCCCCAGGGCCGGTCTGGACGGGCGGAAAATCTCGTCCCCACCGGGATTCAATCCCGGACCGTCCAGCCCGTAGTCACTTGCTATACCGACTGAGCTACCGACCCACTAATACTTTTCTAATAATCATTGAATATAAACAAAGGGAATGTCTCACCCAAAAATTATAAGCACCAGTCAAGGACACATCCACAACTACGAAAACCTAAAAAAGAAAAATATATAATTGAAAGCTTTGTTTTCTCTTTAAATATCTTAAATTGTTTATATAATAAAGTTGCGTTAGACTATATTATACTTTTCTATTAAATGTGGTATGGGTTGTAACCAACACATTATTGTACGACAAATTACCATTTGTTTCTGGCGGTTTTCTTATTAGTCGACAGGAACATCCACTATTCTTACTCGTTTTGTTGGTTTTTCTTAATCTCTCCAGACAAATGCCGGAATAGCACCATAAATTAGGCCACGGTCAATTCTTTCGCTATTTTTCCAGTTCATTATTCACTACCACCCACTCGTCCGACTCTAGGCTTCTATAGGCTGTTCTGCGGGCAGCGTCATTAAATAGACTACAAACAAAAAACATATACTGCAATTTGATGTTTGTTGGACCTTGCATCATTGTGATAACTGAAGAATAAAAACCAACTAGATGTTAGTGTTATTAGTATTGTGAATCTGAAATTGTACATACCTTGGTTTGCTGTAGGTTGGAGGTTTGGTGCGGTTAGGCTGGAGTAGTGTCCGGGCTGCAGGGTAAAGCACGACTGGTCTTTTCATGTAGTATGTGGGGGAGCTGGGGGTTAATGGCCACTAACAACACATCGAATTACCAATCCACCAATGAAACACACTACACACAACAGAACACTACGATTACCACGCATGATGGATCACAACTATTAATATTAACAGAAACACGTTACCAGCTACAACCACGCGACAAAGAACTTCACACCGAACATACACAACTAAGAACCATAATTTTACACTAACGCTACCCCTTCCATCTTTACAGAAGGAAACGACCAATGTGGTAATCAACATTACAGTCGCGAGCTCCTGATGATGGGCATAGTAGTGCCCGAAACATGTTGAGCCTAAATGAAGTACAATAAAATAATAAGTGGCATCTACTTGGTTTTTATTCTTCAGATATTGCAATATTTAAATTGTGCGGGTGATTCAGGAGATACTGACTGTATTAGAAACAGCCTCGACTTTCGTAAGGCTTCTCATCTCATTTCATGATATATTATAATAAAAATAAGATATATTCCTAGATAAATGTGGAGAGTACTTGACACAATTTACTTTAAATTCCACATCTGCCTACTTCCCACGTCGGAACCTGAAGATAATTATAGTAAGACAGACAATGCACTGTACCATCACGTAATATTGAGGCGCGTTCGTGCAACCACTATGGCTGTGTGACGTCAGTAAATATTGCATATTCTGAGTATGTGTTTGTAGCCTTAGTTATCCAGTATGCAATGCGCATGCGGCGTATTATATTGTCATTTGTGGCCCCTCTGGCTGCACCATATTTTCCCACATTATCTCATAAACGTCACCATTTTCGGAAGAAAGTTATTGAACATAAAATGTATGTTTTGATTTTCTCTACAACGTTTGTCTGAAACATTTCTCATTCTAAGAATAACTGAACGATATATGATCATAAACATGTATTGGTATTCAGGTGCCCCTTTTTTTATCATAATTTAATGAAACTTGAACTTTCTCCACAGATTTTCTAAAAATGATGAAATATCAAATTTCATTAAAATCCCTCCAGTGGAAGCCGAGTTGTTCCATCCGGGCGAGACAGACATGACGTAGCTAATTGTCGGTTTTCGCAATTTTGCGAACGAGCCCAAAAAATACAATTTTTATTTGGTGCTCGATGCCGGTGTGCAACATTAACTGCTCAAGGCAAGAAATAAATTGAGGGTGTTGGAGGACAAAGTTGTGCGAAGACTGCGGGTGTACGAGACAGGTTGAAGATGGAGGCTGTAAGAAGTTACACAGTGACGAACTTCATACTTTGTACTCATCCAGTATTCTTCAGGTGGTTAAAACTAAGTGCATTGGGTGGGCGGGATATGTAGCACGCACCGAAAAAAATTTGCGTACAAATTTTTGGTCGGGAAATTTTAAAGGAAAAGAACAGTTTAGATACCTACACGTAGGTAGAAGGATAATATTAAAAAGATGTTTTTTTCCAAGTGCGTCGGTTTCCTCTTGTCAAGTCCATTCCACTATTGGTCAGTACGTGTTTGTGTGTTGGTAATACTCTTATCAGAAGGACAAGCGGGAGCAGTGCTACTTCGGATATCGGGTAGCATTGGATAAAAAAGTACTGTCACATTTAATTTCAAAAATTTAATTTGTGTGGTTGTCTTGAGGAATGTACATCAAATTAACAGTCTGCCCCAACAAGTCGTTTCATGGAACAAGCAAGTTTAGTGGTAATGTTATTTCTAGTCTTGTTTTCTAGAAGTGCCGAGTTCGAATCCGGCCATGTTACCTTTTACCATGATTAAATATTTTAGTATTTATTATGGGTCTCTCCGTCGTCCACCGACACAGCTTCAGACAGGATACGACATCCTTTTGTTTTCCTCTCTGGCGCAACAGCCCAAAGCGGATCTAGACTGCCTCATTGTTGAGGTTCCTAGATCACACAATTAGAAACACACACATATGGCATGACTCCTCTGAACGAGTAATCACTTGGTAGCAGAGGCCACTACCTACACAGCACACAACAGACACAAGAGAATATCGATGCCCTGAGCGAGATTCGAACCCGCGGTCCCCGCAACCGAAAAATGTCATTCAATAACCTACGGAACAAACAAGGTGATCAATTTTATTTATTGATATGAAACGCGCTAGAACCAGAAAAGTGGTTCGGAAGAGCAGGAAGCTCTGTAATGATAAAGAAGGCATCAACTGTCGTCAGCAACTAAGAGAAACTTCCCCTAATCTTCGACGACAGTTTCTGAGCGCTCAACGTACTAAGAGAATACGATTAAAATAAACAGGAAGCGACAACGTGAAGAAGCTGATGGCGGTAGGAAGGCTCAGAGTTTGTCTTTTGTGTCTGTCTAACCTGTCCTCTCTCCTCACCTTTGCTGTCTCAGTTGTGTTCTTTACAGCTCTCTCTATCAAGTAAATCGTCTCATGAGGCTCGATACGAAATTGCAGGGTACATCTCTGTGTTTGTCTTTGTGTGTGTTTGACAAGAAATCTAAGAACTCGCGTCACGACAGCAAGAGTGACATGTAACAAGTAACATGTATTCGGAACACAACTGACTAAACGCGTTTCTGTACCGCCGGTTGGTAACTAAGCCACGAGTCTCGAATGATAATCTCTTCCACGACCGTCTCGAAGATGGAAGTTCTCCAAAAGCCCAATGACATATACTCCTTTGAAACGTGTAAATATTATAGGTGAGGCTATTAAAAATCTATAAATTAACAGCTACGAAACTTGTTAGTAAAGTGCTGTGCGTAATTTCATGTAGAACACCTCCAGATTGAAGAGTTTACAAGTTACACCCAAGTTAATATGAATACGAACCCCATGCTCATAGACACGTTGTTCTGCATCTTTGTTGAGAGCCATATATTGTTGCAAGTCATCTGAAGATTCTGATTCCTGTTGGTCCGGCAGTGATCATTGTCGCTGGTGTGAAGTCTGCCCGCGTATGAACGCCTATCCTTACTATGAACACGTGGTGAGCGCACACTACAAACTCTAGCAACAGAGTTGCTAATATGGCAACAATTGTTCTTAATTTTCTCATTATTTTCGTTTTTTGTAATTGTTCAAATATAAAATGATACTCCATAATGAAGAAGTCTACAGTAATTTGATATCCCCCGTTGTATGTGTGTGTTTGTATATACACACACACCAATAACTGTAACAAACAACAGTTGTATTAGACAGTTAATTGTTGGTGACTTTAACTCAATAGAAACTAATTCTGATGTAATTCAACCTTGCATTACCATGTTCGTATCAGCCCATCCCTTAACCAGTGTAATCCATTCGACACTTCACACTCAGTTTCTCCAGTATGAGTTTAGCACCAAGCCTGTCCTGTCTTCGAAGCTCTGGTGTCCATGCGACCTCTTCCATTGAGCTATTTCATATGAAATTCTAAATTTTTTCTCATCTCCTCCACTCTTCCTGACTCGAGTAAGTTAGACAAAGAAAAAAACGTTATGCCTCTGTTTCGTTATTACGGTGTTGAAATCTCTTTCCAGTCTCCAATTCTTCTGCAGAATTTTGCTCTACACATTATCAGCGCAATTCTTCTTTAAGCCGATTCCCCGATGTTGCAGTAATACAGTTGTTGTACCACCACTGAGATCGATGTCTTGGTTAATGGGGTCATGAGCCCGACTCCGGCCGTAGAAATGTTACTTAACATATTCCCCTTTCACCCTTCAACTGGGACAGGAAGTTAACAAATGAACACGCCACTGTTCTCGGTAGTTTGAGTCCACCCTAGGTGAAACGCTTCGAGAAGTGTTGCTAGTGAGGGATCCTTCGTAGGTGAGTTGCACAAAGGAAGTAGGAAAACAGAGTAGTAGAACATAACACAATGAGGTGCTTTCGAAGTTGTGCTCTTTACCAGAAATTATTAGAGCTACTAAATCAAGGAGAATGTGATAGGCGAGATATACAGCATGAATGGGGAAGTCAGCAACAGGTAAAATATTTTAGTTGCAATACGAAAGATAAGAGACCAACTGGAAAACCTAGGCATTGATGGAAGGATAACACTAAGTGGGTCCCAAAGAAATTGAATGTGAGGGTGTACACTGAATTTATCTGGTTCAAGTTAGGAATAAATGGCGGGCTGTTGTGAAAACGGTAACGAACTGTCGAGTTTTATTGAAGGCGGGTAAATTCTCGAATACCGCAGTGACTGGTAGTTCAATAAAATGACTCTACTCCACAGTAATCAACTCGGTATGAATCGTCTCATATACCCGCCGTTTCGACAGTAACAACGCCCAAATTACGAAGCCGATTTCGATTTAAAACGGTATGTAAAGTAATGCACCGAATTTGTTCAGACTTTATCCGTTTTGTTTACTCTCGCTAATTGTTGCGAAAGCTTTACTGAAGGGTATGAACAAGAAGATTCGAATCTTCTGGGATGTTATTCCGTGTCGACTGGGAAAAATTACCGACGTTTAGAAGGCTTGTAATGCCTTCACCTTCAAGATAAAAAGGTCCACGAACACTTCGACTTAAATCTACAGCAACACAGATTTATAAGATCGATATAGTTTATTTAAATTAACATTACGTTATTTGAAATTCCCGGTACTTACATTAATTTTAGTGACATATCTTCTGTCAGATCTGTGCTCAACAGGTTCACCTGTTCGTAACCTCACCTTTATACCATATCCTGTCAACAAAACACCGTTACGTCTTTCAACATTTGAATAAGTGACAATACTTTCGTTATTATTATAATGTCAAGCAACAACAAACAAAAGAATTGCAGCTACACACATGCTTTCCTTATTTAGACTGCGTCATACTGCTGTGTATGCCCTTCTCAGAATATATACCATTATTAACATATGTAAGTTGTCACGCTGCCTATATTCGATACACAACACTGTAATTTGCCTGGGGGTGTGAATCCCGCTCAAGCTATGTATTACACATTATATTGAGGCATATGGTGCCACATTTGTCATGCTGAAACAACTAAGCAGTGTCTGAAAACCGGTAGTTGTCCGGTATTCACGTGAATGAATACTAGTGAAATGTCCATGGAAACTTCAGTGGGAAAGTTCATTTCCCAAGTGTCATTTCGGTTTCTACAGGTAAGCCCTCCATTGACCCACTGTTGTACATTTTAGCCCTTCAAGGACACCTTGAAGATTTCACTGAATGCGCACACTGCAAAACTTTCCTTGGCAAAGGTGGTCAAAGATACGATATTGACAGAAGCACAGATTCCTACCATTGCTATTTACTGCTGTCCTCTTCTTGGAATTTTTAACCTACTGTGATTACTGTAGACTAAAAGTCCTACAAATTGTTGAGCCACTCAGGTGGAACAATCAGACACTCTCATTTAGGTGAAACCTGGAATATATTTCATAAAAGAGATAGTGAAGTCAGTGAACTTATTGCCTAACAAATTATACAACTAAAACTTATCCACTTCACAGCAGAAACTAGAAATTACACCTACCGTTGTTGTTTCTGTCATTGTCATCATGATCATTGTTGTTATCTTTGCCAGTTTTCAATTCAGGAATCAGTTTGACTGGTATTAGGCAAAGAAGGAGAGCCAATATATAAATTGAATAAAATAATAGCAAGCTTCTGTATGCTTCTAAAAAAAAAAAAAGGACTAAGGTTTCAAATTGGAAGGGAAAGTACTGAAATCTGGTGACCGGTCTATCAGAAATCTGCAACTTTGCAGACCAAGACAGGACAGGCCGTGTTATATTGATAAGAGTTTTAGGGAACTGGGTTGTGAAATTTGGTGATGAATATAGAAGTGGCCAAATGCACGTCTGATGGTAGGCCACACCGTCATCAGAATCTGTAGTATTGTACTGAAGGCTGTGTTCTAACTGAAGTGAAATCACTGTGACCAGTTTGGAACATATGTTGTAGGAGCATTGAGCCAGTGACACTGGGCGAATGGCATGAGTTGCGCCTTTCACGTACGGGCCGCCTTGCAATTCTGCAGGTGGACAGCATGGCCACAACACAAGCTATGGCCCCTGGTGCCTTCACACAGCTTTCTCTCCCTCAGAACCTGTACATTGGCGGAGTACCAAACTTTGACATGGTGTCACCGAAAGTGAAAGTCCGGACATCTTTTGTGGGCTGCATTCAGAAGGTATGGAGAAAGACAGAAATACAAATATTCCTGCAGCTGAACTCGCAAACTGTAATTAATGAATGTTGCTTATGATTAGGATTGGGTGAGTCTGAATCCCCTGGCACACTGTTGCTTGTTGTGACAGCCTTGAATACAAAGTTTATTAGAGATGATTGCAGTATTGGTAAAATGTTGAGTGACAAAGTGCTTGTCCCAATACCATTTTGTTCTCAACAGGTCTTAAATGGAACATCTTAAGACTAAGTCTGAGCGTCTATGGTGATAAAGAACCAACAAAAACTAGAGATACCCAATTTCAAATTGAATGAGTTTTGGGTTCTTTTTTCTCCAATGTACATACATTAGTGTGATGAATGTCCTAATAGTGAAGTATGCAAATAAAGTGCATGTGCTTGCATGCATGAGTGGATGTGTGGTTTGGTGGTTAAGGTGGGTTGGATAAGGGGGTGAATGGATGGGGTTCGGGATGGTAGAGTGGAAAAGTTCCATTTCTTGCAATTTAGACCAATTACCTATGACAGTTTTCTTTATCCCTTAGAGGCATAAGAATATCTATAAAATAAGAATGTACCGTTTGTTTAGGCTTAACTGCACACATACACTACATTCCCAAAGATTACTGACTTCTGAGATGTGAAGTCATGTAATGTGGTAAATTAGCATGTACAAATATTTTGAAGAAACATCCTGCTTCTGAAATGCCAATACTTATCTACCATACCTCATGATATCTGCAAAAATACAGTAATCTTCATGTTTTCTGTCACAGGAACCTCAAACCTAACATACATTTTGGAAGTATGATTTCAACTGATGATTAACACATGTGGTTTTGCAATTTGAAGGCTGTGCCAGTTATTGATTCAGTTTGTACCTGAATATCTGATTATTTCATGGTACTTCATCAGTTGCTGAAGTATGGCAAGGGACTAAATTGATATAACTAATTCTGGTAGTAGAAATTTAAAGTTCAGCACCAATGATAACAAAATCCTAAACCATTTCCAACAACATTTCATCATGAAAATTTTACACTCTCCGGTGGTCATCTTCAATTTTTTTGTTTCATTCGGTCTGTATTTCACTCATAATTTGGGGACCCTTCCAAAATTTCGGTGATTGCAGATTCATTTCTTAGATAATTAAAAATGTGTTTCTCCTTCTGTGGTCTTTCCAACAACATATTTCAGTTCAGCCTATGAATTCACATGAGCAATAGTGCTCCTGAATTCAGTTTGGTTTCCTCAATCTCTTTTCCCACCAGAGAGGGCAGATGGGGGAACTAATGTGTTATATATGCTTGGTTCTTATTCTTGTACATTTCTGAACTCTTGACAGCTTAAGCAAATTTCTCATTAGGCCTGTAATTTTGAGATACTTCTATACTTCCGCAACTATGTTTCTTTTCTTCACTTTTGGAGTTCATGAAGTATGACTCAGGGGTACTGACATCTCAGCAGAGATTTTTTTTTATTTTTAATCTAGAATTTAGTAAATTAAATGTAAGACAAATTAATTTATGTCCTTAGGTACTTAATATAGGTAAATTAGAGGTTTTAAATGCATGTTATAATTATAAGTGAAATTCACCTGGTAATCAATGTTGGCCATCCATACAAAATTCTATCTGAATCCCTTCATGTAGTTTTGGACATGAAATAAGTGGATGGACAGACAGACACAACATGTGCTTGAGGCATATTTTATTTTAATATTGTTGTAAATTAATCGATTTTTCTACATTGTGATTATTCTTCTGATTTAAACACATCATGTCTCATTAGCATTTTTGATAAAGCAGTACATTTGACCATGTGAGCCACATACTGAGTCTCCCATCCAATTTTAATCTTCAGGGATTCTGGTACTTGTCATAACAAATGTGTCTCAATGAATATGAAATGTGCCAAATACCAAAAAAAAAAAAATTGCATTACTCTTTTAGGTAGTTTATTAAGTAATCACATCACAAAATAACATTATAAAATGTAGTCCATGAGTTAGACAGCAAGGTAAGCAAAAGTGCAAATGTGTAGTTCTAATTTTGGAGTCATTTTTTATAAATTCCAAATGTGTTCATACCACAGTGACATTAGTGATCGTTTATTGCAGATGTAAAATTATGGTACAGTTAACCACTTTTCTGAAACCATACTTAATAAAATCATTCACACTATTTTTAAGAAAATTTTGCATTTTATTGTTAAAAAATTAAGATCTTTATGCCTTGTTTTGATAGATACAGCATGCATAGATATGAAACTGGACTTGAAAACAATTCATGTGTTGAATTTTGAACATTTTCTGTAGGTGGTGATCAACAACCAGCCACTGCAGATTCTGGCAGCTGCCCTAGGAGGTGTGAATGTAGACAACTGTCCTCACCCATGTGTTACTCGGCCATGTGGGGATGAGGGTCGTTGTGTGCCCGAGATGGATTACTTCACGTGTGAATGTGCACAAGGCTATCGTGACACACAGTGCCAGCAACACGCTGCCCCCACCATGCTACAGGACATACCAATCCCCAGGTTTGCTGGTGACAGCTATCTCCACTACAGTGATCCTGACACAATGCGAAGGCAAGTAGTAAACTAAAAATGGTAAATCAGTCCCATTACAGGCCTGAGGTGGCCACAGGGTTCCAGGAAGTTAGGGTTCCCAGATCACGTGACATTGGCCCAGAATGGTGGCAAGGTTGTCAGCCTTACGCACCGGCCGTTTTTACCTCCAGGAAATACTCCTGGTACTCATTTTTGTTAGAGGCTAAGTCGACCCCAGGGCCATAGTGCGATCAGAAGGATTATGTCAATGAAAAATTCCAATGACACCATCTGGAATCGAACCAGCAACCTTCTGATTTGTAGCGTAGCGCCTTAACCACTGTGCTACCGCGGTCCCCAAGTAGTAAACTGCTTTGCTTTATTTTACTTTACTTCACCTGCATAGTGCCAAATGAGTGAATAACAATGCATTATACACTCTGAAAAGTGTGGAAGGAATTGACAACAGTTCCTTATATTTCCCTTCACCCTATGGAAATGTTCAAGACAGTAGTTCTGTTCTACATACAACACTCGATATGATGGGCAAAACAGTTTCATATACTGTACTGCATCCTTTCCTGCATGGAAAATCTGTTCCTTCTATAACATCGACAGGATTTTCAAAATCCTTTTCCTAGTCTATATTTTAAATGCTGTCTTTTTGCTTCACATACAGGATCATTAGCTATAAGATCAACATAAACATGCGATTCCGAACTAGTTCCTCTATGGGTCTTCTCCTCTGGAGTGGACGTCGCAATATGTCTGCTGCAGGGGACTTCCTGGCCCTTGGTATCGCAGATGGCTACTTGCACTTCAGGTTCAACTTAGGAAGTGGAGAAGTAACCATACCATACAACTTGACACGAGTTGATGATGGCCTTTGGCACAGAGTGAAAGCAATCAGGTATCTGTTCATTAATAATTTCCCTTTTCTAAACTATTGATCACATCTAAGAGTAGTTAGTAATATTATATCCAGATGAATTTCTGTACTAATAATATCTGGCATACCATAAACATACAATATAGGTCTGCATCTGCATTGTCATAGTATAAGATGCTAGTGTAGTATGACTTCATGATTTTAGCAATTTATGAATATAAAAACCTTTATTAAGGAACAAGGATAGTTCAGTCAGTACAGTGACCATGCTGTGGGCTACAGAACCAGTTTTGATTCTCAGCAGGGATCTTTTGTTTTCCACCACATCCATACTGTCTCTTGTGGTGTACTGAGACTCTGTCCATTAACTACTTGGGGCAGTCTGCCCAGGAAGAAAACAGGATGCATGTGAAGCTCACCTCTTACCTCCTTCCAGTAACAAGGTTAAAAATTCTGTGAATATATGATCTGTACTATCCCATATGTCATTAAACACAACACTTACCAAGGCATGGGGACAATGTTACATTCATCACTTTACCTGCTGAGAATAAAATCAGAGTAGACTTAACATATAAAGCATTAGATGTTTCCACGTGATGAAGACTGTATGAATCATATCTCATTATGAGAGAAAAACATAATTTACTGGGTCATTATTGACGGTTTATAAACATAAGTAATTATGTGTATTGTGACATCCAACAAATAAAACTACTTTTTTGAACAGAGGCATCACGATGTGCTCATAAACGTTAACATAATATTAAATAATGTACGTCAGCACAACTACTTTATTACACAAGGTAATTACATAGGCTACATGTTTCGACTATTGATCAGTTATTTTCGGGCCTATATTGTCAATTGAGTC
>Ga0123354_10004159_pt1 | contig 20400 bp, 19 predicted proteins | sample TergutLab28metaG_2_FD_97872 | JGI IMG/M metagenome (GOLD analysis project Ga0123354, IMG submission 97872) | Labiotermes labralis P4 segment gut microbial communities from Petit-Saut dam, French Guiana - Lab288 P4 | ecosystem: Host-associated > Arthropoda: Insects > Digestive system > Gut ...
AAAAAAAAAAGGGTTTTTTATTAAAAAAACATAAAAAAATAAAAACAGTTTTAAAAAAAAGAAAAAAAAATAAAAAATTCCCCAAAAAAAAAAAAAAAAAAAAAAAAAAAAAAAAAAACCATGCAATGACTACAGTTGTTATATATATTAGTTTATATTCCTGATTTCATTGGTCATGTGCTGACTGACAACTTGTATCAAGTCAGACTATTGAAGGATGAAGTTGTTAAATTCAAATGATTCTGTATAAAACATGGGTTGTTACATTGAATGGAAAGACACAATATTATCTATAATAAACGTAATCTAAAATACAGAAATCGTGTTATGGTTACAACAGCAGTGTTTAATTAACGGTAATTAAAAGAGCAGAAAACACAAGTAACAGCAGTGCAGCACATAAATTGTATGTCACAAGACAGAGTGCCCAGTGCTGGAGAAAATATTGATTGTTATTAAAAGGACCAAAGTATAAAGCATTTTCTGGGCCAAAACAAAAGAATTTCAGTGTCATGGGTGAGAAGTTGTGAAATTTTTGCTAGAAAAATGTAAAAAGTCTTCCTTTCACCAGTGAGATGGTGTGAATCAAGGCACTGGAATTTACTACATCTCTAAATATATTGCAGAAAAATCTCGTAGCCAGTAGTAGTTGGGCTGTGGGATTAAATTTTGTAACATTTACCTTTTTTGAGTGAGAACTATATTAGCACAAATGCTTCCTGCAGACTACCATGAAAAGTTAATAGTGTACCAACATCCTAGAATTAATTTTCACCCATAGTGTTGTTACTCAAGACAAATGGATAATGCACATGAAATCTGATTTCTCTTTTTTTGCTTACCAACACTGCAGTTTCTGCAAAACAATTACATTTTGTACTTTCAAAACAATAGGACATGAAAAATTGATAATATCTTTGACCCTTTTAGTTCTTCCTGATATGAAGAAATGTCACAGTATTTGTTATTTGGGAAAGAAAGAATCTTCTGAAAGAAAACTTTCTAGTGGAATTATATTTAAACATAATGAGAAAGAGTGGATGACAGAAATTATGTTTGAATGCTTGAGAGAATTCTGGGTCAGAAGACCAAGTGCTCTTCTTAAAAAATAGTAGGGCTAGTTTTAGATGCTTTCAAGTGTCACCAGAAAAAATGGAAACTTTATATTCTAATCTAAACACAAACCTAGTGATCTGACCAGGAGGTATGAGATCTCAGTTACAGAATCTTGATGTGGTAGGTAACACATCATTCAGGTATAACTAACTATGTGGATGGTATAGGGAATGGCTGCTATCTGAGGCCTGTCCACTAACACCGGCAGGAAGAATAAGAAGACCATCTGAAATACTGTGTAGGCAGTGGATTAAAACTGCTTACAATTACATTCCACCAGAACCCTCAAGAAACGATATGAACAGAACAGAAGATAATGTGCTGTAGGAGAACAATCATGAAGAAGACTTTCTTCCAGTTTTGAAATTCTTGCCATTGACTATTTAACTGAGTGTTGTGTTTGTAAACTTTTTCTACATTAATACCTTAGTCTTTTAACTGAGATTCACATTTAACTCAAAAATATGAAGAACTTACAAACTGATGTAAAGCCTGGCTAATATGAATGTAGACATTTTTTTTTAAATTAAGCATTGCAATCAGTGGCCACCTTAGATGTATAGTCATCTTATATTTGGGTAAATAGGGTATATGTATGGTAGTACAGAAGGTGGTGCAATGTTTATTGGTTGAAGAAAATGTACGTAATATTTGTCCACAGTCCATGTCCCTTTCACATAATACTACCCTTTCCAATGCACAGGAGAGGAGTGTCACTGCAAAGACTGGCATGGATGCATAATGGCACAGTCCATTGTTGGACTGGAGAATGTGCAGCCGTATAAATTCTCAGAGTGCAGTCGCTCTGATTACACTGATGCCTTGAGGATAGGACATGGAATCTGCCTTCTGAATAAACCCAACGAGGTAGTAGTACAATCTCCTTATAGTACAAGTATACATTAGCTGTGCTTGCATGTGACCTTCCTTTCACTAAATTAATTTAAGAGAAACTGTTCAAATCCAAAACATTCTCAGGTATGTAATATGCATGTCTATCCTTTTAATAAGGAATAAGGTAGTAGTAATGCAAATTTATTGACATACTTTTAAATATGTTGGTTCCACCAATAATGTTAGCTACTGTAAAACCACAGAGTGACAGCCAAAATTTTTTAATTATTAGGAACGTATGTACCCAGAAGTTTTAGGGAGTTACTGAAGATGACTCAGTATAATGGATTCTCCAGGTAGGTTTATTTCCAACAGGTGAAAATGGAAGCAGAGGCAGCTTCTGTTAGGTTGTGGGTTAAACATAAGTTGACAATGGATAAAGTCCAGATGGAGGAGATTGTTTCAGAATTTTTTTGGAAGTCTTTCAGTGAACTTCAGATATCAATTTTTAGCAGGACTAGTTTGAATATCAGTGCAATAATAATACGAGATTAGCCTACCATAACCAATGGAATTAAATAATTATAAGTATGTTGATAAATGGCCAACATGCTCATTACAAGCATCAATAGCCATATGCTTCCAAGGTTTTGATTATGCTACTCACTGAATGTAGCTTAGAGACTGGTTAATGATAATTAAAACAGTAATTATAATTAATTATAAATTTCGTAATTTTCATGAGAAGTTTTGTTACAATAGTGCATATATTTTATAGATATGACAGCCATATAAATTAATTTGTCTCATAGTTAAACAGAAGTTTTCATTAAATGAAGTTGGAAAGGTACAAGATTTTTGATAGGAAAATTTGTAGGATTTTAACCATTTTACAGCCATGATGAAGGCTCTAAATGTCATGTGAGTTTTATGTAATTGCACATCTGACCCTCAGTCTTGTTACAACAGTAGTTCTCAAACATTTCTTCTAATGCTTTGGAATCATAAACCTTAATGGCTTTGTGACACATTTAGTGCCAGTACCTACTCATCATCTCATTTAAGCTAGCAAGTGTACTTCAGTGCTTTGGGAGTTTATGACCTATCAGAAGGTTTTTAGGGTCCAAATTTGAATGTGACCCTAGGTCTCAGAATTCTTGTACTGAGAGAACTCCCATGCATTTGCTTTCACTCAACACAAACATAATTATTGAGGTAATCTGTGACATTTCTGGGGATAAAACTGCTTGTCCAAAAACCATACAAAAATGGTTGTAATTTTTTCCAAAAACATAAAAATGTACAGCTAGAATTTTTTTCTAACTAAGTGTATAACAAACAATTTAATTTCACTCTCCTTTTGTGTGGAAATCATCATGATGGCCGGGAAATATTTGGAATGTCAACACTATAGGATAATGCAATTGTGGTCCTGGATGTGATACCATAGTGGTGGATGGAACATACCACTTGCGAGGTGCTGCTACCTGTCTATCAATCTAAAAGCTTTCCCATCCCAGAGCACCATTATCTTAATACTCATCACCCTATAATCTCAGTCCCATGTAGGTGAGGGCATACTTACACATTTTTTATGTGTGTCTGAGGTCTGAGTTTATAGTGTAAGGTTTTTGTTAAGTACCCTCACCACAAAAGTGGCTGAAGAAGATAACATATTATTTATATCTATGCAAAGAAACTTTGAGGTGTAATCCTGTGTGTTTGGAAAAACTAATGTATATTACTGTACATAGTAGTGCAAGAACTTTGGATCTTGTTGATGGTAAAAACATTTCAGTGCTGCAAATAAGAGATTTGATCATAGCCAGTATAGAACTTTTCTTCTCATATGGACAAACTTATTAAGACTTGAATCATAAATGTAATTTTGGAAGTAAGGACATGAAGGACAGTAATTTTGTAATTTGTGTATCTGCCCCCACAGATTAGCTGTGTTATGGTAAAATTGAAAACACAGAATTTTGGATTAAGTATTCGGTTCTGTTGCAGCTGCCTGTACGGCGAACATGTGGGAACAGTATTGTTGAGGAAGGTGAGGATTGTGACTGTGGTACTATTGATGAGTGCCCTGAACTGGATCCGTGCTGTGACCCTATCACATGCAAGTTAACATCCGAAGCTGAATGTGCCTCAGGACCGTGTTGCAATAATTGTAGGGTATGTAGTGTTCCTCAGGACATGTTGCAATAACTGCAGGGTATGTTATGTTCCTCAGGACATTGTTACTGTAACTGTAGGGTATGTAGTGTGCCCCAGGAAAATATTGCAAAGTGTGACAATGTTGCAATAATTGACAATAACTGCAGGGGTGTAGCATGCCTCATGACAATGTTGCAATAACTGCAGGGTATGTAGAGTGCCTCAGGACCATGTTGCAATAAGTGCTGGAAATGTAGTGTGCCTCAGGATCATGTTGCAATAACTGCAGTGTATGTAATGTGCCTAAGGAACATGTCGCATAAACTGCAGGGTATTTGGGTGCCTCAAGATCCTGTAGCAATATCTGCAGTTTATGTAGCATGCTTCATGACCATGTTTCAAAATGTAATCCACTGTTCATAATCCTCTTGAGTGAAAATAAGTAATATCAATTTACAAAACTGAACAACAGTACAAGTTGTAAGGTTTACACAGCAGTGTAGCTGATAATTCTGTTCTTTTTGGACATGACACTGTGTCACTGGATGATCAGATTTTGAAGTTTTAAGACAACATAGTATACTTATCTTACAATTTTAAAATGTCCTTCTTGAACATTATTTTTTTTTGTATGATATGTTACATAATTCACGTTTACTTTAGCTGCGTGCTCTTGGAGTAATATGCAGAGATGCAGTCAATGAATGTGATTTACCAGAGCACTGCTCAGGAGAAGATGGAAAGTGTCCAATGGATATCTATAAAAAGAATGGAAATCCATGTGGAGGAAACTCTGGTTACTGCTTCAATGGTATCTGCCCTACAGTCAATAATCAGTGTGTAATAATATGGGGATATGGTGAGTTACTGGATCATTGTACTCTGTATAATGTGCTTGGTTTGTGAAGTGTGAGTTAATTGTTTGAAGTGAATAGTTGATAAGAGATGCACTAGATGGCACCAGTCTGATAGGTAAGTACAATGCAATATCAAGGTCCTATTTAATCAGAGAATTATTATTATTATTATTATTATTATTGTCGTCATCATCTTTGTTTGTTTGTTTGTTTGTTCTTAATGGGTATCATAATAGTCTTAGGTATCAGATTATTAAACATTTATAAAAATGTTACAGTGATAGTGTTATTGAACAACTAAAACTAACATGGTTTTTTCTGTTATCAGGTGTATCGGCTATCAATTATTATTGTTGGTATATTTAGTACTGATACGTGTTGTTCATCTTTTACTTTATCTTATAACATTTTTATAATCAGTTTATTTATCCCCTATTATGCAAACTACTAAATAACAAAATGTTTCATTCCAGTAAAACAGAATGGTTTACATTTACCAACATAACACAAAAACAGTGTTTAAATATTATTAGTATTTATTGTGGCAACATGTTTTGGTCTTTCTCAACCATCTTCAGGCCAGCATTCAGAGATACAAGCTGCAGTCAGTGCACATCATGTGCTATGGGATCCCATATTACTTACAGGGTGTACATAAAAAAATAGTTGAAAGTGATACAAATTATAAAATTATATATATTAAAAGTGGTTAAAAAAGTATGTAATGGTATAAAATTATATTGGTCAGGATGGACATATACTATATATAAATTATTAGCATATGGGTATCTTAACCTTTAAAAGGCTAATGTCATATATATGTGATGGCATGCCTATCCCTCTCTTCGCCGAATGACAGATCTATGCGATGCGCTGCAGCTGTAACTTCAATTGGGCTTGCTAGTTTTATGAGGAGTAATAAAACTATAGCACCAGGCCAGGACCCTTGTCAATAAATGAAGCTTTCATTTCCTGCAAAAAGAAAATTTAAGCTTCCCACGGGTTGGCAAGTACTTACATCCAAACTTGAAATAACTTTTTTCTTTCAAACAAGGAGAAAGTTCCAGTCTTTCAAAAATGATTACTTCAGAAACTTGACCTCCAGTCCTTTCCAAGTTTCCATTGCGACCAGACGTTCGTAAATAAATTTGTGGAGTGTTTCGAAAATATCAGTGGCGGATTTTAAATTTACTGTGTGGTTATATTTTGTTCTAAATTTGAAACTGAAAAGTTTGACAGTTTCATAAATTGCATTATCTACATATAGTCGCATAGTGGCAAAACTGTTTGTTTCATGTGTACAGTCAATATAAGAATAATACTATCGTAATTATCACATAAACTAGTTTTTTCAGTGGCGGATTTTGTTTCCGAGGTATAACATAGTATTATCTGAACTGTGAACTGAAGTGCCGAAAACTAGTATTTGAAGACACTATTGCGATTAAGTTGGGACATAGAAATGGAACCTCGAAAGCGAGGAAGAAATTCCAAATCGATAGAATTACCAGAAATTGTGGAAATTTTGATGGAAGATGAGTCAGACGAAGAATTGGAAGAACTGAACGAATTGATTGAAGGCAGTCAGAATGCTTCCTCTTCTGCTTCTTCTTCTTCTCCTCCTCCTTCCTCAGATGAAGAGGTAATAGAAATTGAATTTCGCGATAGAAGAGAAACAGTTACTGCCAGTATCCATGATTTCACTGGACTCCCAAATGGTATCAAGCAATCAGCTGCTCCTAATATCTCACCTGAATCCTCTCCATTTACAATATTTTTTCTTTTCTTCTGGCAGATTTTTGTAATATTGCTGACAGAAACAAACTGATATTTTCATCAATATGTTGCCTCCCTAGATGAAGCCAGTAAGACAACACAGCAGCCTGATGTCACAATGGAGGAACTGTACCGATTTTTTGCCATCATAATTCAAATGGGTCATGATCTGCATGATTGTCTCAAAGATTACTGTAGCAGAGAAGAACAATATTTCACTCCGTTTTACTCTAAGACGATGGTTCGTGACAGGTTTATCCATATTCTAAGATTTCTTCACTTTGAAAATAATGATAACCCTCCTAACCGTGATGACCCACATTATGACAGGCTCTGGAAAATAAGAAATATTTTTGACACCCTGAACAACAAATTTTGCGAACTGTATAATCCAACAGGAGATCTGGCAGTTAATGAAGTTTTTGTTCTCTTCAAAGGAAGGGTAATATTTAGGCAGTACATTCCTAAGAAACACAAGTGATTTGTCATCAAAATTTATAAATTGTGCGACGCTTTAGGATACACATATGACATGTCCGTCTGTCTAGGGAAGCAACGGCTCTTGGCAATACAGAAAATGTCAGCAACACATGGCATTGTTTTACAGTTGATAAGAAGAGTGGAAGGACTAGGCCATAAACTATATATGGATAGTTATTTCTCATCGCCTGCTATATTCGACGATGTATCCGGAAGGAAGATAAATTGCTGTGGAACTGTTCGCAATGACAGGCGAGGAATGCCCAAAGACATTTCATCCCGGGCAATGAAAGTAAAGATGGGAGACATTATCATGCGGGTCAGAGGAAATCAAATTATTGTACGCTGGAAGGATAAACGTGATGTCTATATTCTCACAAACATGCATACTCCTCCAGTGGAAGGCAGTTTCTGCAACGAATCTGGCCATGCAGTCAAACCTCGTGTAATAGAGGTCTATAACGCTCACATGCAATATGTGGACAAATCGGAAAGGAGGGTGAATAGTTACAGAATTGCCAGGAGAACATGCAAGTGGACTAAGAAACTGTTTTTCCACCTGACAGATATGACCATCCTCAATGCTTTCCTGCTCCATAAAACATGTGGTGGTAAAATGACACACAAAAGGTTCAGGGAGGTTCTAGTTCGTAATTTGATTACGGAATCCCACAAGCAAAATGTGACTGCAAGTGGCGTATCTCGAGGGAGACCAAGTCCATCTGTATACCAAATACTTCGCCTGGAAGTGAAACATTCCCAGCATTGGCCCTCAAAAGGGAAATGTCGTTGCCGTGTGTGTGCAATGAAGAACGAAAGAGGGAGCACACTGTATTTTTGCGCCAAGTGTGATGTTGGTTTGTGCATCGTGGACTGTTTTGAAAGATGGCATATGCGTGTGAATGTGTGAATGAATAGCGTGAGCTACCAAGCTCAACACAAAGATAACAGTGTATAATATGTACAGCCTGCCAAAAACCATTCCTTCATAGCCTATTGTGTGAATAAGTGAATTTGTAAATAGTGTATAAGGATAACATCACTCATCTGCCAAACAACAATGCCTGTAAGTACTTTATTTTAAATAATATGGATGAAAATTAAATTAATTTAGTCATATGTATTCACATAGCAGCTTTTATATTATAAGAATTTTTCAGTGTGCAGGCCCATGTCTTAAATATAATCTCTTTTTTTATTCATATTTTTATCACATCTAGAACAAGAACTACAATTTTTTTCGAAAATACTGTAAAATTAGGGTTGAAAGGGCATTTAAATTCCGGCGTCAGAGTAGTGTGCAGCATTTAAAAGTCCATACATTAAAGATTAATAATTTGAACAAGTTGGGAAGGTACTGTGATACACATTTGAAGGTGGTCAAATCTCATAGTCACATTAGCACTCAAGTTCAAGGTTGTACTATATCACACATGTAATTTTAAGTATTCTCATCTCTATATGTGTACAGTACAAAGATGTACTGAATTATGATAGTGGGTCTATTAGTCACACATTTGGTATATTAGTATCTGGTTGTACAAATACGCATGTAAATTGCAAATTGGAGTGTATAAGACTTCTATTCATGTGTATGTTGATATATCAGACGATGGTTGAAGGTACTCTTACTCTTAAACAGAATTCAACAAATGGATTTTTGGTGTGGTCATTGAAGTTTTTCCATTCGAAGGTGGTTGATTCTATTGTAGAGTTTGAGAAGAAAGACATACACATCCATGTTGGCTGTGCTGTAGTCTTTCTGCTCAAACTCCACAACAAAATCAACTACCTTCACAGGGAAAAACTTCTATGACCACACCAGATATCCATTTGTTGAATTCTGTTTAAGTGTAAGAGTACCTTCAACCATCGTCTGATATATCAACATACACATGAATAGAAGTCTTGTACACTCCAAGTTGCAATTTACATGTGTATGTGTACAACCAGAAACTAATACACCAAATGTGTGACTAATAGACCCACTACCATAATTCAGTACATCTTTGTACTGTACACATATAGAGATGTGAATACTTAAATCAAAATTACGTGTGTGATACACTACAACTTTGAACTTGAGTGCAAATGTGACTATGAGATTTGACCACCTTCAAATGTGTATCCCAGTACCTTCCCAACTTGTTCAAATTATTAAGACACCCATATGCTAATAATTTATATATAGTATATGTCCATACTGATCAATATAATTTTATACCATTACACACTTTTTTAACCACTTTTAACATATATAATTTTATAATTTGTATCACTTTCAACTATTTTTTTATGTACACTCAGTCGAAAAAAAATCCATCGGCCTGAAATTTTCTAAGTCCCGAACTGGAAGTCACGTGACGTACAGTTGCCATCATAATTTGAGTTGTTTAAATTTCCCCATATTTATGCATTCGTGGTGTTTCTCCATCTTCCATTCAATACAATCAATCACACCACACATATATTAACATAAGACAACAATACGTTTGCTTAATTTCAAATTAAAACATTAATTAAACTACATTAACTTTCCCAGGCGTGAGGCTAGCTAGCTAGCTTTGCTGCTAAGGATGGATGAGTCAGCTGGACCCTTCATTCTTATTGTCAGCAGGTGTAGCCCAGGCAGTTCAATGCATGCTATCAGTAGCCTTCGGAAACAAACTATGTTGGTTTGAGTCCCACTATCATCATATTTCTTTATGTAGCCCAGGCAGCTGAACGCGTGTTAGCAGTAGCCTTTGGAAACAAACTATGTTTGTTCGAATCCCACTATCAGCATATTTCTTTATGTAGCCCAGGCAGTTGAATGCGTACTAGGAGTAGCCTTCAGAAATAAACAACGTTGGTTCGAGTCCGACTATCGGCATATTTCTTTATGTAGCTCAGGCAGTTGAACTCGTGTTAACAGCAGCCTTCGGAAGCAAACTATGTTGGTTCGAGTCCCAGTATCGGCATATTTCTTTATGTAACCCAGGCAGTTGAATGCGTACTAGGTGTAGCCTTCAGAAACAAACAATGTTGGTTCGAGTCCCACTATCGGCATATTTCTTTATGTAGCCCAGGCAGTTGAACGCATGTTAGCAGTAGCCTTCGGAAGCAAACTATGTTGGTTCGAGTCCCACTATCGGCATATTTCTTTATGTAGCCCAGGCAGTTGAACGTGTGTTAGCAGTAGCCTTCAGAAGCAAACTATGTTGGATCGAGTCCCAGTATCGGCATATTTCTTTATGTAGCCCAGGCAGTTGAGTGTGTACTAGGAGTAGCCTTCGGAAATAAACAATGTTGGTTCGAGTCCCACTATCAGCATATTTCTTTATGTAGCCCAGGCAGTTGAGCTTGTGTTAACAGCAGCCTTCGGAAACAAACTATGTTGTTTCGAGTCGCACTATTGGCATATTTCTTTATGTAGCCAAGGCAGTTGAACCGTGCTAACAGTAGCCTTCGGAAACAAACTACATTGGTTCGAGTCCCACTATCGGCATATTTTTGTAGCCCAGGCAGTTGAACGTGTGCTAGCAGTAGCATTCGGAAATAAACTATTTTGGTTCGAGTCCCACTATCGGCATATTTCTTTATGTAGTCCAGGCAGTTGAATGCGTGCTAGCAGTAGCCTTCAGAACACACACCACTCACAAAGGACAGACATCTATGCCCCCAGTGGGATTCGAAACCACAATCTCAGCAGGCGAGGGACCGTAGACCGCCCGGCCACTGGGACCGGTGAAGTATCGCACCTACTCATAGAAAATGAAAATTAATACTTCAACCCTTAAAAGGGATGTTTTTAGAAATTTACTTCTTTAATGAGAAATCCAGAACCCCTCTGCTTCGACGACTGATTTCATTCGTCATGTCATGGACTCAATCAGTGATCGAATGTGACGCATTGACGAAGCAACTTCATCCCACGTGTCTGACACAAGGGCCCATAGCTCATCGCTATTTCTGGGAGGGAGGTCAGGCCAGGTTTCCTGCATTGTCCTTTTCACCACACTCCACATATTCTTGATGGGGTTCATATCAGGCCCTCGCAGTGGCCAGTCAAGGAGTTCGATGTCGGCCTGCCGCGATAGCCATTCTTGAACCACACGAGAATCATGAATGGAGGATTGGTCTTGCTGTAAATGGATTATGCCTTCGGGATAAAGCATCCATACAGAGGGCACCATTATGTTCTGCAAAATGTGCTGATACTGCAGGCCATCCAGGTGACCCTCTATACGATGGAGAATTCCACCCCCTTCATGGGAGATCCAACCCCAACAGTTTACAGACACACGACTACTGTGTTTGCAGGTAGACATATACTGCGGGTTGTATCGCTGTCCCTGAGGTCTGTAAACTAAAACCAACCCATCATTTGCTGAGGTAAATGTAGATTCATCAGTGAATATGACTCTATCCCACTTGTGATCTACATTGGTCTCAGCAAACGCTAAACAGTATAGTTATGTTCATCAGTGAGAAGCTCCTTCACCACAGCATGCTGTGCCCTGAGACCTAAGTCTCGAAATAAATGTGTCTTTTTGCCCAGGAAAGCCAGTAGCAGCTTTAAGATCCCTTGCACTGAAGAAAGGGTTTCTCTCAGCTTCGCTACTAATGCAACATCCTGAGCTGGGCTGGAAACGCACCATAACCCAGTTCCCTTACGCCTTCCAACTTGCTGATCCCTCCGGTATTTCCGTAGCCATTCCCTTGCAGTAGACATGGGAACTCTGCAGAGTTCCCCAGCAGTGCTGGCAGACAACCCTCCCTTCTCAGCAAGAGCGATGACATGTTCGCGAATACATCTGTCATGGTGATCCATCGTAATAAGAATGAAGAACGTGTAGCTTTAACCAGTGCTGACATACAGTGAATAATGGCACCTTCACTTTTATGACAGTATTTGTTTTGTGGAGGGTTTTGGCCTCCACTCAACTCAGGGTTAATGAATGTATTGTCACAGCCAGGTCAGTTTTTGGCTGAATACAGAAGGAACTGGCTTCTTTATTTGCAAAGAATGCCACAAAACTGAATCCCTTTGAAATCATACCACTACAGACCACAAGGAAGGAGAACAATTGGAAGACTGAAGAAGCGTTGGCACGAGCAGCTGTAACTCTGTAGACGGAACGGGTCAAAGGGTCCAATCCTTGATGTTTATGATGATGATGATGGTGGTAATTCCCTACCCTACTTTTTCACCCATGACCAGCAGCAGATATCCTGTTCCGTCCACGGCTCTAAAATTGTGAATTACCATAATGCAGTTGCGGAAGACATTCCCTTCATTTGGCAGAAAATTGAAAGAAACCTGACTTAATTTAATGAGTGCAGCTCTTCATTGCCTTTGATTTTATTATTAGTAAAACATACACATTTTGGTTTTCATAACTGCCATCATCTGTAGCCAGTTAGATTTTAAATACGCACATAAAGAAATATGCCGATAGTGGGATTCGAACGAACATAGTTTGTTTCCAAAGGCTACTGCTAACACGTGTTCAGCTGCCTGGGCTACATAAAGAAATATGCCAATAGTGGGTCTCAAACCAACATAGTTTGTTTCCGAAGGCTACTGATAGCACGCATTGAACTGCCTGGGCTACACCTGCTGACAATAAGAATGAAGGGTCCGGTTGACTCATCCATCCCTAGCAGCACAGCTAGCTAGCTAGCCTCATGCCTGGGAAAGTTAATGTAGTTTAATTAATGTTTTAATTTCAAATTAAGCAAATGTATTGTTGTCTTATGTAATATATATGTGGTGTGATTGATTGTATTGAATGGAAGACGAAGAAACACCACAAATGCGCAAATATGGGGAAAGAAAAAGACTTGAATTATGATGGCAACTGTACCGCATGTCACTGCCTGAGTGGGACGTACGAAATATCATGCCAATGGATTTTTGTTCAACTGAGTGTACACCTTGTAAGTAATATGGGATCCCATAGTACATGATATACTCTGATTGTAGCTCATATCTCTGAATGCTGGCCTGAAGATGGTCTAATAAGACCGAACATGTTGCCACAATAAAATACTAATAATATTATACACTTTTTTTTGTGTTATGTTGGTACCTTTAAAACATTTTGTTTTACTTTGGAATTCCAACACAATGGGAATTAAAATAAAAAAAGTTTCATTCCAGTGTTTAATTTTTTTTTCACAGTTGTCTTCAGGCAGATTTCATATTGCACTTACATGATAAGCAATCATGAAAGCATTTGGATTTAGATTTTGAACACATAAGTTTAGTTGTGATCTTTTTGTTGCTTGAGGTGTGTTTCACTTTTCCCCTGTCAAGAATTATTGCTTTCAGCCATATTTACAAGAAAACAGTAATTTAATAATCAGTACTTTAATGACTGTATGAAACGTGATTGAAGAAATGTCGGATGAAAGATAGTGTGGATTGGCATGTGAATATTATGTTAACCCCGTCATGCTGTATAGCAGGACCATTTCTGGTATTCAATTAATACACATAAAATATGAACTTATTATGAAGTTCCATTACTTTATTCCATGATACATAATTTATTTGCTAACTTTTTAAAAAGGTCATAACCCATCAACACCCACACCACAGGAGGGATGTTCATTTTTACATGCCTTTGTAAATAACAAAAATGTGGGAGTGATATGCAGAATATTACACATATTTTTGTCCCCTTCTCTACCTTCTCCACTTCTTCTTCATCCACCGCTATGTAGAGAAAGACCTCAAATCAATGTACCTTGCTTAATTTCACCTGTCATGAAATGCATAATAATGCTGCAATGTGTAAGAGGGAGAGTGGTATGTTGATTTGTTTAGCAGTGAAAGCATATTTACCAAATAAAAGAATGGTGTTAGAAACATGACTAGTGCCAAATCTAGAGATTCAAGTGAAGTTCTATTGGCACTGAAGATTTTACGTGTTGCATATGAATACATATTGTGGGAACTTACCACTGTAGTCAGAAACAGCCCTTTTATATGGTGTGACTCGAGTGCTGCATGTCACACCGGCTGTCACACCTAGAGCAGCATGACAATGCAGAAATGGCCCTTCTACATGGCGCGACAATGGTAGTCATTCGACCCACCATTGACACATGCTTTACTCACCCGCCAATCACAGGACGGCCAGCTGCATGGCTACATGACATAAAAAGCATGCCATTCAAAGCACAAAGCCACTCATTCCAAAGAAGAAAACAGGCATGTCAAAACAGTAACAGGAAGTCATGTCAGAGGGTAACAGTTTAGTCTTCTCCCCATGCATTGCAGCAGCCACATGCCTTCAAAGTACAGCAGTACAACCATGTATTATACAGGGAAGAATTAGCGACTGCAACCCAGGTTGCACTTGAGGAAGTAACACACTCGCAGCACTTCAGCATGTTCCATATTATAACACAGCAGTCCGTGTGCTACATGCACAGCTCTAGCAATGTCACAATCTAAATCAGCATTTCCTTTGTATTGGCTGATTATTGTAATAAATCTGAATGGAAATTTGCAAGGAGTACTATTGAAGAAGTAATACCAACCCAAACATAATATTTTCATTAATATATTTCACTCCAAAATCTACAATATTTTCAGGCAAATTTAAGAGCTCAGAGTGTTAATATGTAGAAAAACTATGATCTTTGTAGAGCAAATGGAAAACTTTGAAGTGTTCAAAGAGATACCTATTATTTAGACTTAAAAATCTTCAACAGTTAACCATGTAATTACATTAGTACAACTGAACCATATTTTGTTTAACTCATGATTTATTCTACCTATTACATTAATTCCAACTGACTTGGGTCCCTGCAATTTGTGTAAATATGTACATGCACAGTGTGTCTGAAGAGTAATGAGGCAGAAATTATGAAAATATATTTAGAAAAATAATTTGTTTTGAAGGCCATTCAAAACAGCCGCCTTGGAGCTGTGTGTGGATTGTTACATCTTCTTCTTCAAGCTGTTAAAAGCATTCTATAAATTTCTCCAAAATTATCTCCTTGAGATGATCGGTTGCATTGCCGTGATATTTAAAATGGTGTGAAATCATTACCTTTCAACTTTGTTTTTAATTTCAGGAAGGAAAAGTCACCTGCCAAATCTGGTGAATTATGGAGTATGGGGATGGGGAAGGAGTTGATCTCAGTAATTCATTTATGTGATATAGGTCTTCACACAATAAGTGCACTACATGTGTGTGTGTGTGTGCGTGCGTGCGCATGCATGCTTCCAGGCTCTTTGACTGATCACATGTTAGGATTAATCCTATTTTGAAACAGACTGATGAAGTCTTCTCTGATAATTTTGGATGATTGTCACAGGTGGCATTGCTGGTGATAAGCAGTGTTTTGACCAGTTCAACTCAAAAGGTTCCATAAATGGGCACTGTGGTGTAGATAGTAATGGACAGTATGTGAAGTGTGATCCAGAGTAAGTATTTCATTGCCATATATTCCTCTTACCCTGCTAGGGTAGTTCCAATAACTTCAGATTAAGTGACATAATCATATCAGTTCTCACCAAATGCTGTTGAAGTGTTCAGTCTCAATTGTATGAAAATAGTGCATAAAATGAAGACAAAATTGGTTTCACAGCAGTGTTTTTGAGGATTTAGGTCTTCCATCATGTGACACTATGTAGCTGGTTTACTGTTACCCAACATTTTGAAGGGAAATGGTGCTCTCATTTTAAGGGCTGAGGGATCTGAAAGAAACCCACATGATGAGGAGTCAGCATCTGTTGCCTTGTGAACAGAGTTTAGTGAAATCTGGTACTTTGAGCATACACTAAATATTATCAAACAATTTAATTTTCATGTACACCAATAAAATATAAATTCTTCTCTATAGGAAGTTCAGATTGCTGGATTTATCTGTTTTCTTAGAAATGGCCTATGACAAAAACAAGGGGAGCAAGAAACTTCTAACATAACATTATGACATGTTAACGTAACTACTGTTGCCCCAGAAATGCATCATTTATTTCCTTTAGTATTACTGAATTGTGTATGTTTCTGTCAACAGTATAATAAAGAAGCTTATGATTATATGGATTTTGCATTATTCAAAATGCATAGAGTTTCTTAGCTACCTTAATTGGTGGACTGTAGGCAATTGTACATTTCAGTTAAAAATAGAAAGTGCAAAGAAACTGTCATACCTTTATAATTAGGCTTGAAAATGCATATAATCCTAAGCCTAGTAATAAATATTGAAGGCTGTGCCATGGAAGCACAGCAAGATGTTCTGTGTTGCTGCCAACAATATGAAACAAACTTAATTCTTCACATTAAGTGTCAGGTAATAGAATAATGTTTCAGTTAATTACATAATGTTATACATCACCTTTCATGAAATTTAATGATAGATTTGATGCCGTACAATCTGAAGTATTAAAAGCATACAAATAAACCACAAATAAAATAGCTGTAGACAATATACATCTTTTGTGCAGAAAATATAAATTTTAATTACCCTTGTGAAAGAAGGTTCCAAAATTATTACCGGAATGGAAGAATAAGACGATGATGAGGTATGGCCAAGGCTGCCTGCTATGACAGCAAGGTTAACTTTCTGGTTAGATTTCACAACTTCTATTCTGATATCGTAGAATTAGCAGATCACACTGAATTATATGTGTTTGTATACTGAATTTCCCTGAATATAAGATGATAATGAGGCAGTTCCACGTTTTGGTTAACAACAGAAAGTGCTAGGAAACTGTCTTACCTTTATCATCAGGCTTATTATAATCCTAAGCCTAGTAATAAATATTGAAGGCTGTGCATTGGAATCACAGCAATATGTTCTGTCCATTGTTGCACTGTGTTGCTGCCAACTATACGAAACAGACTTATGTTTTCACATAAAGTGCCAGATATTTTTGTCCAGTCGTAACAAATTTGGACTTTCTTGACAGATTTTTGTAAAAGTCCCCAGTATCAGGTTTCACAAAAATCCATCTAACGAGAGCCACACTGATACATGTGGAAAGACAGATGGAAAGACATGATGAAACTAAAGGGCACTTCTGTGACATGCCAGTGTGCCTGAAATCTGACCCTAATTAATGATTTTGTTGCCTGTGCTATAGAAAAATATAAAAACATACTTAAGTCTTCATGTAAAGTGCCAAATGTTGTAGTCCCATTTACCAAGTTTGTAGTTCCGTGACAGATTTTTGTAAGTCCCCAACTCAAGTTTTACAAAAATTCTTTTAGTGGGGGCTGTGCTGATCTATTCAGATACACAGGCAGATGGACAGACAATACCAAGCTAATAAGCGCTCTTTGCTATTTATGCAGACACACCTAGAAATGTTTGTGTAACACAGTATTTACCTACCGTTCTTGTTTTAAGTAGTTATTGTTGTGTCACTCTCCTTTCCACATGCTGTGTACTTTTAAACATAGTAAGTACAGTTTTATAAACATATTTGAGACTTTGAAGACCCTGCAAGTAAAAACAAGAAGCTCCTCCAAAATATTGGTAACTGTTCACCAATTGAAATGGTACCATATCCCAGAGGACTTGAATCTTCATGTATAATTATTATTTGAAACTGATGTATGTCAGCAGCTGAAATGGTACACAACTGATTGTGTCTCTTCGCTTACACCAACTTCAAGAACTGAAAAATGCCCAGTGTGTGCTTTAAACATAACCTCTTATTAACCACTTCTAATAATGTATAATGCTTAGGATATTTTTTACTACTTAGCAAAGGAAATATTTATCAAATTCAAATGTATTGTGCAGTTCTGATTGTACTGTTATAAGCTGCTTAACTGATTAAATGTCTGCAGTGATGTTTGTACCAACTGCTGAAACGTTACTAGACTCTGCATTTGGCCTCACAGCATACTCATATATTTTGTATGATGCTCAAAATAAGCAGTGGTTACTTATGTGTACAAGATTATATTTGGACTGTGTATGCTGTGAGGTAGGAACTGAATTTTTATACATAGTTTAGATGAAAGCCTGTCTTAAAATGATTTATTTCTGAAATCTACAGTATATATTGTGGAAAAGGGAAGTTTTGGAATTTCGAAATTAACACTGAGATAACAAAAAATGTACCTATGCTAAATATATCTGTATGCATGCACAGTTGGTTGTATAACAGATTCAAGTGATTAAGCTCAGTGCTCTTATTTCTTGTTTAAAAATATGAAAACTTTTTGCATGGAACTGAATCTGAATACTGCAATTACTGTTCAGCAGAATTTCACTTTGAAAAATGTGGAACTGGTTAGATTTGTGTTTGTAAGTTGCATTATTTTGTATGTGTCCAGGAATGTACGCTGTGGATCTCTCCAGTGCCAACTGGGAAATAGGTATCCAGTTAATGCTGGAAAGGAGCAGCTGTATGCAACAACAATAATTTCAATCAAAGGAGTAGAATATGAATGCAAGTAAGTGACTTAATAACTTGTTCTAAAAAGGTATCAAAGTAGAGTGCAGATGTCTTTAACTGCTCTGTGAGGTCCAAGGTTCTCAAAGAGATGTGCTCAGAGATGGCACAGCATTATCAGGCTGATGGTTTCTCACATTTGAAAGGACAGCAGTGCCTTCATCTTCAGGGTTGAGCTCTGCAAGTTCTTGGACTGCTTGCATGCTTACACACACATGTGTGTTGGTGTTTGTTGCAGCAAATAATTCAATTACTTTTTCATGTGCAGTTACAAGTGAGAGCCCATAAATAAAAAAAAATAATGTGTGCATGTTTTATGCTGCTGTAAATTGCAGAAAATTATATAGTGTCAGTGATAGGTGCTCCATACAGGTCTGGTGGAATGGCACTGACAGTGAAGGACCAGAGTACTCACAGAAAGGCCTGTTCCAGTGCTACTTCATCCCCCACATATGATATGATATGTTTGTCAACTGCAAATGGGTTGACATCTGGTGGCATTAGTACAGCACACATTTACACACAAACAAAACACAGGACAACACAAAGAAACAGAAAACCTAGAATGGAACATACATAACAAAAAGAATAAATAAACATAACAATAAGAATACATAATTTACAAAATTAAATAGAAGCATACAAAACATACAACCATATACGCAATGATACAAAATATCCCACATGGACTAGCCACTGATTAACCCTGTGTCTCCAAGGTTGAAGATGAGCAACTAACCAACTTCCTGAGACATAGGATGACCGAATACAACAATATAATTAATTAATTAATTATAAATAATTTTATGAGTAACTAACAAAGTTTTATCTGTGTCTGTGTAAGACATTCAAATACATTAAATAATGCTGAAATTTTATTTGCCTATTAGTATCCTTTGCATTGTCTTTGTTGACATGCTACCTCTAGGGCGACGAGCGGAATAATAGATGCCTCTGGAAATCCAGACATGGGCCTTGTGAGAGATGGTACACCATGTGGAGACAATCTGGTATGTAATGCTAGAGTAATACAGGTGATTTATATTTGATGTTGTATTTTTACAGCTAATACTCTTCTGAAAACTATTAACACGAGCAAAATGCAACTGCACTGTGGAGCACAGCACAATAGCACGAGAAAGCCAAACTTTTTTAGGTACACGTATGGAGTACACTGACTCTGAAATGACTGATTAATGTATAATAGGATAATATCCTTTTTATATGAAAACAAGATTTTGTTAGAAGCTCAAAATGGTTTCAGGAAAGGCAAATCCATTGATACAGTGGTTCAGTCATTTATTGGTAGGATTCAAAAGGCCCTTGATAAACGAGTTTACACCATTGGAATGTGTATTGATATAACAAAAGTCTATGATGTATTAAATCATAAATTATTACTAGAAAAACTATTTTCTTACAGTATAAGGGGCTCCAATAACTTATGGTTTAGGTCTTATTTGACACACAGAAAACAATTTATTGAAATTTGTCAAACTGACTCAAGCAATATGAGGGTAAATAGACATAGGTCCTCCTCCATGGAAATAAATCAAGGTGTGCCACAGGATTCAGTACCCAGTCCGTTGTTATTCCTCCTATACAGGGTGTCCCAGGAGGAATGTGCCAGACTTAAGGAGGGTGTTCCTTATGTTAAAGTATACCAATATAACCCAAAACACCTATGTCCAAAGTTGAACGGTTACGGAGATAATGGCCAGAGAAGTTTGAAACTTTGACAGCTGTTACTCACTTATTGATTACCAA
>Ga0123354_10004161_pt1 | contig 20396 bp, 12 predicted proteins | sample TergutLab28metaG_2_FD_97872 | JGI IMG/M metagenome (GOLD analysis project Ga0123354, IMG submission 97872) | Labiotermes labralis P4 segment gut microbial communities from Petit-Saut dam, French Guiana - Lab288 P4 | ecosystem: Host-associated > Arthropoda: Insects > Digestive system > Gut ...
AGTGGGGGTTATGGAGAGTAAGCACAGAAAAAAGGGGAAAACCACGCGACATAAATTTCTCAAAGAAAAAATGGGGTTTAAGGGAAAAAAAAAAAAAAAGGACACACCCCCCCCCCCCCCCGCCCCACAAAAAACAATCACTTACAACACATAGAGTTTTGGACATAAGGATTTACACAATGCTTGTGTGGCTGATGATGCCTGGTTTGGTGAGTAGCCACCCACATCTATTCACAAGTTTTATAGTTTTTCAGCATGTGAAAATTTCTTCCATATCTTCAGTCATACTCAGCCATGTATAACCAAAACAGTCCCCAGCTAAACCAGACTGGGTGACGGGTTAGTGTACAAAATTTAAATTAACTTACAATACTTGCTACATTTTTTATGTGTTGTTGACTGTGCATCTCGATATATCTGTGTGATAAAAACCAACTTGATGCACTGTTTATCCTCAATTTATATCGCCAGTAAACCTCTACATGTTTTGGGCATATTAGTAGCCCATCATCAGGAAGTGTACTGTATATATACAGTATACCTACCAGGAGATATAGTGTATATATACAGTATACCTCCTGATGACGGGCTACTAATATGCCCGAAATATGTAGAGGTTGATTGACGATATAAACTTAGGATAAATAGTGCATCAAGTTTGACCTTATTACACAGATACACAAATAGTGGTTACATATGAATTGATAGGAGACACTATACAACTGCATAAAGAAAAGCTTCATAATCTGTACCATTAAAAATATTACTAGAATGCTGAAAGCAGACAGAACAAGACAGCCATCACATAACATGCATGGAAGAGATCAGAAATGTCTACAAAATATTTGTTGGAAAACTAAAAAGGAAAACCTTGTTAGAGGACTTTGGCATATGTGGGTGGATGACAGTAGAATGGATCTTAAAGAAATAAGGTTTGAGGGTAGAGACTGGACTCACCTGGGTCAGGAAAGGGATCAGCAGCAGATGTTTGTGAATACAGTAATGAACCTTTGACCTCCATAAAGGCTGCTGAATTTCTTGAACAGATTAACAGTATTTAGCTACACGAGGAGAATTCTGCTCAAATGAGTGGCATAATTACTTAATTATGTACACAATACAAATACTTCTTTCTTTCAATAAATATTTCGTAGCACTTCATTACTTCATTCCTTCTGTAGTCTGTCTTACAATAGGACCATAGCCACTTCCAAAACCAGATCTCCACGGACTGTGAACTAGTGCTTCCTCTTTCAATTTATGTGGCACTTGACAATAAATAAATATAATGTGATATAAATTTTTCTTTATTTGGTGGGGAGGTGGTGGTTGAAACTTGGTCTCTCACGCTGATGAATGGACATACAATGTATGTTCATAAAGTTCTCAGACTACGCACACAGCCTGCCTTTAAAATAATTTGATACCCATGGGCATGATTAAGTGGATTTTGGAGCCTGTTGCCATTTTCCATTTAGTCCTAAGGTGCATTGTTACTGAATAAACATTTTTTTTTAAACTGTCATTAATGGAGCAGCATATCTGTGTGACTTTTATTCCAAAGTGGAGAAAAATGCAAAGAATTAACCCAAAATGTAGAAAACTGCAAAGAATACTTATGATATGTTGAATGTAGCACTTTGTAAAGAAGCATTAAGCCAACAAACAGCATTAAGTAATAAAAATGTTTTAAAATTAGTCAAGAATTATAGGAAAGTAACCATTTTTATGGCCACCCACCCATGTCACTAGGTGATAAAAAAAAATCAATGCAATCAGTGCTTGGATGTGTTCAGACTGATGATCAACAGGACAAGAAATGGTGGAAGGTGCGGGAACATCCGTCTACATATAACAGTAGAAACAAAATGTTCATAGGTCTTCAAGTCTGTAAATGAGGAAACTAGGCTCCATGTATTTGCCCCAAATCTGTGTTTTAAATTTATTCTTCAATACAATGTATCACACTGTCAGCCTCTTCTTATGCAATGGATATAACTAACTAAACAGCGTTCTTCAAAGTACAGGCCTGCAGTATGTAAATTAAGAAAATATTAATTTATTGTAAATTATTGGAGAGCTCTGTAGGACCCCTGTTTTCATATAACACAACAGAAATATGTTGTAGTCTGACAGGAGTGGTTTGAATTTCAGTTCTATTTATTTTATTGTATGTTTACATACCACTTAGAAACATTTTAAATTATTCATGACCATGCTCTGATGATTCATTCAGAGAAATGCAACCAACAAGTGCATGTAACTTACCATATAATAAACAAGTGTAACCAGCAGACACAGCATCACCACCTCCACTCAGATGGTGTAACCATATACACAAAAATGTCAACATGCAACTCAGCACAAGCATTTCTTCCAACATTTTAACATAGATTTCAAAACTGTTGTTTAAAACTTAACATTTTATACTTGTAAATTAAATTATTTTGATGTTCTATGCAATATATCCTTCAATGAACACCTTCCTGAAGATGGTCACAACAGGTGACCAAAATATGTGGGAGGCTAGGCTGTTTATAATACAATAAATTTATATACACTTGTTGGTCAAATTTCTCACTCAGAAACATGTTAAAAGCAAGAAAGTTAAATTGAAAGCAATGACAATCTTTACTTTTTATTGCATTCAAAACACTTTGAATTTATTGTATGTGTCTGATTTGTTAAATTTATATTTCTGGTTGTACTTATAAGACTGGCACACACAGCAAACTACATAACAAACACCCATTTTTGAGACCTAGACATCGATGGAATAATTATCTTGGAGATGTTATAATGTGATAAGAATTGAACTTGCTCAGTGTATGGTCAACGTTTGAATCTTATGACTCTCAAAATCTTCATCTGTAACAAAAATTGGAGTTCTGCTCCCAAGTACTTGCAAAGATGCAGACAACAATATTGCACTGTGTTTGAACTGGTATTTATCAAAATTCATGGGTTCTGGTTTCAATTCAGAAGAGTGAATAAAGTTCCTACATCCTAATTCACTCATGACTGTTTCTACATTACCAGCTGAATGCACCATGGTCATAATTTCTCAGTGAAGACCCTGGACCAAGCAGCATTGGCTACTATGTACCTGCCAGGACACACGCTGGTACTTAAACTCCTAAATACAGTTGTAATTAATGTGGTGGGATGGATGAAGTAATTCAGCAGTATGAGGTGTGTCTTATATTTAAAACAAAACACTCTTCATTTGTCAAAATTTAAAAAAATAGTCTATCTGTAGTGCAAGCAACTACATAAGATATGGCAACTGAATAGAGAAAATAATTTTGTGCAAAATAAAAAATAATATCACTACCCATTTATTAGTAAGGTCACTTTTGCAGCCTGACATTTATACACGGCCTCAAGCATTCTAGTGTTTGTGACATACCTGAAAACATTGCTGAAACTCATTTTCTGAAAGGCCTGCATATTCACGCAAACCTTGATTGTAATGTGTCAAACCGTTTCTAAAACAATGTCACAATTATAGTAAGAGGCAGTCTGTGACAAACATTTCCTTTTCTGTCACATGTATAATTAAACAGGGAGAAAGACAGCAGTGATTCATTTCTGGTATTCAGTATTTAAAAAGCTGACATTTCTGCTGGTGAAAATGTTCAATTGTTTACTGTCTACACCTCATAGTACAGGGTGCGTACAAATTATCAGAGGATTTTGCAGAACCATATTTTCACAAATACTGAACAGAAATACATGATGTTACTACCATTTGAAAGAGGAATGTTTTCAGTTTCATAGTGACCTTAAATGCATTCGATGTGCACCCCTCATGTGACACGGCAGATGTCCAGGCAATACTCCCATTCCCGCCAAACCCTCTCAAGCATGTCTTGTGTGATGTTCCTGATTGCGGTGATGATGCGCTCTCGCAATTCTGGTAGTGTCTTTGGAAGTGGTGGGACGTAAACATCCAAACATTCCTCTTTCAAATGGCAGTAACATCATGTATTTCCGAATGGAAGCATCATGAAATGCTTGTAATGTAATATGATATTAAATAGTGTATGTCAGCACAATCACTTTATTACTCAAGGTAATTATAAGGCTACATGTTTGGACTATAGATTAGTCATCCTCAGGCCTATTTGCACGTCACACCCTTAGAGACAAACGATTTAATTTTATGTATTCCATGGATGTAAACACGATGGGATCCCAAAGTGTACATAGCATCTTGTGCCACATTTGACAAAATAGGCCTGAGGATAACTAATCTATAGTTGAAATAGGTAGCCGTATAATTACCTTGAGTAATAAAGTCATTGTGCTGACGTACACTATTTAATATTATATCATGTATTTCTGTTCATTATTTGTGAAAGTATGGTTTTGCAGAATCCTCCAATAAATTATACGCACCCTGTATATTAAAAGTCAATGAGTAAATTACCATAACTAGACACCATTTCAAAGGCAACTATACTTTGGATCATTTTGGATAAATAAAATATTTTCCAGCATTTCACAGAATTATCTCATCACAACAAATATGAGAAAATTGTGTAGCACACATCCAGTGCAAAGTTAAAAACCATCTTGGTCACTTCTCTTACTGGGGTGGACGGTGGTGACTGGTTCTCCCTCGGTAGGTTCCTCCACTGATTGGCGAGGAGGTGGGAGTGAGGGTGGGAGTCCAGGAGGGTGTTGTTGCCTGTGCTGTGCTGCCCCAACTGTGCTGCTGGGCACTGGAGACACAGAGAGGAATGTCGTGCTATCTACAAAGCCCGCCACCAGATTTTCAACAGACGAACTTCCACTTCCTCCTCCTGCAGTTACTGCTTCCTGTTTTACCACCACCAAGCTGCCGCCACCACTATTTGCACCTCCACCACCACTACTACTGCCCCCTGATAGTCGCTGGTTCATGCCACTCCTTGACTGTTGATGTTGCTGCTGTTGCTGCTGGTCTTGACCAAGAAGACTCAGAGAATTAGCTTTGCTTCCATTACCTGTTTGGAAGCCCAAAGCACATATTATAGCAGAGGGTGAACACAGGCAGTCATTACTAACACAGGTAAACAATGTTGTAACAAAAGAAAACTAATTTCTAATTCACTGTCAAATAACGATTTCAAAACGGAATATGAAATCTTTGCATCATGGCACAGTTTAAAAAAACTGTGATGACCATTTCTGAACCAAAATGGTGCACATTTTCGTTTTGTACTTTCCTCCTAGTTTCCCCATAATTTCTGTGGCATGATGTTGTGTTACTGCATAAATGTTTCCTCTCGTTTAAGTAACATCATTATTTGAAATCGTGTAATGAGTGCTAAATAAGGTAGTATACCTTGATTGCAAAAAACAATTGAGTACAACAAACAAATCCACATGTTACAACTTTTTCCATCATTTTTTGATAAGTGTACCCAATTTAGAGAAAACCAGCTTAATCTTACATGTTCAGTAAAAATTTGCTCTGCTGTTTAATTAAATAACATACATTATAAATAACACAGTCAACTGCATATTTGGGAAGGTATTCAGTTTCGTAATCAGTTTATTTTATGGGTCACCTGCTGATGTTAACTGCTTCAGACTGCACAGACATACTGTTGCAGTCACATCTTCTCTCATTCTGGACACAAAAGTGGCTAGCATTCTTCAGCATCCTGCTGATACAGTTCATAGACTTTCTCTGATATCATTTCCTTACAGATCTGCTAGTCAGTTTGTTACTAGGTATGATAATATCCGCATTTAATCTGCATTTTAATCTCTAATAAACATTTTGTCTATCATAAAAAACAGAAACTGAGATATTAATTTAATATGACCGTATCTCCACTAGCAGGAGCACGTGAAACAATTTATGCTGGACGAAGGGACAGGGTACAAGACTATCTGAATTCAGCTTCATGACTGTTGCACATTGCCAATTTGCTTGCTCACTCCACACTACCCATAAGGAAATTCTTGATTGACATTTTTCCTACAGAGCTGGATATCCCAATTTAAAAGTTTATGAAAGATGAGAGTATTATTTGAACAAAAAAGATAGAATTATGAAACAAATGGCATTTTGTGGTTATAAAGAGTTTGTGCAGCAAATCTTAAAAATGTAGTAAATCTCCTTTTTACCTAAATAATATGAATTTCTACGGGGGCTTTTTGCATGTGTTCACACATCTGAACGCGGTCTACAAAAGGTTAAAAGTAACATTCTACCTACTCCCCAGCCAATTCACTCAAAAGAATAAACATCTAGTGGCTTTTCTCTGTTACACAAAAGGAAAAGGTATTTAAGTGAATGCCAAAGATAATCCAAAGTTTAATATAGAAACTAAAAACCCTTTCAAAAGAGTGTTTCATCAAACAGCAGGATCACTTGAAATACTGTGTTCAGCCAGGAGAATAGCAGCACTTTGAATGGAATAGATCTGATTGGCAGACATACTTCTTGGTTTTTAGAAAGAAAGAACCAGTCCTAGAATTTAATGATCCATAAATATAACTAGCTGCATATACTGCATTAATATTAGCAGCTGTTACTTGTTTATGTGTGGCTAGAAATCAAACAGCACAGACAAGATTCAACTGTGCTTAACAATGATGCCATGTCATCTGGTAAATGGTTATAAAAATTTCAGGGGAAACTGCTGCCTCTGACTTAAATGAACAGATTCCTCCAAAATACTGGAAACCATGAAAAGTACACATTGTCACATACCAAACACCACATTCATATGAACTGCCATAAGAACTCTCAATCTCACACAAGTAGACAAATTTCCTTTTTCCATTTTAAAAACAACAGCTGTTCTCCTATTAGCTTCATGAATCTATCCATTATTTTCCTAATGTTTCTGCACTTATCAGTTTAAAACTAAATAAAGAATATGGCTTCATGAATGGTTTTTTGAAGTGGGCAACAATTCTAAAATACATTTTTCTGATCTGAAGAGGGTGGCAAATCTTTCTTCAAACATCACATCATAATTTATCTATGATGTCATAATTAATAATCATAGAAAGGCAAAATATTATCAGGTTAATCATAGAAAGGCAAAATATTATCAGGTTACTAGTATAATAAAATAATTTTTGCAGAAATGAGACAAACCTGTTGTAACAACATTAGCCATGATGGCACTGTCAGCAGAGAGAGTGTCCAATCCAGGACCTGGCCGAGGGTCATACGCAGTTGTGCTGTCCACATAGTCAGCACTGATGTCATACGCCATCTGCTGGTGCTGTGTTTGTACTGGCGTTGTGGCATAGGCATACCCACCATGTGCTGCAGGGGTGTAGCTGCCCAGGTCACTGTTATATGTGTAGCTGAAAGGTAGAATTTCCAGCTATTTTTATGCATTTATTACACACCATTCAATTCTTTCATTAATATACACTAACAAGTTTAATGTTGCTGGTAAAAACCACCGTGTGGTCTGAATATTTTAATAAATTTCCAATAATTTTAGTGTTATGTTACAATCTGCCACATAGCCACTTCATAACGTGAGTAGCCATGGTTCATGAAACGTCTTTACATAAGAGATTTTCAAAAAATCAGCCAGTGTAAGACAAAATGAAAGAAATTACAAACTATCTTGGGATCATGTGGAGTATCAAAGTACAATGAAAACGTCTTCTAGGGCAGCTGCTGTCCTTAAATTTAGATTTTAGGGAATGTTAAATTACATAACTATCAGAGTTTTGGATACTTCAATATTTAACTGCACTCTCTCACATGTAAGCCACCTATTTGTAATGTTAATAATAATGACAGAACCTGGTTAATACAAAGAATACAATAATCATGGTTTTGCATACACACAAGAAGTGCACAAATGTTTATAAACAAAATTATGTTTTGACATGCATGATATGTAAAAGAAATATGATAGTCATTATTTGGTCACAACAACTGCATTTAGCATATCTGTATATCTTACTGCCTTGCTACAGTTCATGTTCAACATTCAAACTAGGCTTACCCGCCATTGTAGTTAGGCTGCAGTTGGTCGGACGAAGAAGGTGTCTGCGTGTCGAAGACGGAACTGTCTGGTGCTGTTTCTGTCTGTGCTCGTAACTGCGCTCTGTGGAACCGTACCTCATCCTCCACTTTTTCCCTCTGCTTCTTTGACATCCGACCAAACTTCACCGCTGTAAAAATTCAATTGCAAATGGCGATGTCATGTTTTTTTATCTGGTAATTTCACTCAACTAATTGAAATCTACATACAAGAGATTATTATTCCGAATTAATTATAATGCTTTCAGTATGAACTGTACTGTAATAAGGAAGGAAGGGGAAGCACAGAAATATAAGAACAACTTGGTAGGAAGCATATGTGGATGAAGCTCTAAAATGAGACAAAACAAAGAATCAAGTTAGAGACTGGCAAAGGATATTGCCTGATGGAACTACTTTGTGCATATCCCATGCCTCTTCTAGGAGCAAAATAAATCATAATGGATTGCAATATTTGTAACTTAATGTAACAAAGCAAGTTTAGTTTTTTTCTAAACAAGTATCTGTCAATAATAAGGCACTGCTGTAAATCATCAGGTCCACATATGGAAGACGCCTGAACTGAATTCCATAACTGGTTCTGTCTCGGTCTTCCTTAACGATTCCCAATTACTTCTATGTCTGTACATGTTTCGTACCGAACACATGGACCAATCCTAACCTTATCCAAAGTTGTCTCCGGCAAATTCATTTCATCTGAACCTACTTCCCAACAATACATTGTAATAACATCGTTTCATCAGTATTTTGGTGAGTGACGCAGTTGTTTCTATAAGAAAGAAAAAAGAAACTTGTCTTAACCAAAGTTGCATATTTTCCACATTCGACTATATTCATTAAACAGCATTAGTGCCACTGTCACTTCACAAGTTTGTAGTGTACGTTCACCCTGTTCTTGTTTCTTACTACAAAAAATTCAAAGGGAAATGCAACCAATAGCATAACGTTCATACTTACTTTTGTGAAAATTAGTTATTTCAGAAAAACAGCCAAAACAGGTCACATACGCAGACTATTAAAACACAGACAACAATAAGAAGGAATATTATAAAAATAAACCTTCTCCAGGAATTAGAACTTCAAAGACGTATATACTTATGAGTAAGTTATAATGAAGATGTTTCCAAACATGATGGAGTTTCAGAACATTTCAAATCACTGCTTCTTGTGAAAGTACGGAATGGGTTATCTTTCAGTTCATTCTTTTGGCACGTGATTTTACTTCGGTTTCTTCCCAGCGAAATAAATGCCCAGTTGCATAGCTTCTTGTTACCAGAGCACATATATTCATCCTAGAAAAATAACTAATAAACACCAACGAATATTTCTCCTTGCCAAACGTAATATTTTAGATTGTCAGCATTTACATACTGTATAGTGAGTGACTCCAAGTTTCAATGCAAATCGTAAATGCTCCTACGTGTCGTGGGCTAAGATAAACGCCCTTTAAATTAGGTGGATTATTTAAAATACTTTAAAAAAGTAGAATTCAGCAGTTATTCGTAATAGATGCCCTGCTTAGCCATGCCCGTTGTTCTGTCGAACTAACGGACACAATGTGCACACACAGCGGCCCTTTATTCCGTACAAACTGAGCAGGGGTGCCCAACGTGAAATCAGTATCCTGTGCTTAAATTTCCGCAGCTATTACCGAATATCTTAAGGTAAAAATTCCGACATTTCGGCGTTTATTTTAGCAAGTCTCCATTAATTACGCAGATGTCACCGGCATGTAGAAGTCAAAACAGTTCAGCATTAAAAGATTTGTTTTTATTTAATTTACGTATTTTAAACAATCTTTAATACCTAGTTCAGCAGTAGATACACCAAGGACATACAATTCTTTATGCGTTGGTACTTTTGCCATTCTGGTCTAAATGTATGGCGGTGAATTAGCCTAAGTTTAAAAAACTCATTTGCGCCACGATAATTTGTAGATTGAATGCCTTATTCTTTTCGTGTCCTTTCGCTTTGTTTCACATATATACATTTCATATTTGCACCAAATCGTAAAGACCTCTTTAAAAAAAAAAAGACAAGTAAACAGCAAAAGAGTGCCGAGGCTCTAGTTCGCCTGAAATCTACCACTGCTTTGGAGCGGCCGTGTGCACAATACAGGTTACCACCAAACTCTTAGATTGTCTTTGTACTGTACCTTGTAAACGTTTAACAAAATACTGAAATTTATGAATACTCACTATTAACCTCACAATACGTTCTGACAATTGACAGTAGTTTCTTAACACAAATCCCGCGCTTCGTCCTTCAGAAATATATTTTTTAAATATGGTGCAATGAAATTACAGACAGGTCTCCAACTGCCGATCGATAGGATTTTAGCAAACTTGTTCATGTATAACTCTTCTTCAACCCTCATCTAAACAGCCAGCTTTACATGCGTATCTCTCAGCTTTGGCGACAATGTGAAAACTGTAAAAATCAGCTCATTGCAATGCACAACACGTACGCGTTTTCTAATCCGATTGCTAGATGGCATTCCACGGATAATGCTGCGTATTTCTCGAAGTAATCCAATATCCACAAGAAGCTATGGAATTGAAATACGTAACGAAAATAGTCTGTGTGAACCTGTTTTGGTTTGGCTACTTTTGCCGGCCGGTAACTTGATTTGTGTGTGTTACATATAAATATATGTGAATGTATGTTTTTGTGTGTGGAATATGTAACGTCGTCCAGCGCGACTGTGAGTGAGAGAGAAAGAACGCTATTCTGAAACACGGAAGTGTTGGCAACACTCCAAGTGAGTCGAGAATGACGTCACAGCGGCAGGGTTAAGGTACTGAGGCACCACGCGAAAGATGGAAGCGACGGTGAACCGCTAGAACATAACGGGCGCAGAAACAAGAAAATAAACCGCTACGTTGTTAGTATAATTCATTTTCCCAGCTACAGAGATTGCTTAAATAGCCGCCAGATTGGATTGCCGCTGATTCTTGAGGTAATTACGTTTTCGCAAGTTATGTCATTGCATGTGCCTACTAGACAGCTTCACACCACATGCATACGTAAGAACTGGATAGACGAGTTATCATGCGGGAAAGCATATAATGAAGTGAAAAGAAAATGCTGTCTTGGTAAATGATGTACTGGCAACGATGTCTCACACGAACAAACTGTGCCGCACTCATTTGACAAGAAACAGTACGCTCAAAAGAGATAACTTTTTTCTCTTTAAGTCTAATGTTTTCGGTGTTATGATTTTAGCCACAAAATGTAACGCGGAAGACGAATGCATCACGTTATGCAACATTTTAAAGTTCCTCACTTCTTGGATTATATGTATATTTCCAGCGTTGCTACAGGTTTCAGGATGTTACGCAATGTTGTACAGGGTCTCGGACTTGCGATTGTATTCATCTGGTTCAACAGAACAAGGACTAGTTGCGAGCTTTTGTGAACATGGTAATAAACCTTCCGGTGCCATAAAAGACAGGGAATTTCTCTCCACACACAAACACACACACACACACACACACACACACATATATATATATATATTTATTTATTTATTTATTTACATTCTCAAGAAGTGCTGTGTGTCACTGAACTGATTGGAACAGGCTTCCCGTTAAGCCGTATCCTATTTCCTACTTTTTACATTGCATGCAATTCGGATACTCTTTCTTTTTTAATTTCATGAAAAATAATATCATTTTGACAGCTTATATAATCCGCAGCTATACGACTGACTATCGCAATTTTTGCGGTGTGTGAGGCCCCATCGTTTGGGAGGCCCCGAAAAGGCTGGCGGCAAACACATTTTCTGTTTACTGGTAGGCATCATCTGCATCCTCAGTTGTGGACTACACGTTGGTAAGGCCCAAAATCTATTTTTGTAGTGGGCCCAGAAATTTCTTAAACCGGATCTGATTGGCGTACCTGAATCGCTTTGACAAGGCCAACTACGCACTGCAGTTCATCGGTGGTTAACTGAAGCAGACATATTGCAGCCTATTCAAGAGATCCAACTTGCTGGTCGTTTGCCATCACTGTCTCAGGATGGAATTAAATGAACACAAAAAAAACCTTGTACTTTTGATTTCAGAACAACTTTTCTTAAAATGTCAGGCCGAAATCTCATGCCCTGCTTTGTCCCGCTGCTCCTTGATGTAGGAATATTAAGTTTTAATTATTGCCTTGAGTACACTTTTCAGAACCAAACCGCAGCTAACAGAAGGCACAAAATGCTAAAAGAAACTGGAAGCACATATCTGTAATGAAATAAATTTACAACACTAAATGGCAAATTACAGCAATAACTAACGGTATCACAGACTGCATATTTATGTCTGCGCAGAGATATTAAGTAGAACTCTCTTATTAGTGCAGTCATTCGTAACTAACTGCAGTACATGGAACGCTGAGAACCACAGAGTCGCTTGGCTAATGAAGAAATCTCCTTTCTTTAGTGGAACTATAAGGTTCTTTGCCTTCTTCAAATAAGACAACTTATTAGACAAGCTGCGAAATTCAGTCTTGAAGGAGGTAGTTTCATTTTACAATATGACATACCTTCTCTAATCTGTTGCAGCCCCAAGAATGGGAGGCAATGGAATCGCCCCAAATAGCAGCAAAATACTCGGGTACCAGAAGGTATAATAGGAGGATTTGGGATTTATGGTGCTATATATATATATATATATATATGTGTGTGTGTGTTTGTACTTCCGAATTGTTAGGGTAAGTCCTCTTAAAAGTTTCGGGTCTTGTGGGACATCTCGAGGCCTCGTACAAAACTACTTCCCCACAGTCGTTTTAGAATTATTTCTTATGGTCTAAACTCATTTAATATAGAATAATATGAGAAAAACAAACTGATAAAACTAGCTCCTGGCAGCCGGTTTCCTGCTGAGAATTTAACCCATTATGTTGAAGCAATGTCCTCCCGTTGTGCTAGTTAATCAGTAGCCTTTTTAATACAAACACAACTCTCAAACTGTACGTTTATGTATTTACTTTCCTACAACACGTTTCGGTCGTTCCATTCGGCCATCTTCAGGTAGAAAACACTGGTACATAAACAGAAACGTATGCTCTGGAAGTGGCCTTTAGTTCACAAGTAGATAAGCAGTCAGCTACTCAGAAAAGGCACTGCTCCATGGATTTAGTTACTGGTGATACACCTACGGCATTTTTGTCGGAAAATCATCCTATTAAGAACTAGGCGCGGAAGGAAGACAGTTTTAAAATGTTTTCGGCGATCACAAGAACTCTTTGTGGTGTCCTCCACCGACGTGCTAGCGCCATTGCCCTTAGCCTTCAGAGCAAAGCCCTTGCGCCGGTCGACCATCCACTGCTGCCGCTCGTAACTACAATATTCGGTACTTTAAACTTCCAGCTCCCCCCCCTTCCCCCCACCCATTAACAGATTTTCTTAACAAAAATAATCATCTTAATAGTAATAATCGCTAGTAATAATGTTTCTACATAGTGGCCGAATGTGCTCGGTGTGTACAGAGTAACGCTCTCCTTCCTTGTGATTTACGCGAGGAAGCCGAGCAGGCATTTAACCATCGAGCATACAATGCAACGTAGCATAACTACTGTCCATTACTCAAGAGAATGCAGGTAACCTGCACAGCGTGGGTAGAGTCCCGTAACACTCGAGACGACGGTCGGGGAAAACATATAGAGATTCTGTCAAAAACATGAGTATCACAGCATGAAACTCTTTCTAATGGTCGTCATTTGTTGGGCGTTTCGTTTATAACAACTCCGAAGTCAAATTTGTGCACAGTTCTAACTACGTAGAACACTACATACATTGAATGTGTTCGCACCCACAAAACACGACTGCACTTCAGACTACTGTATTTTAACTGGAATATATTGATTGCTGTCACTAACAAGGGAAGGTCGGCTGCCAAGGTCAACTGCACGCTCTTCAGTCGGTATCAGTATCTGTAAGCACTCCGATTGACGAAAGTAAGAATTTGATTTGCTGTAAGAATAAAGAAACGACCGATGAAAGATGCGGTGGATTATCACTTAAATATGGCGGCCTGCAATGAGAGGGGCACGTGGCTAACAGTAACAATAGCAGTTCGAACATTCGAAGCTGCCAGCACACGACAATCACGCAGTACTTTGTACCAGTCCCATACTAGCGTCAGAAAGTCGTAAAGACGGGACAATGAGATGATAATAATAATGGAATGTAGAAGTACAAGTGATGCCAGTAATAATAGGGGCAACTGGAACCATCTAAAAATCAACCGGAAAACATCTTAGCAACATAATGGGAAAGCAAGAAATCAAGCAACTACGGGAAACAGTCATATTGACCACTATACCAAATGTCGGTTATGATATCAGCTATTCATTTCCTCCCCGATAGGATCTCTTACTATCTTCAACATGAAAATAATGTGGAATGCCAACTTAGTGCAATAAGGTAATTTTATTGATATATTCTTAGCTCGATATGTTTCGGGTACATACGCCCATCATCAGGAGTATTAGATGTTGAGTTGCAGCATATGGTTTTCTTCACCGAGGTTTTGGATGGGTGGTGGTCTTGAGAGCCGCTGTATGGGTCGTGTGTACGGTGCTGCAACTCAGCATCTAATGCTCTTGATGGTGGGCGTATGTACCCGAAACATGTCGAGCTAAGAATATATCAATAAAATTACCTTGTTGCATCAAGTTGACATTCCACATTATTTTCATGAAGAAGATGCACGGCCAAACAACCCTCAAGTATTTTCAACATATTTCAATTCATTATTTACTGATCACACCACCATTCAGTTCTGCAGACTTAAAGCTTAGTGACTGACAACATCGAAAAATAAATCACGAATCGGTAAACGTGAAGGTGAAGTCCCTGTACACACCATAAAGCCATAAAGGAGGCAGAGATACACACTGGCACTGATACTGGAACCTCGGCATGAGATTGGTCAGCTACACGCCTCAGTCGATTTACCCCTGTGGAAAGAGACCACTGTAACCACCGAATGGGCAAATGTGTGGGGACCACAACCAGTCTTGACGCCTTGGAGAATAACGAACTCTAATACCATAGGCGGAAATCTAACCACGATTTGTCCTTTGTACTTTTCGTAGTTTAATCACTACGCTGACAATGCTATCCGGGCTTCCAAGCCAACAAATATTAATAATTGTGATGATGATAATAATAATAATAATAATAATAATAATCAGTTCCTCAAATATATAGAGTATGTAGCTTTAACCAAAAACATTTCAAGAGTGGGGCAAAAAGCAGTACTATAGTATGTAAATTCCTAGGACACGCCGTTTGATCGTTGGGGATAGGATGGACTTCCTTCCCCCGACTGAGCCTAATCAGACCGAAAATCTGGAATAGGTGAAGGATTCCCAGCAGAAAGACGCTGACGAGTGTGATTAAGTCAATAATAATAATTTGTAAGCAGCTGTTTTTCTATTCTTATGGTGTTCCTGCAGGTGTGCTTGTGCAACTTCCGGTACATGATTTGATTCATTCTATCATTGACAGTTTGTAATGTGAATAATAAACGCCTGCTCACTAACAGGGTAGAAATATGAAATTGTAAGGCAAAAAAAAAAGGATCTATAAATTCACTCATCCTCCAATAGAGAAAACCTTTTCTACGCACCCCAAACAGAAAGCTGTCGGCTGTGGTGTTCCCAGTTTATGATCATGTTTTTGTATTGAAATGCCATAAAATTCGGATCCCTTCCAGACAAATGGGGTTCAGATTCCAACTGCGATCCTTTACGTCCCCTAAATGCTAGCACAATAACTAAGTAAGCGGGGAGCAATGCCCTACAAGCGGGGGCTTTACTGAAAGGTACAATTTGCGGCAAGTTACATCAAAACGCGGTTTAAAGGCTCATGCCCTTCAAAACGTTCTGTCTAGATTGGCGTCTCCGTTAATACAATGCCGAGATAGAACGTACCAAAATATCATAAACTGAGCTGTCGTAAAACGTTAAAGCGGTGGACGAAATGTACAAAGAGGAAGTAAGGGACCTCTGTTACAAGGATTGCGTCCCGTGTTAAAATGACATCAATATAAGAGAGAAAGCTGAGGAACAAGGCTACAATTACTTAAACAGGAAATTGCTGCCTTCTCAGATGTGACGCCGTTCTGTCTGGTATAAGTGTACTGATGTTTTGTAGATATATCCTGCCTCTAGAGCTGTTTCGATCCAGCAAATATGACTGCGGTGACTATATGTGGGAAGGGATGGCGAATCGCTATCGGATGGACGATCCGGGGATCGAATGTCGTTGGGGTCGAAATTCTTAGCGCCAGTCCAGACGGGCGCTGGGACCAACCCAGCCTCCTGTATCATGATTACCGGATGTCTTTCCCAAAGATAAAATGGCCGAAGCATCGCGTTGACCAACAACCCCTTCTAGCGCCGATGTTAAAAAGTAGGCTATACCTCTACTCCCTGTCTAGGCTTCCATGGCCTGTTTACCACCCACCCACCCCCACCCATAGCTCATGAGCCCATGGTGGAACTGAGCCTCCTCATTATTCAGCTTCACGATCACCCTCACACACTACAATTGGTATGACTCCTCTGGACGGGTGATCGGCCCGACGCCGTGACCTACACCTGACAACACACTGCACTCGCAACCGTCAAACACTCATGTCTTAAACGGGATTCGCATCCGCAGTCCCATCAAGCGTGCGGCCACCAACCCACGTCTTTGACCGCGCGGTCAGTGGGATTGGCACCTTATCGGCACATTTACCTTTATCTAGGAGAATAAGATTGGAAAACCTGTAGAAAGCATCAACTCAACATTCAACACACGCATTACCCAATACGCCCTCATGGCGTGGTGCGTAATAAGGACAGCGACCTGAACCCTGCGTCACCAAGCAACTTGCCATTTCTCATTGATTCACCCCGGAATTATCCATACCAACCGTGTAGTAATATTCCTTGACATGAAAGTTACCACTGGATCACGACCATTTCTCTCAGATAAGGTCTTCCGGACTCGTACACCCTGTGGGCTTGTAGATGGACATCAGCATTATGTTTCGAAACGTCGACGTTGAAGATGACAGCAGCAAGTTTCTCTGAAACGTAGCTATCCACCTCCTCAAGTACACGGAGCCACAACCCAGAGGACAATAACCAGAAAACACATTGCCATGAAAAATTTAAAAGCTTACAGCACCTTCTTCCATTAACGTTTTGTGGGCTGACACGCAGTGGCGACGGAGACGTCTGTGAATATCGGCATGACACGAAGTAAATATAACCAGGACATTCAACCTGGAAAATCGATCCGCGGACATGTAATTCTTCTCCTTCAAGAGGAAATCTTTTAGAATCCACTGTGTTAGTTGCCTAAGTAAGAACGTGTCCATCACAGGGATAATATAAGAAAAGCAATTACATGTAAAGAAAAGCATAGTGACCTATTTCCGAGGAACGACACAGAGCAAACTTTAGTAAGCGGAAAATTGCGGAAGTTTACGGAAGCTCTTGGACTTGCGTGATGCCGCGTACTTTTAAGGGAGGGGAAAAGTATAATAAACCCCTTCCGAAAGATTGCCACCATCCATTCTATCGTGATGCATGGAGCGTGAGGACCGTATAGCCGTCACACGTGCGTTGAACCCCATATATAAAGCAGTCGAAACATGGCGACTGGAGAATGAACTGCCGTACACTAGGAGCGCTAGGATTCATTCCTTTTGGTTAAATTTATATAGGACACGCGTCATGACATGTAAACTTTTGCCCTAAGAATGAAGGCAGCATCTCATCTCACCACAAAAGTATCATTCGATCAACACCGCAGTGAGAAGATGCGATCACAGGTACAATGCGCAAAATCGTAGTATGAGCAATAGAATTGGTCCATCAGTGGCATTTGCCCAACAAATTTGTCCCGGTGCACAGCGATAGACGGAGGTGGGCAGTAAACTCCACGCTCCAGGCACATCGCTCCAGAGGAAAGAGGCCGCGATGTCCACTAAATAAAAGGCTGGTTGTGTCTCAACGCGGGTCGGGAAAATCTCTAAATCTAACAGCAGGAATCGAAACTTTCTTCCTTTGTTATCTGGCTGGTGGTCTGGTCACTGTGCAGAGCGAGCAAGCCCGTCTCCTTTTACCTGGTTAAAATAAAGTCGTCCCACTTGCCATTTCGTCTACCATGAGCTCTACATGAATACGCCCATTTCTCAAATTTGGTGAGGTCCAACCAAATTCCCTTCCAATAATCCTCGTGACTGTCAGCTGAAAATCAACTTGCTATTGCAGCTTTTGTAGTAAGGAGCGGGTAATGTAGAAAGATTTTTAAATTCCTGGCAATTTACCTCCGCCGTGATTTCTGTAACAAAAATAAACTGTCACTCTCTGCTTTTCGACAGCTCGAAGTATGTCAGTGGAAGAAACCTAATATTATAAATGGGACATGAAAGCCCCAGAAGGATGAAGATTCTCACGGCGGTGAGTGTAACGGTATGTTCTACTGGGGCGTGATAGCGTTAGATTTGGCAGATACTGGACAGCATTCAGGAGGTGTGTGCTGCATCTATATTCAGGGTTAAGCGGTAGAAAATTCGGATAATCCTTTACCCTGGAGATGAATGCAGCACTTTTCTCGGAAAAGTTGGCGATCACGTACTTTAGTCATCTAACCTGAAGATGGAGGCAGCACGTTCCTTTCCAATGTTGGCAAGTATTCCTACCAAGCCATGTGACGTAACATTCCAGAATAAAGCCATCTTCGCGGTCTTCGTTGTGAGAGCCTCATATATCTCACACGGAATTCAAGCCGCCTCAATTGATTGACACCGACACACCGTACTTCTCTGGTGCCCATTTTAAAATCAGTTGCGGCTCGTCCAATTGATTTCCTCACTCGCATTTCCTATTGTTATATATGTTTCACTGTCTCCATCTTTGCGGACTTCTTTTACACTTGGATGCACTCACATTAGCGTTGCTGAAATTAGAGCCTCCTGTGACGCTATGCCCTATGCCCTGTCGACTGGCAAATAATTACCGACCTTTCGAACGGTTGTAGTGCCCTCATCTTCAGAGTAAAGCAGTCCGAGAAGAACGGTGTTTGGACTGACCGACCCCAAACCTCAGAGCGTAACAATCCCTCGAAATTTTGTTAAAAATTGACACAGCATAACACTCCAGAAGACTTGAATCATTCTCTCATTTACATACTCTCAAAATGCCAGACGAATAATCATTATTACACCCACTCCGCAGGACAAGTTCATGGAGTTTGTGTTCCGGGTGTGATCAGGATTTGCTGGCCCCTTGAAGCATTTAGGGGCATATCCTGAGACACGCATTACAAAATGGTGTTTGTAAGGAGCCACTAGCGTAACAAGCTCCTCAGGCGATCCCTGTGGCAGTGCGGTCTAAGGCCTAAGTCTGAAGCCGTTTGATTGTTAGGATCACGAATTCGAAACCCGCTGAAGGCATGGATGTGTGTCTCTTGTGTTTGTCGTGTTGTGAAAGTAGCGGCTTCTGCGACGTGCTGATCGCTCGTTCAGAGGAGTCCTACCGTGTGTCTGTGACTGTGAGTGTGTGTGTGTGTGAGTGAGTGATCTAGAAATCTCATCAATGGGCGGCCTAGGCTCCATGTGGGCTGTTGCGCCACAGTTAAGAAATAAGCCACCTGCTGGTACATTTCTCATAAACAAAAACTTTCCTTAATGCATTATTACCAACATTTTCAACATATATTTTTCGTTTTCCATAAGAGACCAATTTCACAGCTATTTGAAAGAACAGGCCTAGATATAATTCTAGATTAAGGTATTGTGAAACATTACGACGTGTAATTTGGTGAAAATGTACCACAACTGCGAGGCAACCTACAGCCTCTGTCGTCCGGGTAGACAACGGACGTACCAAATACAGAAGCCTGTAATTCAAATTACAGCAGCAGTGGCACTCTCAGTCTAACGCGTAATTAGTTATCTTTACGTTAAATTTATAGTTTTTTTTAATCAAGCGTTTCTTCTGTTATGTGACTGCGAGTAGATTGGTGCGTGGTTAAACGGATGGGAATTTTCAGTAGCGCTGCTGTAAGAACCTCAAATAGCGCACAATAAAACATTTTTAAATGGCAGCAAGAATTCCCACCCCCAAGAGATTTATGTCCCTCGTGCATGCAATTCTACTGTACATTCTTTCCTAAATGTGCTAAACTTCTTCCAATCATCAAAGGACTTACATAAGCCATTCTGTAGAAGGTAACAAGGTAAAGTGCATCCTATAACCTGCCATGAAGACACTGGGGGGGGGGGGGGGGAAGAATCACGGTTTTACCTTTTTTTTACCCGGGGGGCAATTTGGGGAAAGGGTTTTAGCCCCCGCCCTGGCCGCTATACCCCCCCCCCCCCCC
>Ga0123354_10004162_pt1 | contig 20392 bp, 11 predicted proteins | sample TergutLab28metaG_2_FD_97872 | JGI IMG/M metagenome (GOLD analysis project Ga0123354, IMG submission 97872) | Labiotermes labralis P4 segment gut microbial communities from Petit-Saut dam, French Guiana - Lab288 P4 | ecosystem: Host-associated > Arthropoda: Insects > Digestive system > Gut ...
CAGATGCTGTATAATACAATTTTGACCTCCTGATAATGAGCGCATAGTGCTCGAAACATGTAGATGCATATAATAAACTTAATACAAAACAAGAATTTGTGCATTAAGTTGGTTAATTACTAAAATTGTGTGTGTGTGTGTGTGTGTGTATGTATGTGTATATATATATATATATACATGTATATATGTGCGTGTTGTGTGTTACTATGAGGGATAACTTTGTGACACCCTATACCCAGATTTGTGGGGTGAAGTCTGATGCCTGCCTGCCTGCCTGCCTGCCAACTGTTCTTCCTTCCTACTTCCCACTCAAGACGTGGTCGCGTTCTCATGTGCTCTCTCTAAAGACACAACCAACGCAATGCATCAGTCTTTCATGACAAGATAAACGAGACATGGAGGTTCATCACCGTATTCACAACAGCCCACCATTTGATTGTATCATACACCAAATGAATCTAGTCACACCCTCACCCTCTACTACTTCAGCATCCATTTTAATACTATCCCACTGTCTACCACTAGGTTTTTCAAGTGGCATGGTCTCTTCATTTTCCGACCATAACTTTGTACGTATCTCTGATCTCTCCTGTGCGTCCAGCAAAGTCTCCGTCTCGTTCACCTGGCAGCACTCTAGTGCAATATTAAAATGAAATAAAATATGTACTCCGTCTGCCACAACTACAACTAGTTGTGACAGACGGAGTACATATTTTATTTCATTTTAATATTATACTTTAAACAAAATGGGATGTCCTCTACCAAGAGCATTCTAGTGGTTAGTACTTCTACGTACTCTGAAGGTCTGGCTACAACTCTCGGCCTTCCAGATCAATGTAGGGAACGTACCCCAAGTTGGGCAATGACTGCTTCCTTCCTCGCCCTCTCAAGCTCATTACTGTCATACCGCTTTTCGTGGCGTATATGCAGCCTAATGCGACATACACAGAAATGATTTCAAGAAATTACTTTCAACAAACAAGAAACTACAGTTGCATTAAAGACCGGGTTTATTACCGATATTAAAATATGCAAAGTGCGCAGTACACTGATTTTCAAACAAGAAAGTGTAGTTGTTGGAAACATAGTGAATGCATTTTCTTTCCTAGAGGAATATGGGTGGGTGGCGGTATAGCTCCACGCATGCTTAACATCGTCACTTGACTGAGATGCACAGTCAGCTTCACGCCCCAGCACTTGAGTCCCAGAGACATATCTCCAAGTACCCACTGAACAGGAGGCTCGGTAGGCCCCAAAGCCGGGCTGGATTCTTTGGAGAATAGGAATATCTCCTTCCCTTGCTGGGAATCGAACAACGATTCCTAGGTCGTCCAGCCCGTGGCCTAACTGCGCATACAATCCCTTTTTTTTCTGTTACTGATAAACGGACAGGTAAGGTAACATGCAGAGCGATGCCATTAATGTTTAAAGTTCGTGACTATAATGCACCCTGTTTAATAGTTTGTTAGTTTTGGGCCGATGAAGAACCCAGCCTGTTCAGTAAGCAAGGTGGCGAGGGCAAGATGATCAGCCTAACGCTGTCGCAGTAGGCTTGATCGCTCCTTAGTCTTCCGCTCGAACGCCGGCCAAAACTAACAACCACTGACAGATTAACAGCAAATTTATCTGCAACCTCCAGGTTTCCCTTCCTATATAAGCGAACTTACTGATAAATACAATGCAAAATATATTGAAAGAACGATTATATATATATATATATATATATATAAAATCGCTGTATACATGTAGTTATTTTGAAGTTAGGTATTGCTGACCATGTTTTGCACAATTTCCACCAGAAATTTGAACAAGCTATATGCCAGTAAGTTGGTCGGGATAGCGTAGTCGGTATAGCGACTTCCTACGGGCTGGATGGTCCAGGGATCGAATCCCGGTGGGGGGCGGGATTTTTCGCACCCTTTAAGACCGGCCCTGGGGCCCACCCAGCCTCCTATACAATGGGTACCGGGTCTTTCCCGAAGTTAAAGCGGCTGGGGCCTGGCGCTGACCACCCACCCTATCTAGAGCCGAGGTTAAAGAAAGAGTACAGTTATATCACTACTCCACCTCCGGGCCTTCGCAGCCTGTTCTAGGGTGAACTTTTACCTTTTATATGACAGTAAATTAAAATACAAGTCGTTAAATTAATCGGCAAACGTTATGCAAGAAGTGCACACGAGCAGCTTCACCACATCGACACACTGTCAGAAGTTTATCACTTAGCACTGACGTCATACGCCAAGTAGCAAAATAATGAAGCATAAGAATAAGAAGCAAAGTCGTAAGGTCGGAGGTCCAGCACACAGCAACAAGAAAGAGGAAATGCCGACCACGCTGGGGAAAGAATCAGGCTGAATGTCAAACATGGCGCTGAAAAGAAAGGGGGAACTAAGAGACAGGAAGCAGCAAGATGGGCAGAACTGCATTATGAGATGGACGGGGCAAGTAGCCAGAGATGAGAAATGCATACACATTTTGGTCATAAATCCTCAAATAATTCATTTGGAAGAAGCAGGCGTAGGCGGCAGGATAATATTACAACAGAAATGTGATAGGAGTCGGAGCTGGACTGAACTGGCTAAGGGCACAGACCACTGGTGAACTGCTGGGTTCCATAAAATGCCGGGAATATCTCCACCAGACGAGCACACTTATACCTCGCTTTTCGCGGCTTCGTACTTTGCGGGGTGGCCCCCAAGAGCGCAAACAGATCCCCTGAACCCTTCAATGGATAAGTAAAGTAAAGTTCACCTCGTAACAGGACACGACGGCCCAGTGGGGAAGCAGAGGTAGAGCTCTACTCTTTCCTTAACCTCGGCGCTAGATGGAGGTAGGTGGGTGGTCAACGCCACGCCCCGGCCGCCTTATCCCCGGGAAAGACCCGGTACCCATTGTATAGGAGGCTGGGCGGGCCGCAGGGCCGGTCTGGACGGGCGCGGAAAATCTCGCCCCCACCGGGATTCGATCCCCGTACCGTCCAGCCCGTAGCGAGTCGCTATACCGAGCTGTTGCGGCCCACCTTCAATGGCTAAGAGTATCAAAACTGTTCGACAACTCGGACAGGTCTTCGAGAAATACCGCATGATGTTCAAGGGGCTGAACGGTGGGAGGGGAGCAGGTTCCATTACAATGTTCTGCATATAGAAGAAAAAACACTAAAAATATTAAAACAATATTTCGGGAGGAAGCGTTCAATTATCGTGGATTCTCGCTTTTCGCGGGGGGTCTTGGAATCTAACCCCCGCGGAAAGCGAGGGGCGACTGTAACTATCACCTGTTAAGACAACACCTACACTATGGTCTGAGAATTTTAAATGTATTGACTAGGCTCAAGACAACAGCCCATGTCAGACGATGAGAGTAAATTATATTTGGATTTTCACTGCTCACGAATCAGTGAGTCAGATCTGTGAAACAGACATAATTACCGGTATAGGTGCCGCATGAGACATGATAGTAGTGCACCCCTTACTACTCATGATCCGCGGACCGCCATACGTGAATCACCGTGACCATGATACAAGTGCTGCTGACAATTCGCCACCCTACCTTGTGAATCACGTAATAAACCCACAATCGCGGGGAGAGGGTGGTGAGTAAGAGTATTTCCTACCCTTAGCACGTGTCAAGTCCAGATTTCTGGACGTCAGATACTTGAATCTCAAAGTAACTTCAGCCCTCTAATACATTACACAGGGTTATCTGTTTTGTTGTGGACACCACAACGTAACACACGACGTGGTAAGTCTTACAGCTCATTTTATGGCAGACATAACCTAAAGTTTAGGCCCTGAATAGGTGTGTAATTTATCCAGTGGTGGCGCGTGGGACTGGGGATAGAGTTGTTATATGACTAAAGACACGGCCTCATAGAGCGCTTCTTTCAGGAAAGCCACTCACCTAATTACGTTAAGCGCATATAGTGGGGTTAAATTTTCTCACATACGTTTGTATTCAGCATCACGATTACTGAGAAATACATAAATCAGGTGTCGCACGACCTAAATCCTTAAGCCGTCTTCTCGGCGAGAGTTAATCGCGAAAAAAAAAATTATGCCCTGTAAATACATCACACTGTTCTTGTTCGTGTTTGTCTTGAAACTGCAACTACTAAAATTAGAACATTCACAAATATGGCTCTGAAAACAGCTAGGTAAAAATGGCGATAAAAATTTCTGCCTTAACAGATATGAAGTTCTCCTTTAAATCCTGCCGCTGTCTTCCCACCACTCGGTCTAGCTGTTCTGACCCACCGCGCAACGTCTGGGCTGGACACAGCCCGCTCGTTTTCCTCAGGGCTGAGAGTCCATGGCGAGAATTTACATTTAAAATGATTTAATTCAGACTTTTTAAAGAATGTACGTATCTCCTACCGTAAGGTTTTGTTCAGAAATTTTTTAAGTTTTCTAAAATATCTGGGAGGCTGCAGCCCTGCTGCCCTAACGGACGAGCAGCCCCTAAATTTATCCCTCAAAGTGAGACGTCTCGCGGCCATAGAACACACATCAGGGATCCAGCCACGCGTCTTTCAGCATCTCTGGGGTGTGATTTGCGTGTAAACCGGCGATTTCTGCCCTCAGCTTATCAATGTCAATGAGGCACTGATCATGCACGATATTCTTCAGGGAACATCACACAAAGAAATCTCTACGTCGGGTGAATATGGAGGTCGAGCAGTGGATTTACCACGATCCCACCACTTATTCTCTCAGGAACACACAGATCAGACGTCCCACGTGTACCGGCAAAACGCACGTGTGCTGTGAGCATCGCATAACAAAGTCCTGCCTTTTATTCAACAAGCCAGCTTTGTTTGCACACCTTTCTACTTTTATTCATACCTAAACGGATCATCCTGCATGTAAAAGAGACGGTTATGATCGGCTGTTTGTGTTACGTCTTTCTTACGGCCTTTTCCACGGCAAGACGGAGTTTTCACGTACGTATGTGAAAATAGGTCGTACCTTTGTGTTCCAAACTGTGCCAACTAAGGAATAAAGACGTAACTTAGTCCACTGTTTGAAAGGAAAACAGACAAGAACGGGAAAAGAGGCACGAAAGGGTTCGCTGTCGGGCACTGGTGAATACGGGTAATGAATATTTTGGTTGTGGTTTTGTATAAGGCTGTGGAATTTGGGCCGGGATAGCTCAGTCGGTATAGCGACAAGCTACGGGCTGGACGGTCCGGGGATCGAATCCCGGTGGAGGCGAGATTTTTCCCACCGGTCCAGACCGTCCCCGAGGCCTACCCAGCCTCCTATACAAAGGGTACCGGGTCTTTCCCGGGTGGAAGCGGCCGGGGCGTGGCGTTGACCACCCGTCCCCCATCTAGCGCCGAGGTTAAAGAAAGAGAAGAGCCATACCTCTACTCCCCCTATGGGCCTTCGTGGACTGTTCTAGGGTGAAATTAGAGGGCAGTGAATTTCTTGACCAGCTCAGCTAATTTTACCCTGTAGCACGAAGTTATCAGACGTGTATGAGCTATGTGAGGGTTCGGTGATACGGAAGGGGGGTTGTCTTACTCACCGCATTAGTCAGAACCAGCCCCTGTCACGGGGTGCCGTGTGACTCACAGCACTTGTAGCAATAAGCGATTTATCAGCTCATTAGACACCTTGATTTACGAATGTCTTTTCATCGTGTTAACTCATTAACTTGGAACGGCAGTCTGAAACACAGACCGCATTCGAAAATCCTTGCAACGTATGATGACTCAGAACCCAAAAATATGTCACTAGTTCGAATTACAAAGCCATTATTGGGGCTTCAATTAGCGACATGCTGTATACCTAAAATACTATTACATGTTTCAAAGACAGCGAATACATTATTTATAACGCACATTTGCTACACGTTTCGACATCGGACGAAATCGTCAAGTAACTTCGCACTTCAAAACTGCTGTAGTAGAGTCCAGCTGAAATGGGATGGCACACGGTGACGCACGGGAGGGGTAGTGAAGGGGAAACTGGCGAATGGAGTGGGTATGCTGTACTCTTCACACTACCTCGAAACATGGTGTATCCAGCATTACTACCGCTGATGCGCACACCTCGGCTGCCAGTAGTCGACTGAACTGACGTCCCCGCCGATTTAAATGGACTCGCCCGTTTCGCCGAAAGACGAAATATGGTTTCTGCGCGTGTGCCATCACATTTCAAACGCAGTCTAACAGTGGGTCACTTTTGTTAAAACGAATAAAAGTCAACAAAGTGTGAAAACAAGTAATAAGAATAAAAAAAAAATACACCGTGAAAACGATAAAACATATTTGTATTGCAGATCTCGGCTTTTCACGGGGGCTAAGGTTTGCACTACCTGCCCACAATAGCTGGCAAATTGCTACCAGAATACACTGCATCCCATCCAGGAAACGGTATTATTCTGACGAGATTCGACGTTCTAACAGCGGTGCTGCTGATGATTCCCGTCTTCTGGAATGTTACCCCGTTTCGACAGGGAACCAGCTGTCGACATTTCGGAGCAGCGTAGGTCCTCCATCTTCAGGGCCAAACAGTCCATGAAGAGCGATAACAGTCTTGACAGTTCAGGCCTTCGCTCTTCTTTGATGTTATGCAGCGTAGATTAGCACGCTCAAGCAGTCTTGCGGTCTTGGACTGTTCGACGCTTGAAGATGGGACCGACGTCCCGAAACGTCGGTACTAACCTACGCAGCCTAACACCCCAGACGAGCGGAGACATCAAATACACCGCCGCAGAAGCCTGAAATCTCGCACTCTTGACAGTTCATTCCTTCGATATCCAGACAGATGCACAGAGACAGGCCGCTGAACAAAATATCGAGGTCGCCAAGTATGTCCCGTTACCGCTGGACCCACACTCGTACGGTCCTGTCACTAGTCGCACCTGGCGTCTTCAGCACATCTGCTGCTCCCTCAAGCGCAGCAGCTGCCTGCCTACGCAGGAAAACAACTTCCGTCATCACAACCTGGGGACCGCGCTTCGGTTGCCTGCCCCTCATAAAACAGGTAGAATCTTGTTCTCAAACACAATCTGCGCGAGATCTGACGTTCTTAAATTCGATGGCTACAAATAACGCACCATAATTACTCTGAAGAAGGCGACAGCAGGATCCTTCGAAGCGTCGATACCAGACTACAAGTAGTGCCACACTCCATGAGGCGGTAACCTCCACGCTCAACCTACGCTTTTCCCTACCATCCCAATTCCATGCAGCAGCCAGTGTGTACAACCGGTGAACGAACGCCAAGCAACAAGCAGGGCAGCTCTCCAGCCCGCCCAGCCTCTTAACCTATGTGTACCGCAGGCTCTTGGCCCGGAGGTAGAGCGGCCGCATTGTTAACCAAACAACCTCCATCCAGTACCTAAGTTACGGACGTCTAGAACTGTACTTCGACATCGCCACACCCCTCCACGACGTTTAACGTAATAAGGCATGGACAGTTTCTTTGCCTTGGACATGCCAAAACGTCTGTAACATATTTTGCTCAGGTTCACACCGTAATTTGTTGTAAGGTTTGCACGCCGTGTGCGGTGCGCCACGCTGCATCTGTATGACCAACTGTCAGCAGGCTCGATATTAGTTTTCATCAGCATTAAAATGTTATTTCTCTCGCTGAGGCTTCGGTAAAACAGCTGACGCCCCAACAGAAAAGAGAAAAGATTCACCCTCCAGGGTATTACGCCACGGGTTCATGACTTAAGGCGTGCGGGACGAAGCCGGCCCTAACAAATACGTATTAGCCTGCATAAACAAGGTTGAGGGGCTATTTTAATTACAGCAGTTTTTAACTTGAAGATAAAGGCAGCAGGTTCGTCCGAAACGTCGGTACGTAACTCGCGAACTACAAGACGTCGCATCCAAGGAAAGTGCAATGTTGCGTGATTTCAGGCAACCGCCTCGAAGTAGATGAGAGCTGCGCTCTTCTGGGATATTACGCAACGAGTAGAGGCAATTTCTTACCGACGTTTCGGAACACACCATCGGTCCCATCTTCTAGGGTCAAGAATAGGTTGTCCCGAAGTGTCGGTAAGAAATTACCACTACTAGCTGCGTAATAACCCAGAAGGGCACAGTTCTCAAACTGTAATGTTGATACTCAACGACCAGGCAAGCCGGTTCAAGCGACGTTACTAAGTTGTGTTTGGGAAGTGCCTGGTTCGAGTCTAGATCGCATCACCAGGTACTCTGACAGAAGTTCGTGTGGTTAGTCTCAGTTCCCCCAGTCACATGCCTGCACAGTACCTCAATGAGGCCACGACAGCTTCCTTCCATATCTTTTCCAATTCATCATCCGGGGACGTTGAGATACTAACAGAATCGTAAAATAAACTCCAAAATGAATACAACTTCACTCTACAAACTGCAATGAACGCACAGAGGGGGCGTAGACGTTGAGCCCTACTCTTGCTTTAACCCCGGCGCTAGATGGGTGGGGTGGTTAACGCCATGGCCCGGTAGATTTACCCCCGGGAATGACCATTGTAGAGGATGCCGAGTAGGCCCCCGGGCCGCTCTGAACGGGTGCGAAAATTTAACCCCATCGGGATTCGATTCCCGGACCGTCTAGCCCGTAGCGAGTCGCTATAGCGACTGAGCTATCCCGATCCACATACAAAATGAAGAAACATAACTAAAACCGCCGTGGGTAACGTAGAAACCAAACTATGGGTTTAACAGCCGGGAAATCGGGGTTCAATTCCCGGCAGGGGCAACAGATTCTTCTACAGGTAGTTGCTTTTTAAGTGGGTATGGGGCTTTTTCATCGGGGATATAGCGAAGGGGACGTGAAGCTGACCACTCACCTCCATCCACCGTCGAGGTTTAGAATGCGTGTGGCTATGCCTCCACTCCGCCATGTGCCTTCAACGCGAGCACAGGGTAAGCTTTAACCCACTTACCGACCAGGGCCGGTGTAAAGGGCGGGCCACACAGACAGTTCAGACGTTAGTGGAATAATCGGAAATGTGGCGCAGGTGAACTAAGGTTTTCCACGCGCGAAATAATTTCTCGGAAAATTATCAACAATTTGGACACGCGTCCTCAAAAATGTTCGCCAGCCCATTCTAGGCCAAAAAAGTTTACGGAATATCGGTTTGAAAAGGCTCCAAATTAATGGCCTGCCCGGGTCGCCGGCATGTTTCGGGCCAGCCCTGTTACCGCCGCTAGACCTGCATGCCTCCCATGGCCGGCCGAAACTGGTTTCGCTTACGGAAGGCAGAGCAAATTACTTCCTTCGCAGGAAACGTTAGTAGAGCTTCGTCAGTGAGCGGGAAGGTTTAGAATGAGATGAAACTTTTATGACGAATTTCCGCGCACTGCACTCATATTTCCCTCACCAAGCGGCTCGTTATAGAATTGGGTCAATTAGTGAGAATAAATTCCATCCGTGTTCATTCAGCAACGGCAGACATGTTTAGTCTACTCCACTGCATCTAAATGCCTTGTTTAGACTCAACAACATATTCTTTTTGGGGACTCTGTCCATTGCATAATTTTTAATATAGCACGACGTTTCGGAAGCCGGCTCTGCTTCCGTCTTCAGGAACCTCAACTGGTGAACCCTGAGAAAAGCTTTGTCTAAATCAGCGTTTCTGAACCGCCGGGCCGCGGCCCGGTACCGGGCCCTGGCATCAATTATATCGGGCTGCGAGAGGTTCTCGTGGAATTTGTCATTTTAGTTTTCTAAGCAATTTTCACGAATAAATATTTTATAGTGAAAATATTCTGAGGAGAAAAATATTCGTGAATGTGTCGAAAAAACTCAGACCCAGACGTTGGCCTGAGGAAACTAAAACATGCTGCAAGATTTCATTAGTCCAGTGACTGATAACTAATTTAAATGTAATTTTATATTTGTCAACATGCCACACCGTACACATAAGCGTACTCTTTATGATTATGCCATAATTAATTACTAATACTTATGTTAGTTTAATGTATGAACTTGGGGTCTAAGGGGAAGTGATGCGACGCTCCATGAGAGCTAACATAACCTCTTCTTCCCAAGCACCAACCTCACCTTCGAGTGGCGGACCCTGTTAACACAGACGAGGCTCTGGTGACCGAGTATAGACGGGATAACCTTACCAACTGCTGTGGAAGAAATGCCATAGACATCCAGGTGTTCGTAGAAGTGGCAGCCTGATGCCAAGAAGGTGGCAGCCCCACAATCAGGATAGGTCAGGCAGGCTAACAAACTACCTGCGCCGAAATCTCACTGTTTTCAATAAATCAATGAGAAAGAAAAGCCGGACTGATTATCTGTTGAAGAACCAATGCTCTCGAGTGAAGACACGAATTGGACAATATAAGGAAGAAGGTATAAGCTGGAATGAACTGAGGTTCTTAGCAACCGACAGAAGTGTAAAGGACTCATAGACAACCTATGTTCCTAGAAGGAACGATGGACTCAATAATAATAATAATAATAATAATAATAATAATAATAATAATTATTATTATTATTATGTATGAACTTAAAAAATGGAAAGGTATTTACGAGTAAATTTGTTGGGAACGGGCCCTCGTCTTATGAAAAAAGAATTTACCGGGCCGCGATATCACAAAGTTTGAGAAACATTGGTCTAAAGGTTCCACTACTTAGGTTCCTGAAGAAGAAAGAATAGCAAGCTTCCGAAACGGCGTGCTTTATTTAAAAAAATATCAAGACAATGCACACAGTAAAAAAAAAAAAGATTTTGTCAGTGCGTTCTTTAACGCACTGCTTACCTCACTGTCTTCGTGTTCACGTACCAAAAAAAAAAAACCAGAATAAAGCTTTCCAGTACTTAACCGCACGACGTACAAGTTACAGTTCAAATAAATGTTATACTACGACACGAAACGTAACTGTATTATCTTACACTCTATCACATTAAAGTTTTCTCTAAGTCTTTAAATTTTAAACTTGTAACACCTTCAGATTGTTGCAAAGTTGCCGTTTTTAGTAGGCGTGTTCGCAAAATGGCAAAAGCCAATATTAGCTTCGTCATGTCAGCCTGTCCGTCCGCACGGAACTTGGTTTCCACTGGACGGATTTTCATGAAATTTGATATTTGAGTATTTTTCGAAAATCTGTCGTGAAAATTCGACTTTCATTACAATAAGACAAGAATAATGGGCACTTTATATGAAGTGGGGTCTGAGTGTAAATGAGTGAAGTGATGTGACGTGTAGTGAAGTTTAGTGAACTGACTTGATACATGTGAAGTAATTCTGTTTTGAAGTGAAGCGAAGTGAAGTGAGCTACGCTAAAGTTCTTAGGGACAGAAGTAACATGAACATTATGGTGACCTTATACTGAGGGTACTTGATTGTACAGTGACTATTTTATTTGGTGTGTATCTTGTACTGTGGTTGTTTTAACTTGTTTTGTAATATGTGAGTGTGTGTGCCCGCGTGCGTGTTGTGTTTTGTAATGTTTGGGTGTGTGTATGTATGGGTTTTGTAATGTGTGGATGTGTGTATGTGTGGGTGTTCTGGCAATGGTGTGGTTGTTTTGGTAATATGTGTACTTGTATTTACTGTGTTTTTGTATTGTTTCGTTTATGTATATTTATTCTTATTTGTTACTAGTGTAAGGACTACTGCCACCGAGTGAAAAATCAATTGCACTAAATAATAATAATAATAATAATAATAATAATAAGTCTGCACATTTACGACAATATCTCGCTGAATTGTGGGCTGGGTAGCTCAGTCGGTATAGCGACTGACTACGGGCTGGACGGTCCGGGATCGAATACCCGTGGGAACGAGATTTTCCGCCCGTCCAGACCGGCCCTGGGGCCCACCCAGCCTCCTGTACAATGGGTACCGGGTCTTTCCCGGGGGTAAAGTGCGGCCGTGACGTGCTGCTGACCACTCACCCCCTTCTAGTGCCGCGGTCATGCAAGAGTAGAGCTATACCTCTACCCACCCTCTGGGCCACACCGGGCATGTAACGGGAAAACTTTACCTTTATTGGAATCAAAAATGTTTCAGGAAAAAGTTTGAGGGAAGATCAAAACACGCATTTTATATTCAGTAAACTTTTCGGAAAATCGTGCCGTTTATGAGATGATGTGGAATATTATGGTACAGCCGGACAGCCCACAGAAGACTATACATAATACAGCGCATGTGCTTTGCATGCTGGGTCAAGAAGGCAACAGACACACACTCAGAATCTGTAACACTCATCGCTTTCCCACGGCATCAATTGTTACGCGAAGACTCCTCAATGCTACGTTGATACGTAGGGTGCTCCTCTTTTTAAAGGTACGCTTGACATCAAACACCGAGACGTGTTGGAGAAAACTGTAACGTAATTATATAAATGACATATTAAGAGTTAAGTGTACTATGGCAGTAGAAATGTAATTCAACAGCATGAAGCTAGTTGACTTTATAACGGGAAACCGTTGCGGTTGCGAACACCATTCTTGGTTAGATGGCACTTACTTCACTCCAGTTCACTGTCTTACACAAGGCTTTCCCCTTAGGACACCCTAGCAGTGATTGCACTGAACACGCACACCCAAAACACCTACAGTCACATTTTCACTTTATAGCAGGGCTGGCCAACTTCAACCCACATGAGGGCCACATAATTCGTTAAAGGACTCACCTGGGAGCCGCAACTGTGTATACATATATCGAAAAGGGCGGTGGGGGGGGGGGATGATTTCACTAAACACCGTTGTTTACAAACAATAAGTTACGGTAACGCTGGTCCCAGTGGCCGCGCGGTCTAAGGCGTAGGTCTTCGGCCTCTCGCCTGCTGAGACTGTGAGTTCGAATGCCACCGGCGGCATGGATGTCTGTCTGTTGTGAGTGTTGTGTGTTGTCAGGTAGAGGTCTCTGCGACGCACTGATCACGTTTCCAGAGGAGTCCTACCCAATGTGGTGCGTCGTTGTGTGTGATCTAGAAACCTCAAAAATGAGGAGGCCATGGGCCGCGTTGTGCCGCAGCGCCACGTGGGGGGGGGGGGGTTTACGGTAAAAGTTCGACTGGATGACGAGGTAGTAGGACTTAAACAGTTTCTCTGCTACTAAAGTTGCCATAGTACGTTGTGTAGACCTAACGTATTGTTTGTTAAACTGCATTACGGGAACTATCCAGCTGACCAAGGGCCACACACATTCGGCAGCTCTGCTTTGCTGCCATAAAGTATTACGAGCTGTGTTTTGTTATGTGTATTTTAATGTATTTTATTAATAACATTTGTTGGTCAATATATATATATATATATATATATATATATATATATATATATAAAACTCTTAAGGCAAAGGTTGTTCCAATCAAAGTTACTGTTCATGTATGTTGCTTCTATTCACAACTAACTTCTAAAAGGAACACAAACACGCACGCATGCACACACACAACAGAATGTAAAGCGTCCTGCATCCGTTTTTAAGTATGTACAAACAAATCCACTGTTACAAGGTAGATACAAACATTAGTTTTGATTCACAAAAAATATTTCAAAATTTCTTTGTCTTCGTTAAATGTACACCACGCCACAGAATTTTTAAAATAAATCTTTCTCAACAGCGCCTCCTGCACCCTGAAGATGGAAGCAGCAGGATTTTGCAAAACAGTGGTATCAAATTACACGGCTTCACATCCAACCACCTGCAATCTTAGTAACGTAACGAATCCTACGGTTCAAGAAACAAGAGGGTATTTGTTGACCAGATGGGCGACAATCATTTTCCGAAGAAGCACTCTGCTCAGCGTTGTTCGTTAAATTAGCAAAGCTAACGAAGCAATGGTTTCAATTTCATCCAATCCACGGTGCAGAAGACAATGTCTCTGTCTCCGACAAGAAACAGTAAACACGAAGAAACACTGAATCCATGGGTGCGGAATGCGCTCGAACACGGGACCTTCCCAGACTGTAAAATTGCAGCTGTCCAATTAAAGTTGGAGCTACAGAAATTAAGCGAGAGTCACAAGGTCGTGGCGTAACGAAGGTCTCCGCCCGTGCTGCACTGCAACACGCCAGCACACAAGAACAGAACAATGGGCTGCCCCGTTGCTTGGGCATTGCTCACTCTCTTTGGACGCAATCACATTGCACTAATGGGAAAATTGCTTCCGAGATATTACAAAGTAATTGGCAACTGAACATATTCACCGAACACGTGCTGGTATAAGCAGCTGAATTGACGGTGAGACAAACCGCAATGCGAGATTTCAGGTATCCACCGTGTGGATGGGAGGCGTCGTTTTTCTGGGATGTTACGCAGCGTAACATCCCAGAAGAAAGAATCCCTAATGTTTTCGTGTACTTCAGTTCTTCAAAAGCACAAGCATTTACCTACCCTATTCCTCCCGTAAAGATACCTACCTTCTTCAGTTATTTCTATAGTAAAACCAACTAAGTGCATCAATGTCTCAAATTTATTTTACTGGCGTAACACTACATGTTTCGGACGGTCTTTCCATCCATCAACAGGAGTTCAAAACTGTACATACTGCAACAGGCATATGTCAAACAGTTACTGCTGACTGCATGCGAGCAACCAGCAACGAGATGGAACTCCAGTTCCATCTCGTTCCGTTTGACATATGCCTGTTGCAGTATGTACAGTTTTGAACTCCTGATGATGAATGGAAAGACCGTCCGAAACATGCAGAATGTTACTCCAATAAAATAAATTTCAGACACTGATGCATCTAGTTGGTTTTACTATATAAATATATTACGACGCACGGCCCTATGAACGTCAGACTTCTTCAGTTACTATGTTTCGATGGTAACGATTTATTTTACTGAAGAGATTACCTCTGGTAATAGACTGCGGAACACGTTACTTTCACTGGTCTTCAGCAAATAAATGAAGACAAGAAGAACAAGTGTTTGTGAGCGAGTTATCTCCTATGTAACACAGAAAGAGTTGAGATAGGTCACGACTGTCCTGCGTGTTTATACCATTATTATTCAAATATGCCACTGTCGTTTCCATAGGCCTAGCAACAAAATGTGTATACGTAGTAAGAACAGGCGATCAATCACAGCTCAATGCTGAGTTGTGATTGATCGCCTGTTCTTACTCTTTATGTGTTTCGTAATCACAGGGATGTTCACACATACAAACAAGCGGAACACAAATAGGTAAAATGAAAAGTGTCAACGGAAGCGGTTCGCTAAACAACAAGACACAGCGGAAACCATACGTAGCAAAAATATGAGGGGATCGTTGAATTCAGAGCTTTATAAAACTTCGTATCGAAAATGGTCACTGAAAGTGGCGCGGATATGCAGGAACATGGAGGTAGGCAAGCAATGTAGTATTCGAATAGAAACTTGCTTGCCACGGAGCAATCTGGAAGGAACAGCGACGAAATGGAAGCACTTATTAAGACTGTTCCTGGAAATATACACATCACACGGAACAACTTCGCCAGTAGAACCACTAGCAACGGGAAGGACAGTCTGGGTTCGTTTCTCGCTAGGAACCGGAATTCTTATTTTCGCCGTCACTGTGTCCACTTCACCTGTGGGGCATATCGAAAGGGTATCGGGGTCCTTTGCCAGAGGGCACTTTAGAACGCTCTTGCCTGCACGGCACCAATTTACACTGAAATTAAAGCGGCGTTGCCACGCCGGTCACAGACTTGGGTGGAGCCGTCAGCGATCCTTCCTACAAACGAACAGTGCCATAACCTCACGGGTACAACTAGATATGAAATGCGTCGGTAAACTTTGCATATGTGAAAGACTTAGTAACACAATCAGGGAAAACGGAGTTTGAGCCACTGAGAGGGTTGTTAAAAAATTATATAAAAAATACACTAATTAAATAATAAATTATGTACCACACCACGACGTTGTATGGGCCAGTGGACTTGCAGTTCAACGCAGGTACCTTTACGCCCAGGCAGCTTTACCCCTGTGGGAAGAGTCCCCGCTTCTCACCAAATACGAAGCTGGGTGGGGCCTTACAGCCGGCATGGACGGTTTGGAGAAGGGAACAATCTCTGCCCCCGCCGGAAATTGAACCCCCAATTCTTTAGAGCCCGAAGCCTAATCAATATATCGACTGAGCCCATGACGGTTACAGGGGACAGAAAATAAAAAAGAAAAAGACTAGAGAAACCCCAAAAACGAGATGGAGGGAAGAAAAGGAAATAGGATAGGAAGAGGAAGACAGAACAGAATGTTAACATTTTAAGGATAGAAGGGGAAGAAAAGAGGTACAGAGGAAGGAGGACGAAGAGGAGGAGAGAAGGTTTTGAAAAGAAAGAAGCACAAGGAAACGAGGAAGAAAACCACAAGTTTGCTGTGTTATTTCCGTACGCGTGTCCATCGCAATGTACTTACTATACTGAAAAGGTTTCATGAGCTACGAAACAAACAACAAACTTTCCCTATACACTGGTACCTGCTGCAGCGCCTGCCTCAACATCAGAGACATTCAGCATTACGCGCGCGCACACACACACAAACAGTATTTGTTTAGTGTACCGTACAATAAACAACGATTATGTCGCTAAACAGCATTACGTGGCTGCTTCATAAAATGCACACCAGTAGTCTTCACTGTGATGTAGGAACTGAACTTATTTTTTAACGTCTGCCACATGCAATTTGCGCTCCAAAATGTTAATCAAACCTGAACCATTCGTTTTGGAATAGCAATATGCAGGCGGGCAAACGGGATTCGTGAGCTGTTCCTTGTTTCACGAGACTGGAAACACGATTTAAAGAACGAGGCAGCAACACGTGCGTGGTTACATAACCTCAAGGTGCCGCCCAATTATCCGGTCTGAATGCTCGCTGACGTCCACACAGTGTTCACCCTACGTGATTATGCAGTACATGGTATTGTGGGAGTAAACCTCCGTTGCAGCCTGGTAATCAGTGCCATGAAACTGTATCAATCATCATACACAGCTACCTGTCTGGGAGCGAGTCTACAGCACACAACGATCGTCCCATTCGCTCCAGACCGCTTGCAACACAAGGCTTGAACCACAGTGGTAATTATATATACCACCCACTTAACCTTTATCGTCCGGCCTTTTAGTATTCGAAATATCTATAATTTTCCCCACACAGGGCTATTCATGCGTTTCGTGAGATTCTGACGACTTTTGAGATAATCTCCCTAAACAGCAATCACCGGTTGTATCGAAGATGCAGTGTTTTGTGTGAGGCAGCAACGTAGTTTATAAATACTGTTCACCTAAACGTCAAGCTTAAAACGAAGGGTAAAGCAATTCCTGTACAGACCTGGACAGCCCCATGGGGTTCCAGGAGGCTGAGGCTCCCACATTTCAAGACAATCAGCACAAGGAGATGGTAGGGTTGTCAGCACCGGCCGCCGTTACCACCCAGGAAATATTCCTGGTACTCATTTCTGTTAGAGGTTGAATCGATCCCAGCGCCAGATGTCAGTGAAGAATATCACTGACACCATCGGGAATCGAACCCGCGACCTTCCGGCTTACAGCGCAGTGCCTCCTCAAGCTTAAAAGTGTTACAAATAAAAAACAAAACGCAAGGAACACACATGACAAAACAAGGACAAGAACCTAAACAATTACATAAGGATCTGTCCTGCTGCCAGTTTGTGGACAGCAGTTTCGGCATACAAAGGGCAGAAATCGCAAAGGGACCCGCTGCATTTTTGCTACCCTATTCGTCGGACCCCGGTCGGGATGGCGTAGTCAGTGTAGTACGGGCTGAACAACCGACGAATCGCGGAATGATTCCCAGACGAGCAAGAAATTTTTAGTTCTTCTCCAGAGCATGCAAACCCACTCTGGGGCCCAACAGCCTCCTACACAATGGATACTAAGGGCGCTGCATGTAGCTGACCATCCACCTCCATTAAGTGCCAACGTTAACAATGAATGGAGCTGTACCTCCACTTGAGGCTACGGCCTGAAATTTGGTTATCATGCCGTTGTAGTAGTAGTAGTAGTAGTAGTGGTGGTGGTGTACTTCCACCTCCCAATATGCTTTCACGGCGTCTAGATAGGCAACTTCACCTTTCTACATTACCTGCATTCTTAGAAGTGGTTCGCGTTCGAATCTCATTATCTGTCCATCACCCCGAACGGTATGTAATATTGGTTACTCAGGATTATGAATTTAACTTTGGCAGTAGTTTCGCAAGGAAACGTCAGACCGTTAGACGGTTATAACCAGTAAAGGCCGTTTAAAGTTACAAATGCACTGGGCCGAAATGCAGTCGTGTCTTGTGACAGCCAGTTGGTTCTTTTTATAGGAGCATCTCGTTGTGTTTTATAACAATGCAGTAATTTATTCAGTCAATAACACAACATATATTTGTAATCAATATTAAAAACTTGGCGACATATTTCGGTTCACTGAACCATCCTCAGGCCAATTTACAAAACACAGTACTGGTACGTGTGCGCGCACTCGCTGAATGTACCAGTACTCTGTTTTGTAAATTGGCCTGAGGATGGTTCAATAAGCCGAAACATGTGGCCAAGTTTTTAACCTTTTGACGCCTAATGTCAACTATAGTGGTCATACCGCACCGCTAACCTCTAAAGTTGCATTTTATATATTTATTCAACAAATATAAGGTACTGAATATTTTAAACATGGTATATATTCTCCGTTTTTTTTCTTCAAAATGTAGTTTGTTTCATAACTCTAATGTATTTGGTTCCTGTATTATTCACATTTTATATACAGGATGTCCAAAAATAAAAAAAAAGTAATTCCGGCGCCAAAAGGTTAATATTGATTACAAATATATGTTGTGTTACGGATTGAATATATTGTTGTATTATTCTGTTTTGCGAGACAAATGTTCTGTTATGTTCTGTCTGGTTAGAGATGTTCACAAACTCAACTTCAGGCTTGTTACAAACTAAACGCCTAACAAACAGCGACCAGCGGCATTTGAGCTACATTGATGACAGGATCCACACGTTTCCTCTGCAAGATTCGCCCGGGGATAAACCCCACCCACGATGTCAAGGCCACGGCTCTACTCCGGAGTAACGATCAGTGCGAGAATAAATTCGCCATGTTTGACGTATTTCCACATCTGGTACGCCCGTTTGTGATATAAAGATAAGGAGAGGGACAGCGGCAGTATACTTGTGATTGATTGTTCCGTTTCCTCTTTTTTATTTCTCACATGAAGCAAATAACACAGACTAAGACATGTTATCACTACGACACTCCCGTTGGACTTGGTCCATTATGTGATTAAAATGCGTACAAAGAACAAACAACATCTGGTCAGTCTGACACTAGTTCACTTAATCAATTTAAATTGCCTTCACATGTGTGTCGCATGTTTCGGTCTGTATTGATACCATCTTCATGCATGTCAACACAAGATCCTTAGACTTCTATTGGATATTTTTTACATATGAACTTGAAAGAAGGCATCACGAAGCGCTGGAATAAATATATAATAAAGTTAATTATACACGTCAGCACTACCTTTTTTCATTAAAACATAAGGCTACATGTTTCGACCCATCAGTCGGTCATCTTCAGGCCTACATATCAGACTAAGTAATTGGTGCTGTGTGCACATTGGGATCCCAATATGCACACTGCACCAATGCACTGATGGGTCGAAACACGTAGCCTTATGTTTTAATAAAAAAAGGTAGTACTGACGTACACGATTAACTTTATTATATATTCCATACATATTCTTGCATTGACATGCCTGCGCATGGCCCAAGTACAGGCCGATACATGCAGCATACATGTGCAGGCAAATTCAATTGATTAAATAAACTTGCGTTGTGTTAAGAGTCAATGAATGTGGTTTGTTTAATCGCAAACAAAACGGGATGGCTTCCATAAAGATCGCATGCAAAGAACATTAATTTTCGGAGAGAGGTTCTGTATCGGGGTCTGCTACTGTCCTTCCTAAAAATGAATCGTTCTGCTGAGCGTCTTGTGTAACGAAGGGTCGGTTACACCTGTTGCCGATACCGATGGGGTACTGACGTATGCAAATATTCTTCATACATCGTGTGTTCTCGGTACAGTAGGCCTGCTTTCACACAAGGAAAACACGACTACGAAAATTTCCGCTCAGTAACGTTAGACCAGTGTGAACCCAATTAAACATATGCATATCCTTAACGCAGAAACGCATTTATCACCAGAAAGAAATGCCCATGTCCTGGTTTTATTCTGCACTGAAATAAACCCTTGAAAGTGAAGTGACATTTCATCAATTAACACTAATTCCACAGTAAAGGCCCCAGCTTGAAAATCCGACACTAGCTCACCCGGTCAAGCAATTCCCCGATTTTATAACACCCGACTGTTCGTTACTGTTTTCACAAAAAAAAAAAAAAAAACAAGTTAATCCTTTACCCAAAAGCCCACTCAACACCTTATTTATTTTACATTCTTATTAACAACACAAATCCCCTATACTCCATTCTTTTCTCCTCTA
>Ga0123354_10004163_pt1 | contig 20391 bp, 6 predicted proteins | sample TergutLab28metaG_2_FD_97872 | JGI IMG/M metagenome (GOLD analysis project Ga0123354, IMG submission 97872) | Labiotermes labralis P4 segment gut microbial communities from Petit-Saut dam, French Guiana - Lab288 P4 | ecosystem: Host-associated > Arthropoda: Insects > Digestive system > Gut ...
ATCGGCTTCGAGAAATCTCTTCATGATCAACAAACGGCATCATTAGATATTAAGTTCGGATGCTTTTACTAGGTGTCACCAGTGTACGAGACCATCTGAATGATATACTTGCGCACGTAAGTCTGAATTATGTTCGTGTAATGCAAATTTGTAATGCACATTTGTAATTTCCGTAGCTTAGAAACGTTTGCAATTTTATGATTCGGTAACTTTCAAAACGGAACATTGTGTAAAACGACGCACTTTGTCAGAAGCTGAACTTAACGATTACCACACTATAAAATCTTTTCTAAACCAGCCAAATTACAGAAAGTTATGTCAACGTGTGGCAAATAGCTGACATCAGCGCTCCAATTCCATACAGCTTCAAAGACTGTTACAGTATGGGATGTATGAAACTAAGCTAAGGTGACGTAAGGTTGTGTTAAGCTTTTGAAGCCAGAATTATTTTTTTTTTAATTTTAGCACACCCTGTATATAAAATGTGATTAATACAGAAATCAAATAGGTTAGAATTATGAAACAAACTGCATTTTGAAGAGAAAGAAACGGAGAGTATATACCATGTTTAAAATATTCGGTACATATATTTGTCGAATAAATATATAAAATGCAACTTTAGAGGTTACGGTTCGGTACGACCACTACAGTTGACATTAGGCGTCAAAAAGTTAACACACACAGAAATGCATGACTCGAGCAAATCGCCTTTATATATTTTTACGAATATTTGACTAGTTAAATTACTTTCAGCGTAACTTTTGTTCAACGAAGATTGGAATACAATACTGACGCAATATCGCTGTCTTGAAGAAGACTGCCAGCTGTGAAGAATTTCCGAAGGAATGAAGGCTGACATACTGATCAACATAGCGTACCGCTTGATAACTAATGGTGAGTAGCTTTGGTTGAAATAAATTTTAAAATAAATTCGAAATCTTACTTTGGAAACTTACGGGACAAATCGCTTATACAAAGGCGAGAGAGCTAGTTGTGCCTAAATTTCAGAACTTTGACTTATGAGTGTAATTTTGCTAAGGAAGACACTTTGACTTTTATATCTGTAAATTTGTTTATAACAGTAGTAAAATACGTAAATTTCCGTAAATTATATTCTCGGAATATAGCTACCGTTCACCCACTTGATGGATATTACAGCATTAACCTTTACTACACGCAACTTGCCTTCTATTTACATTTGATGGGCTGGTGTCTAAGTGTCCTGTGTTTTTTTTTTTGCGAGGTGTTGTACAATCGCGTTGTAAGCAAAGAAATTGAAGTTGATAGTGGGTGTGGTGCTATGTAGTTTTTAATTTCATCACTCATCTTTATTTCCTATGTCCTGTCAAATATTTACCAATTCGATGAAACTTTCAATGAATATGTTTAGAAACTAACGAGTATTCTAGATTTCATTATCTCTCTCCTAAACACATACAGCCCCTCGTTGCTGATAAGTGAACATAATTTTCCATACAACTATAAGTAATATTTATTTCGAAACAAATTGGTACTTGTGTATTCTGTGCCAAATGTACCAGACCCACATTCAGTCAAATAGTGTATTTGCATTTCACGTATATTCTGCTCTAGACGGAACCTTAATTTTTATTCCACATGCTAAGAAAATATATTTATGAAAAAAGTATACAAAGCACAGCTACATATTTTAGGGTACGGGAATTACTCCACTATTGTCAAATGTGAAACACAAATTCACCGTTACATTTAGAGGGATATTAAAAAAATTTTAATTTTTATGCTTCTTGAACCACGCATTTTCCTAAATAGAATACATCACCCTACAAACACGCTAAATATATTGCAATAAAATATGAATCATAAAGTCCAGTTTGTTACAAGTATCAGTCCCCTATATGTTTCGAAACCGAAGTGCCTTCCTCAAGGAAACTTCTAGAACAAATGAACACAAGACCAGCACGTAAGTGCAGGTATTGTTTGCTCTCACTTTCAGTATAAATATTTTAGGATATTATTATTATTATAAAATACACAATGTTGACAATTATAAATCCACAATGCATTGACATAAAACTACACAACACTACACTACACAACACTACACTACAGTATGTCGCACGACATGATATACTGCACAAAAACCTCTTGTTCTGCAATGAAAATTGTACGATCAAGATTTTTTAGGTATTTGACATTCAAACATTTTCTGTGTCTGAGGGTGGTTTTCACTGCAGGGAACAGAATGAATGGCCGGCGGTAAGTCAGCTAAAGAAACGTGGTTGAACTACACAATTCATTCATTTAACAGACAGTACTCTGATGACTTTTCATACGTGGAACTGCTTCGAGCAAACGACTAGCAAGTCTTTTTCTCCCTAAAAACTTTATGAAAATCTGACAACTTATCTGCCTCTTACTGTGCATTTGAAACTTCATAATTTTAGAAAATTCGATGTTCCCTGTTAACTATTCCATACAAAAATGTTGCAGGTAGTAGTACTGTTGAGAACTTTACACAGAGTAGTTACTAACAGATTTGCCTGAATTCGGTCTTCCTGTCAGTTTTTAATTTGGAGGTCACGACTTTGGAAGAGTTAGATGGACCTGCAGCGCAGGTGGCTCTGTGTTCTAGTGACATAGTGCAATGACGTGTAACACTATATCGACTGCAGGTTCTTACAGTGATTCCCCCTGATTATCGTTCAATATCAATGACAATTTGCAGTATCCAAGATACATGGCAACAGTCTTCCAAACATACAAATAAATCAATAATTTCGGAAACTGTGAGCAGCTATCGGTAGCAGTGTATAGTTGTAAGCGGTGAGAGAGGAAGCCAAAGGAAAATACTGAAGTTCCTGATTCAAGCCTTTTTCGATGTGGCACGGTTTCAACTGGTGAAATTGACATTCCGCAGGAGAAAATTTCTTACATGTTCAGGATCGAGTAGTGGAAGAATAATGGCATATTTTTAAAAAATATTGGTAATTTCTGTTTTACTTTTCAAAACCTAATTACTTATTGCTTACCTAAAATGATTTTAAATGTCCCTCATTCTTATATAAAAATAATGGACTCCCGTATATTGAAACACATTTAATTTTCTGGTTCTTTTGGAACTACTGTTTTAATAAATGCGATAAATTCTGATTTTATTTTTGTATATCTGGCCAGTTTTTTCTTATAACTATGAGTTGGTAAAAATATCTTGCTTTGGGTTGTTCTGCTGTAAATATCCTTTAAAATTCAGTCCATTACGAATCTCCGTAATTCATTCTGACGTATTTCAAGAGAGGTGAATTTGCTGGTCTCCTAAATATGTTAGTAAATATTTTAACTTTTGCCAATATATGACTGTTATTTCTAATAATTTCTTCTTCTGCATTTCCCTCAATTTTTCTTATAATAAATTAAGTGGTTTGCGTGTTTCAAGAGCTGTTTATGGAAATGTGGATATGATGTACATCAGGCAGTATTAGATAGTAATATGTGACGCTTATACTAGATGTCACCAGAGTGCGGGTTGAACCGAATGCGACACTTGAGCAACCAAATCGAAATGTTATTAAAAACAATAGACTAACGGATTTTGGGAAAGAGTAGATGCCTTTATGTTTGCGATAAAGGGCTAAAACATGCTTTATTTCATAGAATACCAGAATATTCTACACTGTAGGACAGCAGTTCAGTTATTCTGCTGATTTGCTTTACACACTAAATCATTTGATTTTTGAAAGTTGAGAAATTGTTAATTTTTATTTGTAATTAATAAATTTAGGGTGAATAAAAATGTTGTAATGCAGTTAAATATTTATGCACATCATCATTATTTCTTTCCCCTGATATAATTGGGAGAATATGTAATGAAATTATTTATGGAAGTGTAGTACAATAAAATGAAATGTTCCAGATTAAAGTGATTATTTTGATAGAGGAGAATGAAAAAGAATAAATTTAAATCTCAGGGAGGTCATGACGGGAAGATTATCGTTATTATATTATTTTATAAATACTGTATATCGAGTTCAAGCACCTGTGTGTGATTCGGGTCATGTAAAGAACGCAATATACATGAGAAAAAATTTAAAAAAATGAAAGGGTTTTATTTTGGTCATTTGGGAAATAGAAATTTGGAGAACAAATTGTCGCTGGATGAAGCAAATTGACGGATTCAGCTAATATGTTTATTTGTAACTGTGATTTTCTGTTTTTTACCAATTTTCTTCAACAAAATTCGAGTTTCTGTGGACACTATCTTTTAACATATAACGTCAACCATAGGACGAAAATGAGAACGTGTTTCCTTCTGTGCTACAACGTGACTCAAAAACATATTACTTTCAACTATCCATAGAAGAGATGTGTTTTGAAATATCCCAAACACACGTATAGTGACACAATAAAACAAAATATTTGATTATCAGGAAAGTTAACAAATGTAATTTTTATGTAATTTGAATTGTTTTCAGTCAAGGGTACTCGCTCGTCCTTCCTTGTACTCGTCTTTTTCGAAATGTCAATTCTGAATTCTCTTTCAAAAATAACAGTTTATGTTCAATTAATTATTGTAACAGGCAAAACGAATAGACTGTTTAAAAGTACAAGAAAAGTTTTGATATAACAGATTAGAATATATTAAAGGTTCGAGATAGCAACATACATTTATTTAAATTACATTCAAGTACAGGTTTCTAAAATTAAAATTTGCATTAATTGAAGATTGCAAATAATTTTTTTGGGTGTGCAAACTCTTATCTGTTTACATCTCTTCTATGTGGTTAAAGATTATGAGCTTCTGTAATCTAAAATTTAATGATTTATGCTATTTTAAACCTGCGATGAAATAATTTTGTTATTAATAATCTATTATATATATGTTATTATTCAGTTGGCGTAAATTAGTCTAAAATGCAATTGTTTGAACAAAACCACATATTTTTTAACTACTGAGATTATCAATTTTTTCTGTTTACCCGAATTTTGAAGTGCTAAATCTAATCTTTTTCTCTAATATTCAATTCAAAATAAATATTTTCCCTCATAATTTATAATTTGAAAAATATTTATTTTTTGTGTTCGGGACAATGGTCTTATGAAAAACATATTTCTTCTTTCCTCACTATCGATCATAATGATAAATTTCCTTCTGTTGTTCCCTTAGTCCAAATTCAACAAAGACAAAACGAAGGAATTATTTTTAAATTCGGAAGAAAATGAAACGTGTTTTTTCTTGTACATTCAGGTCTAATCTTTAACATTAACAGTTCTACAATATAAAATTCACTGCAGTTCTAGGAAATTTACACACGTTATTATACATTCAGGTGTTTCTACTCTCCGGTTTAACACTGATTCCGGATTAACCGAAAGAAACTTAATACTTTGTGGAAAGTGGGGTTAAAACTTGCTCTTTAATACATAAGGAAATAAGTATCATGTTGTTCAAGAATGATCACCAAACTGATTGTATTTGATTTCATGAGAAAGTAATGCGGGCTACTTAATTTTATAATACATCCATTTCCTTCCAATATCCATGTATCTTTTCTGTACTGGTTCTTTGCAAAAGTACTGAGATTTACGGTTCGCAAATTTCTTAATCACACGATAGACATGTAGGCGATTAGAAAAGGAAATGTAGAGTATATTAAATTACAAATAAATAAAAAAATATTATTCGTAAAATACTGAATAATAGGGAGGCGATAGAAGATCTAAATGACATAGGAGACATAATTATAATAAAAACTAGTCGCAATATGAAATGGATTTATAAAGAGAGTGTATAAAATACATCGACCTAAACTGACAGAAGATTGTTCCCAATAAAGGGGAAAAAGAAGGAAGAGGATTCTTACAAACTGAAGCGACATAAAGAGAAGAGAACATGAATACAGCACAATATGATTAAGGAACACAAAGAAGACAAATGTTAATAGAGTTAAAGGACAGGACATAATTTAAATAATAAATATTCAAGAAAAAAAATTGAAAAATTGAAGCTGCCAAATGAAAATTGATAAAATAGGAACGCCTAGAAATGGCAAAATTATGTTTTAAAAGAGAAGTGAATTTAGTATCTGGATTGTATGTTAGAAGTATAGGCAGATGTTTGATAAAGAAAATAAATTCCTTTGGCACTCACGGGGAGAAATTAAGCCGAAATGAATGTCACATAAAGCAGAAAAATTTCAGATATTATAAACAAAACTTACACAAATCTATTACCAAGGAAACCACATAGCAAAGGCTGAATAAGACATGAATTTGACGGCAAAGTTCAACAGATTTAATCAGCATTCCCTCTATTGATAATAGAACTATACATTAGGAAAAACGAAAGCGTGTCTGTTAAAAGCACTTTGACATATGAAAGAAAATGGGTGTAAATTATATTTAGGAAATTAGTATGACAAAGTACCAGAACTATTAGATACGAGAAAGAAATTGTGTGTAAAAATATTATGGAGTAAATAAATGAATGACGAAAGAACCAACAACCACATAAACCGCATATCATTATCGAAGATAATGAGAAAGGAACACGTAATTTAATAAATTTTGCAATATAAGGGAGAGAGTAAAATTCACTCTTTCTTTTAAAGGGATAAAATATCATTCAATAAAAATGGAATAGTTCGGTACTGAGTGACTGTGAGTGTGTTGTGTTCTTATTTTGTAGAATGAAAAATTTGTGGGCATCCTGTTGGTGATACTGTTCTTCAGCACAAATACGAATGGAGCACTGCTGCAAGCTACGTCCCTTACTTTACAGGAAAATCACTTGGTGCGCTGTCTGATATACATCAGCCACAGATATTTCGCACCAGGGCGATCTGTGGTGATATCATCGCCATCTACCTACCGAGATGTGCAACAGGAACTGATTGCAGAGATTCACAGAACTTCTATCTGGCCTGTCGTTGTTACTGTTGACGGTAATATTAACAAATCCGAAAAAACAGAATTCATAATAAGAGATGGAAATTACATTATATTAATGCCAAATGGAAATTTCAACAGCTTTAAGGCTGAAATGACTGGTCTAGCTGAAGGAAGAGTTAAATTTACAAGATTCTGGAATTCTGAAACTCGGTTTGTTGTTGCTGGAGCAAATGAATTTTCAATGTTGCAACAAACCGAAATATTTGACTATTTCTCTAAATTTAGAATGTATAACTGCATTATAATAAGCCGTGAATCTTATGTAATAGACGAAGAATACAACACACCGATAAAATTTAATGATGTGGACACAAACATGAAATTGGGGGTGTACACTTGGTTTCCTTATCAGAGTTCAGACCGTTGTACTGAGGTGAATGATATCACCCTACTGGACAGTTGGGTTATTTCAGTAGAAGGGCACTTCACCAAGAACACTGACCTGTTTTCAGGAAAGATCGGCAACAGATTCAACGGGTGTCCTATGAAATCATTGGTTAGCGAGAGTCAATGGGATTATAGTAAGAAATATGTTCCATACAGCGAATCCGTTGCTAATGTTGGGAGTTATATGCAAGCTTTGGAGTATGATTTACTAATGGTCGTTTTGGAACAGATGAACATGACTTTACGTAATGTCCCTACACCAGAAAATTTTAAAAAGAAGGGCGAAAATCTATTTACTAATTTAGTTATTGCTATGCTTAAAAAAGAAATTTATATACACGTAGGTAATGGGGGAACAAATTATTTGCCTGCATCATATTTCGATTCGACAAATTCCTACTACAAGATGAGTGTCCGCTGGTACGTACCGTGTTCTGTCAAATATCCAAGATGGAGCAGCATTTTTAGAATACTCTCAGTTGATCTGTGGTTAGTTCTGATCATATCGATTGTGATTGCGGCCATTTCGACCACACTTGTTGGTCGATACAGCTGCACGTCGGAGTGGCAAGGGTACAAGACATTGACAAGTTCGTTGTTCATCGTCTGTGCTATAATTCTAGGGGTGTCAGTGTCAACAATGCCACGCACACCTTCACATCGTTCGCTGTTCCTCTCCTGGTTGTGTTTCTCTGTGTCCTTCAACACAGTATTCCAAGCATTTCTCACAACGTTTCTTATTGACTCCGGCTATGAAACGCCAATTCAAAACATGGATGAGCTCATCGCCTCGGGTATTAAGCTTGTCTACCTACCAGAATTCAATATCATTTTCAAGAATGTTGACGAAACCGAAGCTTCAACAATAAAAAGACTTCGTGTAGATTGTTCACCGTATGAGGTTTGTTTGGACTGGGCAAAATATCAGAAGAATGTGTCAGTTTTGTTAATTGATAAGTTTGCTGAAGATAGTTACGCTATTGGTGATTTTGTTGGCGAGAATTCTGAACCCTTGTTGTGCAGTTTAGAAGACGGAGTTGTTTATACCTTCGGCCTATCAATGATAATGTTTCATGGAGACCCACTGATGAAGCGAGTTACTGAAATTATTGATCGTGTTTTTGAAGCAGGTCTATACAACTACTGGAATTCTCTGAACATGAATTTCCGTAAATTATATTCTCGGAATATAGCTGCCGTTCACCCACTTGATGGATATTACAGCTTCAATCTGTATCATATGCAACCTGCCTTCTATCTTTTTTTGATGGGCTTGTGTCTAAGTGTCCTCTGCTTCATGGCCGAGTTGTTGTGCAATTGCTTATTTACCAAAAGTATATGAAGTTGGCATTGGGTGGTTTGCTACTTAATTTTTAATTATGGCAGGGGTTACACAGGAATAATTCTTCCTCAAATGGCCAGTGATTTCATTTACCAACTTCCAGTGAGTGATCTAGCCATGTGTATAAATCATGGGAATGAAAACCTGCGCATTTATTTTCTACTATATTCAATATCTCAGAAATGAATTGAAGAAATATTGTTCCTTATCACAAGGTATTATCCAGCTGTACTATTATCAATGTGCGAGTTGAAAATGTGAGAGTAAACTTACCAGTGTTGAGCGAGAAAATTAAAGTGATTTCAAAATCCATCGCTCGTTTACCTTTACCGAAGAATTTATTCGTTTTCATAATTATGAATTTGAGAACGAAATCAAATAGTAAACTCCATGACGAGTAGCGTGTAAAACAATCCTGTTGACCAAGGTCTTTTTGAACTGATATGTTTTCCTAATTGAATTATCGCATTGTCAAACCTGTCTTTTCGTATCTTTCTTATGCAGAATTTACCACAATAATTCTTTATTCCTTTTTTTTAAAATTAGATTGGCACTCTTGTTCAGGAAGCCTATTGTTTGTTGGTTACTTTGTTTTGATACAGTTCTCACCGACTTCACACAGATTTACGCAATCGGAATTACGTGAATTAAAGTTGCTCGCACTTATAGGATGGGAAATGGACAGCACAGTTTTTTCCACCATGACGGTATATCGTTGGGATTTGTGGAAAATTTGACTTTAATTTCGCGATGTTAATTTAAAGACGTTATTACTGGCAAAGCTCTTTTTTAAAACTATGTCTCGTATTCATAAATAATAATTTGAAATTAACTGTAGGAAAACAGTCGTGTTCTTTTTAGGAAAATTTCTTAGAGTGCCTGAGAAAAGTCGTGTAAATTTGGTGTCATTGTATCTTCTTTCCTATGTTATCACTGCACTGTTAAACTCTGTATTATTGGTTACAACTTTCCCGATGTTTACTTGTGATATTCCTTTCTTCTTCAGTAATATGATGAGTTAATTTACAAGTATTATCAATCCGAAAACGATTGCGTTTTGGGGCCGATATTTTCATTTGGTCTCATTGAGCAACATGTTTCACCATATATTATGACTTCTTCATCCGTTATAGAAATTTCAAACAACGTTATACAATATATATTTATTTAACTACACCGTTCCAATTTTATTTTAAAACAGCTATTATATATTATATTTACTATAGGACGTATATTATGATCTGCTTTATTTAAAATTACTAAATTTATGATAAATAAATTTATTCAGTGAAATACAACATCTATGTATATTCATTAATACATAGTTGGCAATATATTTCAGTTCTATTTAACCATTTTCTGGGCATTACTTAACATACAGACGTGGTATGTTCAGTCAGTGAGCACATAGATTTCACATATATTTGAAAGCACAATTTCTTTTTATATCAATAATTCGAATGAAAATATATCAATATAACCTAAATATTTTCCCAAAAATATACTAATTTAATGCATATATTTTTATGATTTTATATATTGTTCTTGAATAAATAACTTCATCATATTTTACATCACAGCGGGATGGCTCCTATTATTACTTATGTTAGTATTTCTTTAGATCACTAAAATATAAACACAAAATTTTCTACAAATACAGTGTATAGGAAATGGTATTCATTTTATTTGTGCTTAGATATATTAAAATTTTTATAATTACCACAAAAGATGAAATGCTGTTATTTGCCTTAAATATTTCACTGTTTTACACTAAATGAAACATTGTTTCACAATACAAATTATCGTGTAGTTATTTCTGATTCCTATAATTCATTCAGTGATCAAAATTATAAAAGATGCATTTCCTCCAACTATGAAATTAAAGGTAACATTTACATCCGGAGCGCTGGTTTGCCCTACATACAAAGATGACTTTCGTCACATCGTTCAAGACTCTAATTACAAAATATTCTCCAAAGAGAGAACCTGAAAACTTAGATCCTAACATGTCTGTTGGTTGCACTTCACCAGTGCCCACAGTAGCGCTGCACAAAGTGATGAACAGAAAGTAAAGGGCGCGTAGCACCACATAGAACGAGCCATTGCATATAGTGATTTTTTCGAATTAATTACAAAAATCAAGAATTCCATAAAACTTCATTTTAGGTATATGACAATCTAGCACCCAAATAAGTATAAGCATTCATCATCTGATAAACCCTGCTAAATCGTTTTTTGTAAATATTCTAATATACTGAGATGCAAGGTCAACGAAACGTCAAAATTCTAATACTCATATATTATTAATGAACATGTCACCGATGGTAATCCATTTGGGAATTTCATGACACATAACGTTATGTCATGTGAGTAGAAATACATAATTCAAAAGTGAGAAAATTTTCTTTAGTTATTTGGGTTAGGGAATAGAAGAATATTTTTACATTACCTACGTACAAATATTTGAAATATTCTTACAAAAATTAATCAAATTTTTCAATGCTTCATATCTCAGGTACACGCCAACTCAGTGATGAGTTTCTGCATCACACAGACACACAAAATTACACTAACACTTGCACACACAAAATTAGACACACACAATTAGACACGCAAACAATTAGACACGCACACCAGTAGACCCACACAAACGGTGTAACACCCCTTGGAAGAGCAATCGGCCCATTACAGCGGTTGCTAACTACTAAACACATAATAAATAAAGACATTATTTGTAACGTAATAAATGTCTTTTCCGAAAAACCATTGTTGCAGAAGAAAGTAAAGAATGTTTCATAACCTGAATGTGTGATTGTAGCTTATCTTTCCCAGCACGCAATATGCATACGCCGTACGGCCATTTGCGGCCTGTCTTCATTTGTTATATCTTGTATTAATGGCTGTACAATTCATTGTATTTCATCATTTCTGTAGCTTACACTACGTTCTGTGATGGAAACGTGTTTGTTTGAGCATTGTAAAGGAAGAAATCAGATCACAATTAAAATAATTTACTTAATCATTGTAGGGACTGGGAGAAAGTGCATCATTTGTTGTCCATAATAAGTTTTAACTACGAAATTCTAAAACTTCGAATCTGGAGTGACAAACATCGCACACCCACATCATAGTGAATTTGTTCATGTTGTGCAAATTTGATCGCAAACTCTCGGTGAAAATTAACGCCAATTTTGTGGGGAAAGTTCATGTGTTTATGTATATTATGTTCTGTAATCAAGGGCTAAATTCGCTTTTCTACAGTTCCCTTCTTTTCAGTTTATACAGATGTATCAAAACAAAAATTGGGGAAAACTTGGAATTCAAGTAGAAGAATGAAACTATATACCGCCTTTATAACCTGTTGTTGTTACTGTGTAATTTTATATAACTTTGCGTCATAAAAAGGCAACAGAAACCAATTTATATTTTACGGTCTTTGTGCATAAATTATACAATAACTCTCCAGCCATTTGAATTGCCAGCTGCCAGCTAGTGAACTAATCATGCCTCTGAAGTGTAGGAATGTAAAATTTTGTCAATCCGTTTCCAGCATATATGACATCTCATTGATGATCTGAAGAAATTTGTTTTCTTATCTTTTCTTTCTTACAAAATTTCAGCCAAATTTATTTTGAAATAAATAATTTAAAATTTCTTTATAAGAGAAAATAAATAATATATTATTTAAATTTACTTAGGTTATATCTTCTTTATTTCGCTAAATATAAACTTATTTTGATAATGATGCAAATTTCATTTATGCATAAATTGTTTAAAATTTTGTTCATGACATGTACCACACAAGTTAGAATCCTGAATTTCTTTACTGTTTTAAACTAAATTAGACTTTATTTCATAAGATATCTTTCTGTTTCAGTTCCGTCGTTCTGTGTTCGAAATAAAAAACCAAGGATTACTTGTACCTCTAAAATGAAAGACTGCATTATCACCCGGAACTCTCGTCTTGCCTACCTACAAACGTGAGCTACGTCACATCCTGCCAGACTCGAGTCACATAACATTCTCCAACGTTCTGAAACCTCAGAACTCTTTATTTCTACTGGCCGCACTTCACCAGTGCCCACAATACCGCCACACAAGATGCTTAACAGAAAGAAATTCACGTGTACAGCACATAGAGAATCAACTGCATGTACTGAACGTTCTGATTTATAAAACAACAATTTATATTCTCCAAAGTTTCAATACAATTATATTAACATTTTGCATTTATATATGTAAATGAATGCATCACAAGATGTCGTCCGCTCTTCAGCTGTGACGTGTTTATAATACGCAATTGTTTTAATTTTACTGTACATATTACCGTTAGAAATCAATTTAATGAAAGAATATTAGAAAAATATGTGGTAATATGACAATATTATGTAAGGATTTAAACGAGTTCAGCAATTCTATTACCTTATATTTTCAATCTATTTTCTTGTTCTACACCAAATTCCTGTTAAGCTAACGATTATCCTCAGATACCTTTACTCATAAACAACATTCACACTTAAAAATCTACATTTATAACTCCAGAAATTAATGGAAAATTCGTTTGAGACTATAGGTTCTTTTCTCAGTATTAACTCTATTGCCTTCTAGGGCGTGGCACCGTGTAATTTGGTAGATTATGAGAAGCTTACAAAGGAATATGTTGTTTTGAGCTGCGTGTAATTTTTAAATACGTACTGTAGATTGGAAAGAATGTTAATATTCAATATTTCTAATGGCGAAGCCAAGAACCTTGAGTATCCTGGCTGAAACATTTGTCTTTTTCCCAACGTCCAGCCGAAGTAAATAAAAGTGACAAGGTTATTTCCCTTATTCACCCTTCAGGTCACGACATTAAAACAGTTAGATGGATGTGCGGCGCTGTTGGCTCTGCACACTAGTGACATCGTGTAGTGACGTGCAGCACTAAGTCGATTTTAGATTCTTACATTGATTCCCACCGATTATTGATCAATATCAATGACAATTTGCATTCATAGAAGTTACGTGGCAACAGGCTAACAAACAAATAAATCAATCAATAATCTGCGCAACTGTGAACATGTGACGGTCGCAGTTTATGGCTGTGAGCGGAAACGGAAGGAAAATTTTTGAAGCTCCTGATTCAAGCCTTTTTCGATGTGGCACATTTTCAACTGTTAAAAGTGACATTCCGCAGGAGAAATTTCTTTACACCATCAGGATCGAGCAGTGAGAGAATAATGAAATATTATTTAAAAATTTTGGTAATTTTTGTTTCATTTTTCAAAATCTAATTACATATTTCTAATCCAAATACGATTTCTAAAATTCCTCATTTTAATATGAAAATAGGGGATTTTAATATGTTGAAACACATCTTATTTTCTGGATCTTTTGGGGCCTCGGTTTTATAAATGTGTTAAATTTCGATTTTCATTTTATATATCCTGTCAGTTTTTTCTTCTAACTTTGAGTTGGTAAAAATATCCTGCTTTAGTTCTTTCTTCTGGAATTACCCTTTAAATTTTAGTCAATTACGAATCTCCGTAATTCAATCTTACGCATTTCAAGAGAGGTGCAGGTTCTCGTCTCCTAAATATGTTGGCAAATATTTTCAAACTCTGCCAATATATAAATGTCGTTTCTAGTAATTTCGTTTTCTGCATTCCTCTTAACATTTCTTAGAATATACTATGTGTTTCGAATTTCACAAGAGCTGTTTCGGGAACTGTGGATATGATCTACAGTAAATACTATTAGATTGTAATAAGGGATGCTTCCACTAATTGTCACAAGAGTGCGGGACCAACCGAATGGAACACTTGAGCAACCAAAGAAAAATGTTGTGAGGAACACTAGACCAACGGATGTCGGAAATAGTAGGTGTTTTTCTGGTTGTAATAAGGTGCTAAAAACAGGATTTATTTAATAGAATGTCAGAATATTGTACACTGTACGACAACAGGTCTGATATTCTGCTAATCTGCCTTAAAGAATGAGTTATTTGATTTGTTTACACAATGAAAATTTGTTAATTAATTAATACTTTGAATTAATAATTTATGGTAGTGTAGAGCAATTAAGTTAGTGTAGAGCAATTAAGTTAGTGTAGAGCAATTAAACATTTGCGAACTTCATGGCCATTTTTTCTGATGAGATAATTAGTTGAAAATATAAGGGAATATATTATGTAAGTATAGTAAAATAAAACAATAAGTACCAGTTGATAGACTTTAGTTTGCTACAGGAAAATTAAAATTAAATAATTTAAAAACTAGTGCGGCCATGAGAGGAGAATTATAAATATTATAAAGTTCAAAAATGCCGTATATCGAGTTAAAGCAACTGTGTGTGATTTGGGTCATGTAAAGAACACAATATACAATAGAAGAATTTTAAATAATGTGGGATTTTATTTTGTTAATTTGCGAAATACACACTAGAAGACCTTTAGTAAAGTAGGGATTTTATTTTAGTCATTTGGGAAATTGAAATTTGTAGAAACAAATTGCTGCTGGATGAAGCAAATTGATGTATTCATTTAATATTTTTATTTGTGACTGCGACTTTCTATTTATTGCCACATTTCACCAACAAAATTCGAATTTCTGTGGGCACTATTAGTTTAGAGATAACGTCAATCATAGGAAGAAAATGAGAACATGTTTCCTTCTGTGCTACAACGTGACTCCAAAACACACTACTTTCAAATATCCTTAGAAGAGATGAGTTCTGAAATATCGCAAACACAAGTATGTTGACAACAATAGAACAATATATTTGAAAATTAAGAATGGAAATAATTGGAATTTTTCTGTAAATTTTCTTCTTCAATCAAGGGTGCCCTTTCGTCCTTCCATGTTCTCGCCTTTTTGGAAATGTCACTTTTGAAGTCTCTTTAAAAAATATCTACTATTCAATTAATTATTTGTAACAAGAAAAACGTACAGACTGTATAAAAGTACAAGATACATTTTCGATATAACCGAGTAGAATACATTTAAGGTTGGAGATAACAACATACATTCATTTAAATTACATTCAAATTTAGGTTTGTAAAATTAAAACTTCTATTAATTGCGGATATCAAATGATTTTTTTGAGTGTTCTACTTATTATTTCTTTTGATCTCTCTTTTGAGGTTAAACGTTTTGAGCTTCTGTTTTGTAAAAGTTCCATAATTAATGCTATTCAAAAATTGTGACGTGATAATTTTGTTTCTAATAATCTATGACATTACTATTATAATTCAGTTGGCTAAAGTAGTCTAAAATGCAATTATTTTAACCAAAGTTGATATTTGCTTAACTATTGAGATTAACATTTTTTCTACCGATTTGGAAACAAGGTGGGACATTCCAAATTACACGTCTTTGAAAGTGCTGAATCTAATCGTTTTTATCTAACATTCAAATAAAAATAAATATCTACCATCATAATTTACAATTTTAAAAATCTTTTGTATACGGTAAAATTATCTTATGAATATCATTAATCTTCTTGCCTCAATATAGAGCATAATATTAAATTTCCATCCTTAGCTCTAAAGGAAATGGACGTAATTTTTAACTATGCAAGAATTTGTTTGTCTTATGTTTTACATCTCCTAGAAACATAATTAAAATCTGTGTCTGGGTAAAAGAAACACTTTTCTTTCCTCTGGAAACAGCATCTCCTTTTTCCCAATAAATGCAAAGATTACTGCATTTCGATCTAATGATATTACTGTTTCTTTTCAGACATTAGATACGAAAATAAACAAAGTGTAATAAGTGAAGAGATTACGTCTATTAATCAAACGTTATTGACAAAATTGTAAGAATATATATATGACAATGAACCCGAATTCAAAGTGACATAAAGCAGAAAAAGATCGAACATTATAAAGAAAATATATTAGAAGTACATGCAGCCGTTTGATGAAGAAAATAAGTTCCTCTGAGAGTCACTGGGAGATACAAGCCGAAATGAATGTGACATAATAGCAGGAACGTATCAGAAGTTATAAACAAAATATCCTTCACAAAGTTATTACAGAGAGAAACACAGAGTAAAGGCAGACTTAGACAAGAAATTGAAGAGTCAATAAAACACTTATATTTAGCATTCCCTTTACTGAAAATAGATCTTGACATTAGAAGGCACTATAGAGGGTGAGTTAACTGCATTTTATCGAGTGAAAGAAAACTGGTGTAAAATTATATTTTGAAAACTACTATGAACATATTCCAAAATTAGTAGAAACGAGTGATGAAAAGAATGTATAAATATAGTAGTACAAATAAGTGAATAAAGACAGAATCAACAATCACATAAACCGTATATAATAATCGGGTATAATGAGAAAGGATCACATAAGTTAATATATATTGCAATGTAAAGGGAGAGAGTAAAATTCACTCTTTCTTTTAAAGGGATGATATATCATTCCATAAAAATAGAATAGTTCGGTACTGAGTAACTGTGAGTGTGTTGTGTTCTTATTTTGTAGAATGAAAAATGTGAGGTCATCCTGTTGGTGATACTGTTCTTCAGCACAAATACGAATGGAGCACTGCTGCAATCAACGTCCCTTACTTTAGAGGAAACCCACTTGGTGCGCTGTCTGACGTATATCAGCCACAGATATTTCGCACCAGGGCGATCTGTGGTGATATCATCGCCATCTACCTTCCGAAATGTGCAACAGGAACTGATTGCAGAGATTCACAGAACTTCTATCTGGCCTGTCGTTGTTACTGTTGACGGTAATATTAGCAAATCCGAAAAAAAAGAATTCATAGTAAGAGATGGAAATTACATTATATTAATACCGAATGGGAATTTCAACAGCTTTAAGGCTGAAATGACTGGTCTAGCTGAAGGAAGAGTTAAATTTACAAGATTCTGGAATTCTGAAACTCGGTTTGTTGGTGCTGGAGCAAATGAATTTTCAATGTTGCAACAAACCGAAATATTTGACTATTTCTCTAAATTTAGAATGTATAACAGCATTATCATAAGCCGCGAATCTTATGTAATAGACGAAGAATACAACAGACCGATAAAATTTAATGATGTAGACACAAACATGAAATTGGGGGTGTACTCTTGGTTTCCTTATCAGAGTTCAGACCGTTGTACTGAGGTGAATGATATCACACTAATGGACAGTTGGGTTATTTCAGTACAAGGGCACTTCACCAAGAACACTGACCTGTTTCCAGGAAAGATCGGCAACAGATTCAACGGGTGTCCTATGAAATCATTGGTTAGAGAGAGTCATTGGGCTTATAGTAAGAAATATGTTCCATACAGCGAATCCGTTGCTAATGTTGGGAGTTATATGCAAGCATTGGAGTATGATTTACTAATGGTCGTTTTGGAACAGATGAACATGACATTTCATCCCGTCCCTACACAAAAAATGTTTGGAAAAATGGGAGAAATTCTAAATACTAATTTAGTTACGGGTATGTTTGGAAAAGACATTTATTTAGCCCTAGGTAATATGGGAACACATTATTTGATGAACTCTCTTATTGATTCCACGAATTCCTACTTCATTATGAGTGTCCGCTGGTATGTACCGTGTTCCATGAAATATCCAAGATGGAGTAGCATCTTTAGAATATTCTCTGTGGAACTGTGGTTAGTTCTGATCATATCGATTGTGATTGCGGCCATTTTGACTACACTTGTTGGTCGATACAGCTGCACGTCGGAGTGGCAAGGGTACAAGACACTGACAGGTTCGTTTACCAACGTCTGGGCTGTCATTGTAGGGGTGTCAGTGTCAACGATGCCACGCACACCATCACTAAGTTCGCTGTTCCTCGCCTGGGTTTGTTTCTCTCTTGCCTTCAGTACAGTGTTCCAGGCATTTCTCACAACGTTTCTTATTAACTCGGGTTACAAAACACCAATTCAAAACATGGCTGAACTCATCGCCTCGGGTATTAAGTTTGCCTTTCCACAAGAATACGATTCTTTTTTCGAGAAAAATGACGAAACAGTAGGCATGAAATTATTACGAAATCGTGTTAATTGTTCATTTTATGTTTGCTTGGACTGGGCAAAATATCAGAAAAATGTGTCGGTTTTGTTATTTGATAAGAGTGCTGAAGATAGTTACGCTATTGGTGAATTTGTTGGCGAGAATTCTGAACCCTTTTTGTGCAGTTTAGAAGACGGAGTTGTTTATAGCTTTGGCCAATCAATGATAATGTTTCATGGAGACCCACTGTTGAAGCGAATTAATGAAATTATTGATCGTGTGGTTGAAGCAGGTCTATACAACTACTGGATTTCGCTGATCATGAATTTGGGTAAATTATATTCTCGGAAAATTGCTATCGTTCACCCACTTGATGGATATTACAGCTTCAACCTCTATCATATTCAACCTGCCTTCCTCCTTCTTTTGATGGGCTTGTGTCTAAGTGTCCTCTGCTTTATGGCCGAGTTGTTGTACAATTGCATATTTAACAAAAGGATATGAAGTTGTATTTGGGCGGTTTGCTACCTATTTTTTAAATGTGTCGGTGTATCCACAGTACTACTTCACACATACTTCGCCAGCGATTTCACTTACCAGCTGCCAGCTAGTGAACTAAACATTTCTATAAATCATAGGAATGAAAAATCTTTGCAAATCTTTTTCTATTTCATTCGACATCTCAGAGAAGAAATGAAGAATTTTAGTTCGTTATCACAAGGTATTTACTCTTTGTACTATTAAATATGTTCGAGTCACATATGTGATAGTAAACTAACCAGGGATAGCCGAGAAAAACTGCACAGATTTCAAGTCCACTAACTCGTTTTTCTTCGCCAAAGAAATTATTCGTTTTTATAATTGGGAATGTCGAGAATAAAATCAAATAATAAACTGCTTGGCTAGTAGCATGTAAAATATTCATGGTGGGCCACAGTGTTATGAATTGGTGCGTTTCCCTAATTTAATTACCACTTCGTTAAGCCTATATTTTCACATGTTTCTTCCCCGGAAATTTTAACACAAATTTCCCTATTAGTAATTTTGAATTAGATTGACACTGATGTTCATGTGTCAGATTGTTTGTTGATTTCTTTGTCTTGCTGAAGTTCTCACCGACAACACACAGATTTATGCAGTCATAGTTACGTGAATTTAATTTGCGCGAACTTATAGGTTGGGAAAAGGACAGAACAGTTTTTTTTTTCCAAAATAAAGGTATATCGTTGAGATTTGCGTAATATTTGACTTTATTTTTGCCATTGTTTATTTATCGGCGGCATTAGTGGCAAAGTTCATTGTTTTTCAAATGTTATCGTGCATTCACAAAATAATAATTTGAAATAATCTGTAGGAAACAATTTGTTTTCTATTTTTAATAAGCTTCTTAGACTCCGTGAGAAAAGCCTTGTAACTTTGTCGTCACTATAGCTGCTTTTGCAGGTCTTAATTCCCATGTTACCACTGCACTGATAAGTTCTTTATTACTTATAACTGCTTTCCTGATATTTACGTTCATATTTCTTCCTGCGGCACTGATATGATGAATGAAATTATGAGTAATATCAATCTGAAAATTTTTGCGTATTTATGGGACGATAGAGATATTCTATCTGATTGAGCGACATGTTTCAATATAAATTATGACTTCTTCATCTTCTATACAATTTTGTAACAATTTAATAGAATATATATTTAATTGAGAACGTGGTTCAAATTTTATTTTAAAATGACTGGTATATAATACACTTATTGTAAAACATATATTATATATTCTGCA
>Ga0123354_10004164_pt1 | contig 20390 bp, 20 predicted proteins | sample TergutLab28metaG_2_FD_97872 | JGI IMG/M metagenome (GOLD analysis project Ga0123354, IMG submission 97872) | Labiotermes labralis P4 segment gut microbial communities from Petit-Saut dam, French Guiana - Lab288 P4 | ecosystem: Host-associated > Arthropoda: Insects > Digestive system > Gut ...
CGCGTGAGCGCGGTGGGCCCGCTGGGCGATGTCTTCGGGGGAGAGCAGGGTGTACGTCGGGATCACCACTCCACCGGCTTTGATCACGCCGAGGATCGTCTCCCACAATTCGATGGTGTTGGGTAGCATGACGATCACTGAGTCGCCGCGCTTCATGCCGAGGCTGACGAACCAGTTCGCGACCTGGTCGGAGCGTCGGGACAGGTCGCCGTACGTCCAACTGTTGACCTCACCAGACTCGTTAGCGATCATGATCGCGTTGCGATCGGGGTGTTCTGACGCGATGACGTCGAACCAGTCGAGCGCGAAGTTGAATTCTTCGAGTTCTGGCCATTCGAATCCGGCGATGGCCCCTTCGTAGTCAGTGGCATGTGCGAAGAGGAAATCTCGTGCTTTCCGGATTGCCTCGGTACTGGCAGTGGGCATGCGGTCAACCATGGTGTCTCCTAACCCCGGATCCGCCGATTCATGGCTGCTACGTGACCCTGTGCCGACACGCTGACCCGCCGATCACCGCTCAACAGACGTCCAGTCTGCCCTCACGGCGACCATCGGCTCATCGCACCGGCACAGCGTCGCTCGCGACGCCAGCAAACGGTGCATCCAGACTAACCTACGAATGCGTAATCTACGGTACCGTAGGTTATCGCAGATAATGTTGCCTGGCCTGCGTGTTTCACCAACAGAGATCCCCGCCATACACGCGCTGAAAGCCCCATTCATGTCCCCGAAACTGCTGCCACCCAACATGAGAAATATACCCCTTCTCGCACCGAGGTAAGAAGCTATCACTTCCAGTTTTGTTCATTGGAAAGTTCTTATCTGGGAGAATAGAACCATGTATGTGAAGACTCGAATGACCGCCACTCCTTTCACGGTCACACCGCAGAATACTGTCCCTGAAGCTACGGCTATGATGAAGGATCATTCAGTACGCCACCTGCCTGTCGTGACTGACAATCGGGTCGTCGGCGTGGTGTCCTCATCTGATATCGCCAAGGCATCCCCCTCGCCTGCGACGTCGCTGAGCACCTCCGAGGTGACGTACCTGATGTCGAAGCTGAAAGTGGCTTCCATCATGACCCGGGATCCGGTGACGATCTCGCCCGACGCACTCCTGGAAGAGGCGGCCATCGCCATGCGCGACCACAAGGTCGAGATGCTTCCCGTGGTCGAAAACGGCGAACTGGTGGGCGTGATCACAGAGAGCGCGATCCTTGACGCGTTCATCGAATTGCTGGGGTTCCGCGACCCCGGCACCCGGCTGACGATCGACACCGACGATGCCCCCGGGGTCCTGGCCCGTCTGGCTCTGTCCACCGCTCGCCATCATGCGAACATCCAGCACTTGGCCGTCTATCGAGGACAGGATCGTTCGACCCTCTTGGTAGGGGTCAACACGCCGAACACCGAGGCGCTCGAAGCCGAGTTGTCCGCAGAAGGTTTCACGGTCCTGCGGAAACTGGTCAACCAGTGACGTCATCCTAGGGCGAAGAAGGGACCGTAGACCTTGGTTCCGGTGCCGTCACGGCGGTCGTCGGCGGTGGGGAGGTTGCGCGGGCCCCCGGCGGAGTCGCAGGCCCGTACTGGGGGGAGACCGGCCCAGGCCAGGCCGAGGCGGTCTTGGCCCTTGAGGAAGCGTTGGGTGCGTACGCCCGTTGTGGATCGGCCCTTGGACGGGTAGTCGGCGAAGGGGGTGACTTTGACGGTCGCCGCCGAATCGGAGCCCACGGCGAGGGTGACGACGCTGGCTTGGTCGCGGTCGTCTTTCGCGATGGCGGTGAAGAAAATGACCCGGGAGCCTTCCAGCAATTTGATCCCGGCCATGCCGCCTGCGGTGCGGCCCTGAGCCCGTACTTCCCGGGCCGACAGCCGCAACAACTGGGCGTCGACGGTGGCGAAGACGAGTTCATCCGCGTCAGCGGCCTGGGCCACGCCAACGATCTCGTCGTCCTCTTTGACGGTCATGACCTCCCAGGACTCCCACCCCTTGTATTCGGGAACGACTCGTTTGACGATGCCCGCGCGCGTGCCGAGGGCGAGGGGAGCGGCTTCGATGTCCAGGTTGTACAAACCGACAACATGTCCGTTGCCGGGGTCCAGGCTGTCGGCGACAGGGCCGTCCCACAAGGACCATGGCCCGCCGGGAGCGAGGGCAGGCAGATCGTCGACACAGATGCGGAAGGCGGATCCTGTGGAGGTGACTGCTCCGACATATCCATCACAGGCTTGGGCGCACGAGCGGATGACGTCATGATCGACCCGGCTGGTCTGGTTGGCCCGGGCTGACCACGGTGACCCCGAAATCTCCACTCGTGCCAATCGTCCGGTAGCGGCCAAGATCACCCAGTCCATGTCAGACTCCTTCTGTACGCAACGTGCGTGTGTGGATCCGGGTGACACCTGAATACACCGATCCATTGCTGCTCCGCGCCCCCATATGGGCACCCTGGCCCCATCGCCACCGCTCAACAGACGTCCAGTCTGCCTTCGCGTTGTCGCTGTGCCCATGGCACCCATCTGGTGTCGCTCGCTACGCAAGCGATCGGTGCATTCAGGTTGCACCCGAATCCACCGATCCATTGCTGCTGTGAGTCCCCAGATGGCCACCCTGGCCCCATCGCCACCGTTGCACAGACGTCCAGTCTGCCCTCACGTTGTCACTGTGCCCAGTGCACCCATCTGGTGTCGCTCGCGACGCAAGCGATCGGTGCATCCGAATTGTAGTCTATCGGGCCAGTCGACGGTACGCGTCCAGAGCAGGCTCCGGGGTGTCATCCGCGACCACCCGGCCCGCGTCCAGGACGATGACCCGGTCGAAGTCAGACAGGAAATCCAGATCGTGGGTGACAACGATGACCTGTTGGTCCAGGCTGGAGACGATGTCCATGACTCGGCGTTTGTTGCGCAGATCCAGCAAGGTTGTGGGTTCGTCGAAGACGAGGATCTGCGGGTCTGTGATGAGGATGGCGGCGATGGCCAGCAGTTGTTTCTGGCCTCCCGACAACAGGTGGGCGGGATGGTCGCGGTGGTCCTGAAGTCCGTACTTATCCAGCCAGAGGCCGACTCGGGCTGCGACCTCCTGCTTGGGCAGGCGAGCCGGGCGCAAGGAGAAGGCCAGGTCCTCGGCCACGGTCGGCATGATGATCTGAAGGTCCGGATCTTGGAAGACGAAGCCGACCTGGGCTCGTACTTTTGGCAAGTCCCGGGCCGTGTCGTGGCCGTTCACGCTGACATGGCCCTGGGTAGGCAGGACGAGGCCGTTGCACAGTCTTGCCAGCGTTGATTTCCCCGAACCGTTGCCGCCGATGACTCCGATCCGGTGCTGGGTGAGGTCGAGGCTGATCTGATCCAGGACGAGGCGCTCGCCGTACCAATGGCTGACCTGGTCGATGCGGATCATCGGGCTTGCTTGGATGGACTGGCTGGTGTGCCTGGGCGGGGTGTGATCAGCGGGTAGGCCCTCTTGACGGTGACGATGACCACGGCGGCCAGGATGGACTTGACGATGTCCCCAGGCAGGTAGATCACCCAGGACCACAGGGCAGTACGCAGCGGGATGTGCAAGGAAATGGCCAGCCAGGTTTGGCCCAAGATATAAAGGCAGACCGAACCGAGAAGGGAGGCAGTCAAGGCTTTGGCGAAGGTGAGTGTGGTCCACCATTTCTCGATCAGCCAGCCCACCAGCAGTGCACCCAGCGGCCAGGACCAGATGAACCCTGCGGTGGGGCCGACAAGTTTGCCCAGCCCACCCTGGCCGCCGGTTAACACAGGCAATCCGATGGCGACGAGGAGGATCAGAAGCAGCATGGACCAGGCCGCACGGCGCGCCCCCAGGACACCGCCTGCCAGCAACATGCCGAGAGTTTGGAGAGCGAAGGTGACGCCAATCATCGGCAGCGGGATGACGGGGGTCAAGCCCAGGGCCGCAGTCAGGGCGGCGAACAGGGCGATCAGGGCGAGATCCTTCGGTCGCACGCACGTCTCCTGTCTTGAACACTGTTCAGGAGATGAGTGTACTGACTGCGGAAACCTGGTGTCCACCCCGGGCTCAGCCTGAATCCATCCATTGCTGCTACGCGGCCCTCGATGGGTGGATTCAGGCTCAGCGGATCGGCATGATCCAGACGAGACGACGCAATGACAGGCAGCGGCTCCTTGTTCGTACCACTGCTGAGTTGATTCTTGGGACTTGGTTCCCATGGACATCAGCACTGCTTCGTGCTAATTTGCACAGAGATATCGTCGGTGAATCTGGCTTGTTGAAGCTGGGTGGGTGATTGACCATTGAGATAGAGGGTAGGGCAGATGTATTCCATCAGAGCGTCGCGGAAGAGTGTTATACGAGTGTTGTTGGTGTCGATGGCGCTGATGACGGGAAGCGTGGTGGGCAGTGTTGTGCCAGGGGTGGCTTCTGCTGCGGGCAGTGTTGTGCTGGTTCCACCTTCTGCATCCTATAACGCCCCTGATCACGATGGGATGACCTACGGAGACAGCACGTGGACAGACATCCGTATTGAGGCAGACGTGTCGAACATGGCGACCACCGGGAGCAATCTCAGTCCTGATGGAACCCAGGATTGGGGCAATTTTCAAATCAAGTTCCGGGGTGACGACAACACGTTCTATGCGCTGAACATCGGGTTGGGGACCGGTGCGACGTTTGTGATGGATTCGATCAACTGGACTCCTTTGGGAACGATGACCAGTACTCCTCCCACTCCGAGTACGTCGACTCCGGTGCATTATCAGATCGATGCGGTGGGGAACACGCTCAGCCTGACGGTCGATGGCACACAAGTATGGACCTGGCAAGACGACTACACCTCCTCCGCTCGGGCTGTGTTGGCGTCAGGACAGGCCGGGTGGTCCACGATCGGGACGACGGCGACGATTAGCGGGTTCACGGTGACGTACTTAGGTGATGTCATCCCGTTGACATCTGCGGCGGTCAGTCCGATCAAGGCTCCGGTGGCGGGGATTTATCCGCAGGGTTTGTTCAAGCAGATCACGGGGGCCTACAACGAGACGCTGGTGTGGTCTCCCCAGATTGACACGACGTTCGCCACGAACACGGTGTACACCGTGACCGATACGTTGGCGCCGAATAGTTTGGTGAACACGTTCGCTGGTATCACGGCTGATCAGATCAGTGGGGTACCGACCCAGGGGGTGACGTCCACGAATGTGGCGGTGGTGGGTGACACGTGTGTGGTGACGATCACGTTCGCCGCGACGGGGGACACTGCTGCCCAGTTTGACCCGAACACGACGGTTCCGTTGTTCAGCGATGATTTCAATGGCACCCAACTCGACATGACGAAGTGGGAGTATTCCGGTGATCTGGCCCGCTATGACCGCAGTGGCTGGGATTCGAATCAGGTGTCCCTCGATGGTCAAGGCCATCTGGACATTGCGATCACCAAAGACCCCGCCGCTGCGACGAAGTACTTCCCGAATGGTGTTGATCCGGCAACCGGTGATCCGATCGACACCGATAATTTCATCGTTTCCGGTGCGATCGACACACAAGGGTTGTTCGAGAACTCGTACGGCTACTATGAAGCGAGTATTCAATTCCCTCAGGTCAGTGGAACCTGGGGCGCGTTTTGGATGATGGACTACAACAACGTCATCCGTACCGGTGACCAAGGCATCGACGGAACTGAGATCGACGTTGTCGAGACCATGAACAACTCGGTCAATGATGGGGCTGATTCGGCATTGGTCTGGAACGGGTACAACGAGGATGAGCGATACATCGGTAAGGATTACACGACCAATGACTATGTGACTCCGATTTATGACGGAAAGTTCCACACCTATGCGGTGGACTGGTCACCATCGGCGTATATCTTTTACATCGATGGCAAAGAAATGTGGCGTACGAACGGGTCTGATGTCGCCGACGCGACCCATGGCGACTACCCCGGCATCACCCAGAATCCGGTCAATATGCTCTTGTCCGTGGAAGGCGCGAAATTCCAGGGCAACCTCCCCGATGGATTCACCACCACCGCTATGGTCGTCGATTACGTGAAAGTCTATGACCGACCGGCCAACACCCCAGCCGCAGTCGACAAAACCGCACTGCAGTCCCTGATCACCTCCGCCAACACGTTGACGGCAACGGACTACACCCCTGACAGTTGGGCTGCGCTACAAACACAACTGACTGCTGCGACCACTGTCAACGCAGACACCACAGCCACACAATCCGCCGTGGACTCAGCCACGACCGCACTCCAGACAGCCATCACCAATCTCGTACTAGCGTCGACGACAGCCCCTCCGACGACAGCCCCGCCGACCCCGGTTCCTCCGACGCCGGTTCCTCCGACGCCGGTTCCACCCACGACGATTCCGCCGACCACGCTCCCGCCAACCACGGCTCCGCCAACCACGGCTCCGCCGACTCCGGTTCCGCCGACTCCGGTTCCGCCGACGCCGGTTCCTCCGACGCCGGTCCCGCCGACCCCGGCCCCGCCGACCCCGGTTCCGCCGACCCCGGTTCCTCCGACGCCGGTTCCACCGACTCCGGTCCCACCGACTCCGGTCCCACCGACGACGCTGCCACCCACGACGATTCCGCCGACTCCGGTTCCACCGACCCCGGTCCCACCGACGCCGGTTCCACCCACGACGATTCCGCCGACCACGCTCCCGCCAACCACGGCTCCGCCGACGCCGGTTCCTCCGACGCCGGTTCCGCCGACGCCGGTCCCGCCGACTCCGGTTCCACCCACGACGATTCCGCCGACCACGCTCCCGCCGACCACGGCTCCTCCGACGACGCTCCCACCGACCACAGCCCCACCGACGCCAACACCCACGCCTACTCCAGGACCGACCATCCTGTCACTGCGCGTTGACCAGGGGCAAACAGGTCGTGACTTCACGTTCGTGGGCTCAGGTTTCGCCCCTGGTGACAAGGTCTCGGCTCAAATTCACTCGACACCGATTGATTTGACCCCTCAAATCGCCGATCCGGCAGGTCAGGTCACATTCCACTGGACTGCACCTGCCACCTTCCCCGCGGGACTCCATACGATCGACCTCAGTGGCGCGTCTGGCACAGTCTCGACGACCTTCACCATACAACCTGGTCCTGGCAACCCCCTTGTGGAGACGTTCCCTCTAGAATCTGGTTCTACCGACAGTGGCATCACTCAGATCCCCTCAGGAGGAATTGTCCTTGCCCCCATGCCATGGGTGGGAATCGGGTTTGTCCTGTTCGGACTGGTTTTCGTCGCTCTTCGCATTCGCCAAACCCGTCGGACACGTTAAGTCTCCAAGTCTGGGCCCCTGATCGCGCCAGGACTGAGCGCCTGCTGTGCCGCGTACTTCCAGAGCTTCGCCGACCCCTTCGGCCATGCGGAGGGTACGAATGATCAGGGGAACCAGATAGGTGAATCGGGCCTTGACCCCCCGGGCTGACTGGGCTTCTCGGATCATGGCTCCCTGCTCGACGAGGACGGGAATGAATCTCAGAGTCAGGGCAATGGCAATTCCGACTTTGTCTGGATACAGACCCCATCGGCGCAGTGGGCTGAGGAGGGTGTCGACCGTGGTGATCAGGTCGGACATCTCGGTGGTGAGGGTCAGCAGGTTGGCAGCGGCGACGAGGAACAAGATCCTCAGGCTGATCATGACCGCCACTATGAGGGATGCGAAGAACCATTGGCATGCGGCGATCACCAGGACGAAGAGCAGGATAGTACGGGAGATGCGCCACACCACCGCTAACCGGATGCGGGCGACGGCCAACGAGATGATGACAACCCCCAGCGCCACCCCCAGGATGAAAGGTGAGTTCACGAGCATCACCGAAGTCCCGCAGACGCACAACAGTGCGAGTTTCAGCCATGCCGGTGTCCGGTGAATGAGTGAGTCCCCACGCAGATACAGACTTACCATGGGTGGGCCTCGATCCCAGCTACGAAGATAGCCACCATGTCGTCAAGGTCCTTGGACGAGTCTGGGGAAGGGCCCGGAGCCAGGTGCAACTGGGCCGCTTGCCGACGCTGGTCGTCGTCGAAAGCGTGACCCAGGACCAGGTGGAGAATCCCCTGGGCGGCGGTACGAGCTGCTGTGGGGCTCAGGCCCGACTGTGCCAATTCCTTTTCCACCTGGAAACCGATCCCGGATTCCCACGGTGTCAGGCAGTGAACCGACCATACTAGTTCAGCCCCGTTGCGGTGATTCATCAACAAAGCATGTAAACGGGCCGCCCACAGACGCAGCCGGGTGAGGTCTCCTCCATGGAAGCGAGGCAGGTCCTCCAAGATGACATCGGCCACAGCTGCCAAGAGTTCCTGCTTGGAATCGAAATACCAGTACAAAGCGCTCGGTTGCACAGACAGAACAGACGCGATCCTGCGCATGGACATGTCAGGCAGGCCATAGCTGTCCAGGAGGTTCAGCGCGGTGGTGACGATCGCCGTTCGCGTCAGGTTCACCTCCACAGTGTAGGGCGGTCCCTGAACGCCGTTCAACCTGAATGCACCGATCCATGGCTGCTACGCGACCCTGTGGAGGCACGCTGGCCCGCCGGTCACTCTCAACAGACGTCCAGTCTGCCGTGAGACAAGGTAGTGTGACAGTGCTTACGAGGGCAGCCCAGTCGGGACTGGCCCTGGCAGGAGATGTAAGCTTCACCCATGAATTGGGAGCGTACCGAGCCTCCGGCGACCGGGGTGGACAAGGTTGACGAGGCACTGAAGAAGGTGGCGGGACTGCCCGAGGTTCCGTTAGACCAGCATCCGCAGATGCTGCGCGAGGCTCAAGACGCCCTGGACGAACTCCTGCGCACCGATGCGTCTTGATCTTGCGCTGGTGGAACGGGGGTTGTCCCGTTCGCGCAGCCACTCCCGGCAATTGCTGGAGTCCGGACGAGTCCGTGTCGAGGGGTTGTCCACGGTCAAGGCGTCGACCTCGGTGAGCGACGACACTCTCATCCAGGTCGAGGCCGATCCGTACGTTTCCCGTGCCGCGCACAAGCTGATCGGCGCCTTGGATGCCTGCCAACAAGTGGTGGCCGGGCGGGTGCTCGACGCGGGGGCTTCGACGGGCGGGTTCACCCAAGTGCTCCTGGAGCGCGGGGCAGCGCTCGTCTATGCCGTGGACGTGGGACACGGGCAGATGGCGGACACCGTCCGCGCAGATCCCCGGGTCGTGGTGAGGGAAGGCCTGAATCTGCGTGACCTGTCTGTCGAGGATGTGGGAGGCGAACCGGTCGATCTGGTTGTGGCGGATGTCTCCTTCATTTCTCTCACACTTATCCTGGAGCAGTTGTTCAATGTCCTCAGTCGCAATGGTACGGCGTTGGTGCTGGTCAAACCGCAGTTCGAAGTCGGGCGTGAGGCTTTGGATTCCCATGGGGTCGTCACTGACCTGCATGTCCGTACTCAAGCTGTCGAGAAAGTTGTGGCTCAGGCCACCCGTCTCGGATGGTCGCTGGCCTGGTCGGGGGCGAGTACGCTGACAGGTGAGAAAGGCAACCGAGAAGTCTTCTGCCTGTTCCAACGCTGTATTTGGTAGGAGAACGACAGACTGGTTGGGTTTGATATCATCTTGACACGAGAAGATATCAGGGCGGGAGCATACTGTGACGACTGGGGGGTTTGACGTGGAGTCGTGCCCTTTCATGCATCGTGTGTCTGCCCGGCATGACGGACAACGAGACCTGGAGGGTGGAGTTCATGAATGACAGGACAATTGACAGCAGGACCGATGGGACCGGGCTGTCTGGTGGGCAGGCTTCCGATAGCGGCGAGGAAGCCGGCGCCAAAGGATGGTACCCCGACAGGAAAGGTAAGTTTCGCGACAAGGTTGTCGCGATCACTGGTGCAGGCTCTGGCATTGGCCGGGCTCTAGCAATCAACCTTGCCCGGCGTGGTGCGAGGTTGTCGTTGTCGGACTACGACCCGGAAGGCTTGGCTGAGACAGTACGTCTGGTGGGCCTCAGCAGCACGTACTCGCAAGTTGTCGATGTCACCAAACAGGAGCAGGTCGCGGATTGGGCCGATCAGACCATGGCCCAGTTCGGCGTTGTCCACCAGATTTACAACATCGCCGGGATCACCAAGGTGAATGAGGGCTTGCCCGACACGACGTACGAAGAGATCGCGAGGGTGTTGAACGTCAACCTGTGGGGAGTGATCTACGGAACCCTGGAGTTCTTGCCCCACATTATCGAGTCCGGCGACGGCCATGTGATCAACATGTCGAGCATCTTGGGATACATGGCGCTGCCCGGCGCTGGTGGGTACGTCACCTCCAAATTCGCCGTGCGTGGATTCTCGGAGACCCTCCGGACTGAGATGCTCCTGGTCAAATTCCCTGTCAAGATCACAGTCGTCTTCCCCAGCGGGGTCAAGACCGGTATTGCTCGCTCGGCTGCCGAGGAGTCGAACAACGCCCTTGAGGAGAGCCTGAGGGTGTACGAGAAGAAGATCGAGAAGATGACCACCGAGCAATGCGCCGACGTCATCCTCAAGGGTGTGGCCCGTGGCAAGAGCCGCGTCCGTATGGAGCAGGCGGTCTGGATGGACTGGGTCGTACGCTTGTTCCCTCAGACCTATCCCTGGTTCGTGTCCACGTGGTCACGACACACGTTCAAGTTCACCATGCTTGATGAGTCAGAGGTAGCCCCCCAAGAAGAAGTACAGACCGAAGTCTCCAAGTCATGAGTCGGTGAGTCCGGACTCACCGATTTCTGGTCTCGGGAGCAGGGTCCTGCGGCGGCGCCGCTATTCGGATTGTGCAGGCGCAACTGAGGCACGGACGAGGTCAGCGGTAACGGCGGCCAGATTTCCCGGATCGACGGCCGCCGTCAGGTCGAGGAGCACCCGGGTGTCGTACCCGAGACGAGCTGCGTCAAGAGCTGTTTGCTTGACGCAGTAGTCGGTGGCGATGCCCACCACGTCGATGGCTGTGACGGTGTGGGCGCGCAGCAGTTCGTCAAGGCTGCGCCCCCAGGCGTCGACCCCTTCGAACCCGGAGTAGCAGGCCGCATAAAATCCTTTGTCAACCACGGCGTCAAGCCGATCCAACGGCATGTTCGGATGCAGGTTCTGTCCCGGTGTACCCACCCGGCAATGTGGCGGCCAGGTGTCGACATAGTCGGGCGAGTCCGAGAAATGGGTCCCCGGATCGATGTGTGAATCCCGCGTCGCCACGATCAGATCGTACGGATGAGTGCTCACGTACTGGCTGATCCGCCCAGCCGTCGCCGCACCCCCAGCGACTGCCAAAGACCCCGATTCACAAAAGTCGTTCTGCACATCAACAATGACCAACGCCGTACTCATGGCCTGCCTTCCTCCGAAGATGTGAGTGAGTCTGTCCAGGACACCGGTTTCTCAGGACAAGCACTCACCACTCATCCCCGATGATAGGACCCACGTGCGGCGATCCTCAACCCTGGCGACTGCCTCGTCGCTATCATTCAAGGCCACGACTTTTTTCACCGGGAGATTGGCTATCGTGGGGGAGAGATGCTGTAGCTCTGAGGCGTGTATTCATCAGCAGTCTGAACGTGAAAAGTGGTGCCATTCGGTGACGTGGCACTGATGAGTTGACCGACGTAAACAATTCCCAGGTTCTCGGCAAATCCTTCTGTCCCCTTGTTGGCAGCCGAATGGAAGTCAGTGTTGAGGTAAACGAGTCCGGCTTTCGGGTTGGCCTGCAGGACATCGAAAAAACAGTTGCCAGCGCTAGCTGCCTTCGATTTCCCATCTGGGCCGATTTGTGGTTGGCCGTTACTTTGGGCCAATACTGGGTGGTCATCTGTTTCTGTAGCACAGAGTATTCTTTCACGAATTTGGTAGTTATAAGTGATTCCAGTCGGCGGGCGGAAGGAAAAAACCGGTGGCGAGGCACTCGGATGCTGCAACATTGGCAAGAGTGTTGGATCGAGCAGTGTGAATGCTTCAGGGCCTTGTGGGTCGTCATGGGGGTTGCGGTTTGCCATCGGCATGAGATACCCCGGTTGGCCGATCGGGGGGTCAGAGCTAAAAACAGGCATGACAATACCACCTGACGCCAAGGCAGAAGCCATCTTGGCTGAATTGAGATCGTTTTGTTGGATCACTGAGTGACTCCAGCCTGGCTGTAGCGCAGGGAAGGTTGCAATACCGAGTATGGTCCCTGTCGCTACGTCAGGCCAGGCATATTGAAGACTCGGCGGAAGCAGATCAGCGGGTGAAGTGGCAGTTGCAGAGGCTGAGTCGGAGGGCGAGGCGAGCACGTGAAATGGATTGGTGATACCGAATGGTGAGAAGCGAACGATGACCAGCACGACTAGAGTGATGCACACTACGCCCACGCCAGCCCCGATTAACCAAGGGCGCCACGACTGTTGAATCCACCGAGACCTGGGGGCGTGCGTCCTTGGTGATACGACATCACTATCACGGGGACTTGTCTCGTTCCTGACGTAAACTGGCTGCCCATACAGTTCGTTATGAGGTGTGGCGGGCGAGTCAGACGAAAATGATGCGGCGTGGAGCGGTAGTGATGGATCCGCGGGAGCTTTGTGGGCGTTCTGGGAGAGCTTTGAGATGATCGAGGGTAAGGCTAGGGCAATGGTGAGCACAATCACCGCAGCCAGGACACCGAGGAATCTGCCCCATACTGTGGTGGCTGAGACAATGACAACCACTCCAACAAGCAGGCAGATTGAGGTGACCAAGAGCTGATAGGCAGTTCTGTTCATGAGTGAAACCTATCCGTCGACTAAGACTTTTAAGATACCAGCATAGTATGAGCAACAGCGGGGCACTAGAGATACACGTTATGGTGTTGGTGAGTGGGACTGTCTCACGCATCCAAGGGCCTCGTTGGATGTCCGGGGCTGTGACTGCGATCGTGCTCTACAACTGACCACCGGTGATGTTCAGTTTGGCAATGGCGGCATCTGTCTGGGAACCGTGCCTGCTGACGATGTCTCCCGTGGTCGCCATGGTGCTGCCAACGGCGACGATGCCACCGTCAGAAGCCGTGGCAAGACCGTTGAAGATGATGGTGTCGTTGCCAGTCATCGTTTTCGACCAGACGAGATTGCCTGATTCTCCATACTCAGCGAGCACGGCCTCATTTGGGTGTTTGCTGCCTTTGGGGAACATTGACCCGCCGGCGACGATGTTTCCGTCGGATGACGCTGTCACAGCCAGATACCTATTGTCGTCACCAGTGCTCACCACCTTGATCCAGGACAGGGATCCGTCGCTCGAGATGTCAGCCACTACGGCACTGACATACTTTGCGTGTGCCATGCTCGGGAAATCCCCATTTGCCGCTGCTGTCCAGCCGACTGCCACGATACTGTCGTCTCGTGACACTGATACTGCTGTGAACATGTCCGCGTCGTTGCCACCATAGGCGTGTTCCCAGAGCACGTCACCGGAACTGCTCAGCGTCATCACCCACGCGTCTTTGGGGTGGTTGAAAGTCTCCGCAGTGAAACCGGCGGCGATGATGGTGCCATCATCCTTCAGTGCCACCGAGTTGAACACATTGTTGTCACTGCCGTACATCCTGGCCCACAGCACGTGGCCGGTCTGTGTCAATTCGGAGACCACAGCTCCGCCCTGGCCATTCCCAGCGAAGTCTGCGTCTCCGGATGTGGTCTGCCCGGCCACGAAGATTCTTCCATCGGCGCCCACAGCGATGGAACTGAACGACGACTGCCCGGATCCTCCCAGAGTTGTTGCCCACCTGAGACCACCTCCCGGTGAGATTTCTGCGACCACAGCATCAGATTGATTCCCAGGCTCACTCGGGACAACGCGTGGCTTCAAAGGAAAATCACCGTCTTTGGAGGTTGTATATCCCGCCACGACGAGGTTGCCGTCCGGTGTGACCGCCACAGCCTTGAATCTGTCGTCCCCCGTCCCGCCAAAAGTTCGGGCCCACCTTAAGGCGCCTTCTGCAGTGACACAGGCCAGCACAGCGTCCGATGCACCGGACGAATGGTCGTGTGTGTCGGCGAGGTCTCCGTCGTCAGACGACGTGTAACCCACTGCGAAAATGCGTCCGTCGGCCATGGTTGCCACAGCGTCGAACTCATCGACATCACTGCCACCGAATGCCTGAGCCCACTGCACATCTGGCGGGGGCATTTCAAAGGCGGGTGACGCCGATCCAGGGGAGAACACCGAGCATCCAGTCAGGCTGGTCATCAGCAGTACGGTCCCAACGAATAACACCACCATCGTACGTTTCATGCGGACCAGAGTATCAACGGTGTTGTAGTTGACCCCAAATTCCGGACACTCGACTAACTTAGGAGTGTGTCCTTGGAGGATGTGGGTGAGGCTGCCCGGAATATCGGTTCTCAGGACAAGCACTCACCGCTCCTCCCCGATGATAGGACCCACGTACGACGATCCTCAACCCTGGCGACTGCTTCCTCGCTATCATTCAAGGCCACGACTCGTTTCGCCGGGAGGTTGCTATCGTGGGGGAGAGATACTGTAGCTCTGAGGCGTGTATTCATCAGCAGTCTGGACGTGAAAAATGGTGCCATTCGGTGACGTGGCACTGACCAACTGACCGATGTAAGCAACGGCCAAGTTCTCATTAAATTCTTCTGTCCCCTTGTTGGCTTCCGAGTTGAAGGTGGTGACAAGAAAAATGAGTCCGGCTTCTGGGTTGGCCTGCATGACATCGAGTAGGCTGTCGCCAGCACTAGCTGCCTTCGATTTCCCGTCTGCGCCGATTTGTGGTTGGCCGTTACTTTGGGCCAAGACTGGGTGGTCATCTGTTGCTGCAGCATAGAGTATCCGTTCACGAATTTGATAGTTATAAGTGATTCCGGTCGGCGGTCGGAAGGAAAACACCGGTGGCGAGGCACTCGGATGCTGCAACATTGGCAAGATTGTTTGATCAAGCAGTGTGAATGGTTCAGGGCCTTGTGGATCGTCATTGGGGTCACGCCCTGCCATCAGCCAGAGATACCCCGGTTGGCCGATCATGGGTGGAGAGGCAGGACTATTATTAAGAATATTGCTTGACAGCAAGTCAGAACGAAACTTGTCTATATCATCAACGTGTGGTTGGATCACAGAGTGGCTCCAGCCTGGCTGTAGCGCAGGGAAGGTTGCAATGCCGAGAATGGTCCCTGTCGCGACCGCGGGCATGGCGTATTGAAGACTCGGCGGAAGCAGATCAGTGGGTGAAGCCAAAGTTGCAGAGGCCGAGTCGGAGGGCGAGGCGAGTACGTGAAATGGATTGGTGATACCGGATGGCGAGACGCGAACAATGATCAGCACGACAAGAGTGATACACACCACGCCCACGCCAGCCCCAATCAACCAAGGGTGCCACGACTGTTGAATGCGCCGAGACGTGGGGGCGTGCGTACTTGGTGATACGACATCACTTTCACGAGGGCTTGTCTCGTTCCTGACGTGAACTGGCTGCCCTTCGTGCTCGTCAAGAGGTGTGACGGGCCAGCTGGACGAAGCTGGTGAGGAGGGGAGTGGTGATGAGTGATCTGAGGGAGCTTTGTAGGTGTTGTGGGATGGCTTTGAGATCATCGGTGGTAAAAGTAGGGCGATGATGAGCACAATCACCACAGTCAGGACACCGAGGACTTTGCCCCATACTGAGGTGTCCAGGGAAGTGACAGCCGCTCCGACAAGTAGACAAATTGAGGTAACCAAGAGCTGATAGGTAGATCTGTTCATGCATGAAACCTATGCTTCGACGGACACTTTTGAGATACCAGCATAGTATGAGAAACAGCGGACCTCTAGGGATGCGCATCAAAGTACTGGAGTTGAGTTGTCTTGAGTGGGGCAGTCTCCAACCAGGTCAGGGTTATTTCGGGGCAGGTAGGCTGTAGCTCTGGGGCACGTATTCAGCAGCATTCTTGACATCAACGGGGGCACCACCCTCTGACGTGGCACCAACCAACTGACCAACGTAAACAATGACCAGCTTTTCAATGAATTCTTCCGTGGCAATATTGTCGATTGTTACCGGGAAGTCTGAATACAGAGCAATGAGGCCAGCTGTCGGATTGGCTTGTTCAATATCGAGAAAGAAGTTGCCATTGCCAGCAGGAATTGATTTCCCATCTGAGCCAAGTTGTGCTCGGCCGGAATTTTCGCTGAACACTGGGTGGTTACCAGCGGCTGTCACGATTGCCCTTTCCTGAATTTGGTACTGATATGTGACTCCAGTCGGTGATTGGAAGAAAAAGACTAGCGGTGATCCGGTGGGATTCTGAAACTGAGGCAAGACTTTTTGATCCAGCAGGGTGAACGGTTCAGGGCCTTCAGGATTGCCTTCGGCGTTGACCCAGGCGGACAGGAGTGTTACTCCAGGTTGGCCAATCGTGGGCTCGCTGCCACAATCATCGTGGACCACAGAGTAATTCTCCAAGACAAAGTCACGTTGTACTCCCGGAGCATCACAGGACCCTTGGATAACAGTCTTGCTCCAACCTGGTTGCATTGCCGGGAATGTTGCAGTGCCAATTGTGCTGCCTGCCGGTAGATCGTGAATATTGTAGAGAAAACTCGCTGGGAGAAGATTGATGGATGGAGTGTCGTCGGTTTGAGTGGCCGAGCTAGAGGGTAATGCAGGCAGGGGAGGTGTGTCGATGGCATCGGATGGTGACATGTGCATGATGATCACCACAACAAGAATGATACATACCAGGCCTGCGCTGGCTCCGACCAACCAGGGCAGTTGTGACTTTGGAATCCGCTGTGAGGCAGGGGGCTGCGAACCTGGCCGAGTGGTATCACCGTCAAGAGAAATTGTCTGATTCGTGGTCTCTTTTTGTTCCGGATATTCCTCGTACTGAGCTGGTGCGTACACGTCAGGAGAAGGTGGCTGAGGCGGTATGGGGGATGAGAAAGGCGACGAGGCTTCGTCGGTCTTGTGGGAACCCTTGGAGATGACAGAAGGCAGAACCAGAGTGAGGATGAGCGCAATCACTAAGCCGATGCCACCAAGGACTCTGCTCAGATCTGAGTGAGCTATGGCAAGAATAATCGACCCAATGATCAGATAGATCGTGGTGACTAAGAGGTGGTAGGTGGTTCTGTCCATGAATGAAAACTATCGGTTGGCTGACACTTTTAAGATACCAGCCTAGTAGCAACAACCGAGGGGCACTAGCAATTCGCGGCGTAGTGTCAGCGACGTGGTGTGGTGAGGAGGACTGTCTCACACTTCCAAGGGCTCGTTGGCTCTTCGGGGCTGTGACTGCGATCGTGCTCTACAACTGGGCATCGGGAAAGACCAATTCTGCTATGGCGGCATCCGTTTGGGCACCGTGAGTACTGACGATGTCTCCTTGCGAGGACATGGTGATGCCGACGGCGACGATTGCGCCGTCGCAGGTCGTGGCCACACCGTTGAAGATGATGTTGGAGCTGCCGACCAGCGTTTTCGACCAGAGGAAAGTACCTGAGGCTGTGTACTCGGCCAACAACGCCTGGTTCGGGTGATGTGAACCCTTGGGAAATAGTGACCCACTGACAACGATGTTTCCGTCAGACGATACTGCCGCCGCGCGATAGTCAGTGGCGTCACCAGTGCCAACCACATGGGTCCAGGAGATGGATCCGTCGTCAGTGATGTCAGCCACCACTGCGCTGCCATATGGAATGTGTGGGTCGCTCGGGAAATCGCCGTCGGTGGAGAATGTCCTTCCAGTAACCACCATGCTGCCATCTGGAGCCAGTGCTAGTGCTGAGAATTCATCGGGGCCACTTCCCCCATAGGTGCGTGTCCACGTCGTGTCTGCATCTTCGGTGAGTGCCATGACCCACCCGTCTTGCGGAGTGCCGATGCGCTCCGCCGTGAAACCAGCAGCGATGACCGTACCGTCAGCTCTCAGCGCCACGGCGTCGAAAGTACCGTAGCCGCCACCGAACACCTTGGCCCACTGGACCCGACCAGACTGTGTGATCTCGGCTAGAACAGCGCCGCGCGTTGCCTCTCCGGTGAAGTCCCCGTCTGTGACAGTGGTCGTCCCCCCGGCGAAGATCGTGCCATCGGCACCCACGGCGACCGACCCGAAGGAATCCTGCCCAGATCCACCTATCGTTGTGGCCCACTCCAGGGAACCCTCCGGGGAGATCTCTGCGACCACGGCATCGGAAGAGTCGAGCGACCCGTCCGGAGCTGTGGGTGACTTCATGGGAAAATCACCGTCGACAGAATCTGTGTATCCAGCCACCACGATGTTGCCATCTGGGGCAATGGCAACAGCCATGAATCTGTCGTCGCCCGTACCACCGAAGGTGTGGGCCCATCTGAGGGTACCGTCGGCAGTGACACAGGCCACGACAGCATCCATTGCGCCGGACGAATATGTGTCGTGTGTGTCGGCGAGGTCGCCGTCGCCAGATGTGGTGTAACCCACACCGATGAAGTCTGAGTCAGCAGTGACTGCAACTGCGTCAAACTGATCGGACTGCGTGCCTCCAAACGCATGAGCCCACTGCACTTCCGGTGGCGGTATGAGATTGGTGGGGGACGTGTCCCCTGTGTCGGGTGACGCCGATCCAGGGGAGAACACCGAGCATCCAGTCAGGCTGGCCATCAGCAGTACGGTCCCAACGAATAACACCACCATCGTACGTTTCATGCGGACTAGAGTATCAACGGTGTAGGCGGTCCAGGGACTTCTGAATTGTCACATTTTGGCTATACCCGAATGCACCGATTCATGGCTGCTCCGCGACCTGTGGAAGCACGCGGGCTCATCACGTGCTGGATCGACCACGTGGCTCTCACATGGGGGGTACAACGGAAGTTGGCTGTTACATGACGACGAGGTAGAGCACGGCGCACAGGATCGCCCAGGCCGCTAGTTTGAGGGCCCATCGCCACCGGGTGGTCTTCACCAGGCGGTCGACCACGAGGAAGCTGATGAGCAGCAGGACGGTGAGCCAGAGTGGCTGGAGTTGGGAGTACCAATCGGAGTTGAGCATCACTGTGATGAACGTGACGCTGGCCAGGGCCAGGATGACGGTGATGGAAACCGCTTGTCGCAGGATCGGTTTCATTGGTTCACCTGCTGGAGATAGGCACGGATCAGGTCGAGGACCTGGGGGGTGGCGAGGTACTGGGTGTGGGGGATCGCAGGGAAGACGGTTAACTGGGGCGACTTGGGGAAATAGCGTCCGAGGTTTTCGGATTGGGTGTAGCCGATCACCTCGTCGGCCGTGCTGGTGACGATCAGGGGGGCCACCTGGACGGATTGGGCATAGGCCATGGAGTCCGCCCGGAAACCGACTAACCACCTCAGGGGTCCGTGGAAGATGTTGAGCCGTGAGTTGTACAAACTCAACCCGGAATCGTACGGCGCGATGAGGATCAGCCCGGCGATGTCACGTTGCGAGGCGAGGTACGTGGCCATTCCTGTGCCCATGGAGTAGCCCTCGATGACAATCCGGGTGGTGTCGACATCCGGGCGTGTCACGGCGTAGTCGTACGCTGCCTCAGCCATGGAGAACATCGAGGACTGTGACGGGCTGCCGGGGCTGGTGCCGTACCCCGGATAGTCGAGCATCATGAAGTTGTAGCCGGAGTAGACCGACAGCCGTCCGGATTTCTCGTCGCCAGCGATCCGTGAAGCCGCGCACTCTTCGTTGCCGCCGAAACTGATCACGAGTGGCGCCTTGCCATCGGAATTGTGCACAAACCAACCGGTGTACGTGTCGCGCCCGTGATGGGCCGTCACCTGTTCCATGATGGGATTGCCCACCAGCGTGTCGTAGGCCCCTTGGTTTTGATTGGGGTAGAACAGTTCGCCGTCCGCACAGATGCTGATGGAGACTGACACACAGGCGATGACGTCGATGACGACCAGTGCGATGGTGAGCGGCACCCGTGCGCGACCGGCTCGGCGGGCGGCCAGGAGGATCATGCCGCTGAAAACAAAGACGCAGGCGAACAGAATGAGCAGAGTCCCGACCCAGATGAGGGGCTGTGCTTGGGTGTACTGGAGGATCGAACCCAGGGTGAAAACCACTGCCAACGAGCAAGCGAGGAGAAGATTTCCTCGCCATGTCCTCGTTTTCACCTGAATATGATACACCCATCTTGTTTCCTTGTGGACAGACTCAGCTCTGACAAGTGATTTCGTCATGGACAACGAGCTTGGTTTGTGATGTCTCAGCAGGTTGCGTCGGTGTACTGAACCATGATGGCGTGCCTCTTGCCAGCCTCACAGCTAAGTGTTAATGTACTGCATATACAGCACATACAGAACGGACACACATAACAGAGGGGGTAAACGTGACGATCATCATCAAGAACTCGTCCGGGATCCCCATCTACGAGCAGATCAAAGAGCAAGTCAAAGAGGCGATCCTGAACGATGAGATGGATGAGGGCGATGTTCTGCCCTCCATCCGCCA
>Ga0123354_10004165_pt1 | contig 20386 bp, 15 predicted proteins | sample TergutLab28metaG_2_FD_97872 | JGI IMG/M metagenome (GOLD analysis project Ga0123354, IMG submission 97872) | Labiotermes labralis P4 segment gut microbial communities from Petit-Saut dam, French Guiana - Lab288 P4 | ecosystem: Host-associated > Arthropoda: Insects > Digestive system > Gut ...
ACGTCGGTCACGCCGGTACGGTCGACGAATTTGATTCCGAGTTTCAGCGCCGTTTTCCGCACGTTCAGCATATAGTCAAGATCGATCGCCGCGAGTGTCCAGGGATATTCGTTGCCCTGATCGAAATCATAGACACCGTTTTCATCGACGCCGCGAAGCTGCGAACGCCATTTCAGCGTCCGTATTTCGCCGCTTTCATCTTTGTCAAATTTTCCGTTTGACCACCGGTCAAGCTCCGTCACCCCATTATTGAGTTCCTTGGCGTATAGCGTCAGAAAATCCTGGTCGTTCATGTACAGCCCGATGTTCTTTAAATGATACGACACAAATTCCTGCGGCGTGTAGGGCCCGCGCAGCAGCATGATGCCGGCGCCCCGGTTCGCCTTCCCCGCGTATCCGGCCGTATATTTTTCGACGACGAGCACTTCCTGGGACGGCTCGGCTTCCTTCGCCGTGATGGCCGCCGCCAGGCCGGCAATGCTGCCGCCGACGATGAGCACATCCGTCGTTATTTTTTCCGTCATATTTGTCACCGCCCTATCACTCTATGATATTGTCCAGCGGGAACCTGTAATTCGGCAGATCCTCCACGACGCGAAGCGCCTCCTGCGGGCAATTGACTTCGCAGTACATGCACTGAACGCAGTCCTCCGGATATGCCTCTATGGGCTTTTTCGCCTCGTCATCCCATTTGATGACGTCAACAAAACAGGACTTGAAACAAATCTTGCAGCCGTTGCACAGCTCCTTGTTGATAATTATTTTATTCATGGCAAACCTCCTGTACTCTGTCGCGTTATCCTTTGCCAACGCCGTCTGTCGTCATTACCATGGTAGCAACGGGGCGGGAACGGAGGCAATATGCAATCTGTTTCAAGTTTTCGGGCGGCGCGAAGGTGTCATTGTGCATATTGTTGACAGAAGAATCCGAACTTGTTACGCTTTCTCAATGTAGTACTTTCGCTGCTCCGTGAAAAGGAGGACGTCCCGAACCGCGGAGTGACAGAACTATGAGGCGATAATGGATATAACGCTCACAATGCTGCTCGATTTGGCTTTCCCCGACTGCGAACGGGTTCCGGACCCGGAACCGCCGCTCTATGTACGCGGCGTTCGCATCGCCGGAAACAGCGCGGCGCCCACAGATGAGAATCCCCGGGATCTTCTCTATATAAAAAAGCAGAAGTCCGGCGTCCAGTTTCTTTGCGGCGGAAACAGGATACCTTTCGCAACCGATCTGGAATTCGCGGAAGTGTTCAACAAACTCGAAGAAACCTTTACAATGCTTCGCGACTGGGATATGAGGCTGCACCAGGGGATCATTGAGAAAAAAGGGTTTCAGTATATGCTTGACGCCAGCGACTGTATCTTTCACCGGCCGATCTCATTGACGGATTCCGGCCACAAACTGATAGCCTATACGGATCGCCGCCAGGAAGGGGATTCGATATTTATCGGCTTGATCGAAAAGGGTTATCTGCCCGCCGCCGCAATCGCAAGGATGGATCAAGCGGGATTTATCCTCGAAAAAAAGGCTATCGTACATCGCGAGGGGATCGACGGCCTGTCTTTCCCCATGCTGAACGGAACGATCTTCGTGGAGCAGAATTATCGCTATATGCTCACGATGCTCCTGCCCGTGGACAATCTCACGGACGGTATCTTTGAATTGTTCGGGTTTTTAATCGATCAGCTCACACTGTATGTCGAGACAAACGGTGACGCAACGCGGCTGCGCGGTTTCGCCTGGACATCGCTGCTCACGGACTTGATTGAAGGGAAATGCACACCGGCGGAATTCGCCGAGCGGAACAAATATCTCGGGCTTCCGGAGGGGAACGCTTATCATCTCGTCTCTTTCAGACGAAAGGACGGCACGATGCAGGAATTTATCCGCGATCATCTGGAGCAGGTTTTGCGCGAAGAAATCGTTTTTATTTATGAGGGGAATGTCTTCGTCGTATTATGGGAAGGGGCGGACAGGGTTTCGGCAAACGGCCGTATTAAAGAAGCGATTTTGGCGCTCACTCCGGTAGTGGAAAAAAGCCATTTGGTTGTAGGGATCAGCGACCGGTTTGAAACCCTGTGTGACCTGGGCAAAGCTTACAGGCAGACAAACGCCGCCCGGGATCTCGGCCTGCGTATATCCCAAAACAGGACGCTCGAAAAACTCGGCATCGCGGCAAAGAACTATGATGGCATGATTTTCCGTTATTCGGATTATTACCCCTATGACATGATTTCCGGCTCTCCCTGCCTGTCCCCGGTATTCGGCGAACTTCTCGCGGAAGACCAGAAAACCGCCGCCGGCAATCTGCGCCTCCTGTACGCGTATTTGAAAAACGACTGCAGCAAAACGCGCACCGGCGCGGAACTCTTCATGCACCGCAACAACATTATTTACCGCATAAGCAAACTTGAGGAATCCTGCGGCCTATCCCTGTCGGACGAACAGGTCAAAACCGCCTTCCGCCTCTCTTTTCTCGCCCTGGAACTGCTGGAAATTTAATCTGAGCACCTCGGCGCTTCTGCTTTTCATGGCATCTCAATAACCAATTTCCGGCTCAAGAAGACAATGGGAATCATCCCCTTTGCTCCACGTCCTCCTTGTTTTCAAGCTTTGACGGAAATACACCATGTTCATAGCACAAATCGACGGTTATGTATGTCTATACGCGGATTTATGCTGCCATTCCATCAAATCAGGCCGATAAAAGACGAAAAAACGGCGAAATCCAACACAAAAACATACATAACCGTCAATTTGTACTATGAAACACCATAATTCTTGTACCGGCCCCTGAGCCTTTATCTGTTCTTTCAGCCATGCGGTCGCTCATAGGTTATGCAACTTTCTTCGGACGGTTCGGCATCCTTCTACAAATCTTTTTCGTACAGTGTGGCTTCGCTTATACCTGGAAATATCACATTCCCTAATTATTCAACTCTTCAGTGATTTCATCAACGCCAAGAGGTTCTCCGGTTTGCAGTTCATCGGCACTTCGCAGCCGGATCCCAGTACGAAACCACCCTTCATGCCGATCCCGGCGATCAGTTTTTCGCAGTATTCGCTCACCTCGTCGGGGGCGCCGAAAGCCAGCATCGTGGCCGGGACGTCGCCGCGCATGGAATGCCAGCCGTTCAGGATTTCCGAGGCCTTGAACATATCCGTGACGCCGTCGAACTCAAAATGGACGGAGCCTTTCGGGAGATTCAAGAACCGGTCGAGCATGGGCAGCCAGTTGCCGTCGGCGTGTATGACGGACCGGTATCCGGCTTTGTGGAATTCCTCGATCATCGGCTTGAGGGACGGATAGGAAAACTCGTCGAACAGCTCCGGCGAGATGGAGTTCGCCTCCGACCGCATGGCAAACAGGTGGATCCTTTTTACTTTCGACCTTTTGGCGTTTGTGATCGTCGCCGCCGTGAGTTTCGGGGATTCCTGCTTCAAAACCGCTTGAATCAGGTCCGGCACGTCGTACAGATCCAGACAGAAATCGGTGAAGGACCGAACCAGCGAAAGCTGGTCGAAAAGGGGCGCTACGGCCGTACCCGTGATCGGCTCAACGCCAAGGCCCCGCAGAAAATCCGCTACCCTGTTTCCGTCTTTTCCGACTTTTATAAATCTTTGGATCAGCCCAAACCCGGTTTTGATCGGTGGGTTTTGTATGGAGCGCAGATAGCGCGCGTTCCATTTGGCCCATCCTTTTGAAAGGATTTCCCGATAATCGTCATGATCCATACGCTGCGCTTCGATAAATTGAAATTGCGCGTTATCGGGCAGTTCGTATCCGGGCCTTCTGGCTTCGAGCCCCTGGACAAAGATCACGTCCCCGAGCGGCAGCGGCATGCTCAAATCCGGATAGCCGATATGGTCGTAGGTTGCTTTCAGGGCCTGCATCCATTTCACGGGATCGTCGACCATCTCCTTTTGCGTGATCCCGGCAAACACGCCGGGATAAGAGATCAGCATCGGAAATACTGGGATTTCACTCCTGTCGGTGATGGGTTTGCAGTCCATACAATTTTCGATCTTCTCTGTGGAACGCATAGCTACCTCCCTTATTTATATCCGGATATCAAACAGCAGAAAGATATACCTGAGCGGCATTACCCCGGCGCCAACAGCCGGCTGCCGGGGCAATCATCAAGAGACGGAGCCAGCGTTTCCGCCGTACAAGACAGCCTTGCCGGTTCCGTTCATAAATTTGTTATTTGTCCGCTATTTTGGCCGCTTCCTCCTCCGCAAAGGCTCTCGGCCGTTTGAGCCAAATACCGAGGATGGCGCCGATCACGGACGCGATCGAAACGATGATGATCGAAAGATCGTAATGGCCTGTCGCGACGAGCGTCATCGAGCTGACCGCGACGCCTACAGTGCCGCCGAGAAACCCGATGCCCATCGACATACCGCCGATGCGGCCGGTGAGCTGCTTCGGGTAGTTGTTCGCGACAAAAGCCTGAACGATGACGATCGGCATGCTCATGAAGAAGCCGGCGACGATCATGGCAACGATCAGGGGCGCAGGAGGCATCCCCGGCTGCGCCGGATTCGGATTGACGAACTGCGGCATGATTACCATAAGGATGACGGCCGCGCCGATGATGAAGGCGATCGTGTTGTGCAGCCGGTATTTCCCACGGAAGAGCGTCATCAAAAGAATGCCTGCGACGATCGATCCGACCAGATACGCGAGGGAGAACATACTGAGTACAGTCCCGCCGTTCGCCGGGCCCCATCCGAGCCCGATAAAAGTGTCGCCGAGGTGATTCGGCGTCAGGTCATTGATGACATTGAGCAGCCAGGAGCCACAGAAAATGACCAGGATCCCGATCGGGAACGCTGCGGATTTCACGGCTTTCGCGAACAGATGCTCGCCGCCTTCCGCGGCCTGGATCGGCTCCGCAACCTGCGGCGGTTTCGGCCCGTTCATCCAGATGACCACAAGGATCAGCGACAGGATCGAGACGATTCCCATCACTGCGATCGCGAGGTTCCAGTTGCCGCCTTCGATGACGCGCACCAGCCTGTTCTGGGCAAGAAGCGCAGGGTTGACCGTTCCGGGATTGAAGATCTTGTTCGCCCCGTCGATCGCGCCGGTCGCGACATTCTGCAGGTAGAATACCTGCTGCGCGCCGGTCTGCATATAGACGGCCTGCCCGGCGTTGAGGCCGACGGCGATGCCGCCTGACAGCGCGGCGCCGCCCAATCCAATGACGAGAGACCTTTGCCTCTCGGGGAACCATTCCGAGGCGACCTTGGCCTGAAGCGTGACCATGGGGCCGCTGCCGAAGCCCATCACTATTCTCGAAATCACCAACAGCACGATATTATGGCCTGCAACCATGAAGAGCGCCGCGCCGATGATGATCAGAATGAGGCCGAGCAAAATGGTCTTCTGCACGCCGATCCTGTCCGCGATCTGGCCGCTGACGATGCCCGATATGGCGGTGAACAGTGTGAACGACACCATCATCATCAGCGAAACCTGCCCCGCGAATACACCCGCCGTGTCGCCGTGGCTCGGCGTACCGAATATCGAGACATAGATCGACTGCACCATCGGGGACGGCGCGATCAGCACCATGCCCGAACCGAAAATGGCTATGAACAGCACGACCAGCACGAACCATCGATACTTAGGATATTGAGTTTCCATAACTACCTCCTTTTACAATAACTTACGACTGCGAAAAAATATCTATTCCTTACCGCTTCCCGTAGGTTCGGGCGGTATCGAACATCGCTTCGAGGTTTTCGCGTTTGATATTCTCGAGCGGATGGCTCACGCCGAGAATATAGCCGCCTCCCGCCGCGCAGTTATCAACCAGGTATTTCACGCGGTCTTCAACCTCTTCTTTTGTCCCCCGGGCCAAAAGCATATACGGCATTCCGCCATAGATACAGGCAACGCCTTCGAAAGTCCGCTTGAATTCGGCAAAATCGCCGTCTTCAAAATAGACGATCGCGCTGCCCGGCGGAAATTCCTCAAGCTGCTCCCGGATAAATTTGTACCTTGTGTTGTACGGCCCTTCCGTAAAAATCAGCGGCGTGATCCCATTCGAGATCAGATAACGGAGCACTTTCTGGTAAGGGGCCCAGTACAGATCGCGGTAGTCCTCGTCGCTCATAAAGCCGTCCATCCCCTTATGCATCGGGAAGAAGGCCCGTTTGACCGGAAGCGGCGCGTACTTCATCCAGGAGAGCCCGCCGATCACCGAGCGGACAAAAACCTCGCACGCAGCCCTTATCTTTTCGGGACGCTCGGCCTGATCAAAGAGCGCGCCCGTCGTTCCCCGGAAATAATCGCTCAGGATATCGAACGGGACGCCGCTCACGCCGGTGTAAAACGCCGGGAACCCGAGCGCTTCAAGCTGTCCGAGAAATCCGAAAAACGCGCCGTCGGCCCTCTCCTGCTCCTCGCCGTACGCGATCAGCGTTTTCAGCGCTTCCCGAACCTGCGGTTTCGCCAGATAGGCAAGCGGCGCCGTGAAGATGCCGGGCGCCATGCTGAAGCGGAACTCCTCAAACCCGGCAAGCCCTTTGTACATCCGCGGCGCCATTTTGTTCATATAAAACCCCGTGGGATCCGCAAGAAACTCGTCGTATTCGTCTTCCTTCATGTATTCGATCTCGAACATCTGATAGATCGACATATCGGGAAGCGGGGTTCCGGGCCGCCCCGGCCAGTCCATCATCGTCGGCTTCAGAAACTCGCCCGCCCTGCCGGGGAACATCAAAAAATCCGAACTGACGGCATCCGGCTCAAATTCCACATGCCAGCGGATATGCGCTTCGGCCGCCTTTTCAAAATCATAGAATGAACTCTTGTGCGTGGCCCCGATTTCCGGATAAAACTGATACGGCATCCCTGCGGCCCACGGCACCAGAGGCAACCTGTCCGGCTCCTTCAGCGCGATCGCGTCGTTCACGCGGGCCAGCCGTTCGTCGAATTTTTCTTTCGGATCACCCATCATCCACTCTTACCGGTCCTTTCGATCCCCTACGCCAGCAACCGCAGGATATACAGCCCGTCATGATAGGTATCCATATAAATGTATCCTCTGTCGTCAACGATGCAGTCCTCCGCCGTCCCGAGCAGCGGTCCCGGCATAGGCACCTCAAAGTATTTATGTTCCGGGTTCGGCGGCATGAAGTATGCGATCTCCTTAATATAATACGGGTCGCTGATGTCATAGACCCGCATGCCCGCGTGGAAATAACAGCAGTAGAGGCGGTTCGGGTTGTCCTCAAGCCAGGGTTTTTCCATCGGCTCGTGGATATTGTGCGGCCCGAACGGGCCCTGCGTGCCGTTCAGCCCGGCCGTGTTGAAATTGGGATACGGGTAGCCCGCCGGGATCTCCGGGTACGGAAACTCCGCGACAAGCGTCGGATCCGCCGGGTTGCCCACGTCGATCATATGCAGGTTGTTCATCGGCTGTGCGCCGGGATTGGCGCTGCTTTCGATCACCTCTTTGTTCCACGACGCGAAGCGTTCGCCTTCGTTGGTCAGCACTCCAAAAGGCCGCCCTCTGAGCGGCAGAAAAGTATGGCAGCGCGCGCCCGCCAGCTTGCCGGAAAACGGCGGCATCATTTTCAGCTGCCCGAGTTTTTTCGGCCGCGTGACATCCGAGACATCCACGAGAACGCCGCCGCCTGCCCAATATCCGCAGTACGCGATACCGTCCTGCACATAAGGCGGCCCGTGAAGCTGCGGCCAGTCCTTTTCATCATGGTGGCCGACCGGATAAGTGCCCGCCTCCATGCCGTCCGAAAACTGTTCGGGCATCCACCAGCGCCCCACCTCGACAGGATGCTCCGGATCCCCGATATCGAGAATGCGGTAGATCTGCCCGATATATCCCGGACAGTCGGACGAAAGATGCGCGTAGCGCCCGCCGTTATACATAAACCGGTGGACGCCCATACCGTCCTGCACGCCGGTCTCCCAGTGTGAAAGCAGCTTCGGATTCTCGGGATCCTCCTTCAGGCTGAAGACCATAAGGCCGCCGATATTCTTATCCTCATAGGCCACGCCGTGCAGATACGGGATGCCGCCGCCGAGCGCGACAAGCAGCAGATCGTCGGCCACCTGCACTTTCGGCGTCGACTGCGCCACGTAGATCTTCGGATCGCAGACCTCGAAAAACTTGACAAGCCTCGGATCCGCTGGGTCCGTGACGTCTAAGATATTGTATCCGGCGCCTTTAAAGGACCCGCAGTAGAGATAATATTTGCCGCCCGCCGTCTTGTACAGAGCCATCTGAAAAGCCATGACGCCGCCCAGATCATGGAAGGCGACCACCTTCATGTTCTTGATATAGCCTTCGTTTCCGGGGCTTTTTGCATAAAACGGAATCGTCATTATTTCTCATACCCTTCCGGCTGGTATTTGTACCGTTCCATCGGGATCGGATCGGCGCCGAGAACCATCTCCCCGTTTTCGCCCTTCCGGTACGTGATCCATTTCAACATGCTTTTATCGTCGCGGGCAGGATAGTCCTCGCGGATCTGCCATCCCCGCGTCTCCTTGCGTTCGAGGGAGCCTTTGAAAAACATCTCCGCGCAGAGCACCATGGCGCGGCAGGCATGCGCTTTCGCAAGGCCGTGCGCGTCGGCGGCTATGATTTTCGCCACCTCGCCCTTCAGTTTTTCCACTTCCCGGAGCGCTTCCAGAAGGCGTCCTTCTTTCTTGAAATTGGTGTACGGCACATACTGCATCAGGTCGCGGATCCGCGTTTCGATCTCTCCGGTCGTAGTGCCTTCCATGCGGTCAAGCGGGGCGTATAGTTCGTCAAGCAATTTTTCGGCATGGGCCTCCTTAATTGCCACATCCCCCAGGCCTTCGATATACGCCGCCGCCGCGGGGCCGGCGACCGACGCCGTATAGACCGCGTAAAGCAGCCCGGATCCCCGGTTCCTCGCCGGGGGCGTGGGCACCGCGCCCGACCAGGCGGTTCCGTTCGCGCTGATGTCGCCCGCGGAAAACAGGCCCTTCACATCGGAGGCCATGTTTTCGTCGCCGTACAGCGGCGAGCATTCCCCGACAACGCCCGGTTCCACGACTTTCAGATCCGTTTCGCTGTTCTTCGCGTAAGCCCCTTCTTTATTCTTATCAAACAGATGGTGCGCAAATTTGTGCGTCACCGGACGGTACCACTCGGGCGGCGCCTGTCCGTGCATCGGGAAAATGATCTGCCCGAACGGGTTGTACGGGAAGTCGTTTTCGGCGTGGTTTTCATAGATCGGCCCCTTGCCCTGAAGCACGTGCGAATACATCACCATGCCGATCGCGCCGCCGATATCTGCGCCGCCGCAGGCGTTCGTGAAAGCCGCGCCTTCAAGGACCGGCATGCCGGGATCCACCTTCTCGCCCGCCGCGTTGTACATAAAGTTTTCCGCTTCGTACGAGACATGGCCGTGGTCGAGCGACACGATGTTCACAAAGGATCCGAACTCCGCGTTGCGCATCTTCGCACCCGCGCGGTAGGCCGTGGCAATCCCTTCGCCGCGCCCGGACGACCACATTTTCATGATTCCCCAGTTCTGGTTTCCGTTCGCCAGGATGACGGCTTTCGCCTTGAAGATATACGGCGCCCCGTCAAGCAGGGAAAACGCGGTCGCGCCGGCCACCCGCCCCTCCGCAAGCACTAAGTCTACCACGCAGATCTTGTCCATAAACTCAATGCCGCGCGTCTTTGCTTTCTCCGCCATCTTGATCAGGACATCCGCGTCTACCATACTGACCTTCCAGGGTATGACCGGGTGCGCGTTGAACGCGATATCGCGGCCTACAAACTCCGCGCCCCAAGCCGCCCATTTGTCCATCGTCTTGATCGTGGAACTGGCGTAGCGCCGCAGGGCGTCCTGGTCGTTCAGGTAGTCGCCGAGGTTGCGCGTATGGTATTCGACATATTGTTCCTCGTTGCCCTTGGGTATGAAAGACACATGCCCGCCGCCTTTGTTTGCCTTCCCGCCGAACCCGAGGCTCCCCTTGTCCACGGCCAGCACGCGGATATCCGGGTTCGCATCCTTGACCGCGTGAGCGGAGGCCAGCCCGGCGATCCCGTGGCCGACGACGAGGATGTCGGTATCGATTGTTATCGGATTATACTTTCCCATCTCCATCCCCTCCTTCAGTATGATCTCGGCATCGGTTTCTTGAAGTCGATGTTCACGTGGATCGCGCCCGTCGGGCAGTTGATCTCGCAATAATTGCAGTCCACGCAGTCCTCCGGATAGGCCGCGAACGGCCGGCCCGTTTCGTCGTTCCAGCGTATAACATCAAGCCAGCAGGCTCTGTAACACGCTTTGCAACCGGTACACCTGCTGTCAAATTTGATGATATTCATATTCCGCTCCTTTCAGCAAACGGCGTTTTATTTCATCTTTATACTAACAATGATTTCAAATAACCGGCAATGTGCAAGTTGTATTAGTTTTTCCCGGCGCCGCATTCTTCCATTGTGCGTTTTGTTGATTTATTGCTCATTCCGGTACCTTTTCGCTTTTTCCTGCCCTGTCAATACCCGCAGGCAGCCCAGTGCGAGCGCCTCCATCTCGTTTTCACCGGGCAGGATATGCACCGGCGCGATGAAGGACACGCGGGGCGTTACCATGGATGTAAAGCGCTCCGAATACGCGATTCCGCCCGTAAGCACAATTGCGTCAATCCGGCCGCACGTGAGGACCGAAAGCTTCGCGATGTTTTTCGCGACCGTAAGCGCCATCGCCTCATACACAAGTCCGGCCTCTTTGTCGCCCGCCTCGATGCGCTGTTCAACCTCCCGAGTGTCTGATGTGCCCAGCAGGGAAATCAAGCCGCCGGCGCGCTGGAATCTCCGCAGGACCTCTTTCCGGGTCATCCCTTCTTCAAAACAAAGGTCGATAAGCTGGAAATTCGGAAGGCCGCCGGCGCGTTCGGGGGCAAAGGGGCCTTCGTCATCGGAAATCATATCTGCAACGCGGCCGTTCACATGAAGGCTGAGGGTGATGCCGCTGCCGAGATGCACCGCAAGGATGCTCTTTTCATAATAGTCCCAGCCCTGTTCGCGGCACAGGCGCAGCGCCGCTGCGCGCATGTTCAGGTTGTGTCCCTGCCCGTGCCGCGCCATGCCCTTCATCCCGACAACGCGCGCGAGCGGAATCATCTCGTCCGCCGTCACGGCGTCGTAGATATACGCTTTGATCCCCTCAAGGTTTGCGATCCGGTACGCTATTTCCATCCCTATGCTCGATGCATGCTGGTCGATCGGGTCTTTTCGCATTTTCTCCAGCATCGTCTCGTCTACTTCATACGCTCCGGTCTCTACTTTCGCAAACGGCCCGCCGCGCGACATGACCGCGTCGAGCTCGGACAGTGCGTGCCCTTTTTCGGTTATGGCCTTTATCACGAGCTCATGCCGCATATCGACCTGGTCAAGGATATTGGCGTATTTTTTCAGATCGTCGAGGCTGTGTTCGATCGATTCGCCCCACAAACATTCCTCGTCGTTATACATCGCAATCTTTGTCGACGTAGAGCCCGGATTGATCACCAGAATTTTCTTTCCCATTGTCCTACCATCTTCCATGCTTCCCTAAGGAAGCACTGATTAAATCTCTGGCGCACCTCTGCGATGTTATTTCCCTCAAATTCTTCGTTGAAAATACTCGCAATACCACCAGTATTGCTCCGTTTTTCGCCTCGAATTTGTGCAAAATCCCTATCGCAAATGTACACCATTTCTTTAATCAGCACTTCTCTAAGTCCATGAAACCCGCCGCTATGCCAGCGCGCATGCAAGCGCAAGCGAATTCAATTTGCTTTCCGCGTTGTCGGAACGCGACACGAGCACGATCGGGGCTTTCGCGCCGAGCACGACGCCGGCCATCTTCGCATGGGTACAGCAAACGAGCGTCTTCCCCATGATATTGCCCGCGTCGATATTCGGGACGAGAAACAAGTCCGTCTCTCCCGCAATCCTGCTTTCGATTTTTTTGCGCTTCGCCGCGTCCGCCGAAAGCGCCACATCGAGCGCAACCGGGCCTTCGACGATGCAGCCCTCGATCTCGCCGGCCGTGTTCATCTTTGCGAGCGCGTCCGCGTCCACGCTTGAAACCATTTTGGGATTGACGGCCTCGTTGGCGGACAGCGCCGCGACCTTCGGGCATTCTACGCCGAGCCTGTGAAGAGCCTCTACGGCGTTTTTCAGGATCCCTACCTTTTCGTCCAGCGTCGGATAGAGGTTCATGCCGCCGTCTGTCTGTATGATGAGCCGCGGGCATCCGGGCGTCTCAAACGCCGCAAGATGGCTCAGCAGGCTTTCGCCGCGAATCCCGTTCTCTCCGTCCAATACGGCCCGCAGAAAATCGCTCGTATTCACAAGCCCTTTCATCAAGACCTCCGCCTCCCCGTCGCGCACGGATTTTGCCGCCCGCAAAGCCGCCGCCGCGCCATCCGGCTCATCCACGACGCGCAGCGCCGCCGAATCAAGGCCGGCCGTTTCCGCAAGTTTGGCAATCTTCACCGCGTCGCCAAAGAGGATCGGCTCCGCAAAGCCCTCTTTCAGCATCATGCAGACCGCCTCCAGCACTTCCGCGTCCGCCGCCGCCGCGATAGCCACCCTATGCCCCGGCCCTTTTTGCAGCCCTTCCCGTATTTCTTTATAATTCTCCAACATGCGCTCTCACTCCTAATACCTCCTGAACGGGAAATGTTCCTTCGGCAGCTTCCCGCCGGACATAAACGTCCCGATCACATTGCCCTTTGTGACGGGGAGAAGCAGATGGGACGGATAGTCGGCGTTGTGATGAACCGATATGCGCGAAGTTTTCTGCCTCCAGATATGCCCCACATTGTGGCCTTCAAGGGACGTGAGCGGCTCCTCGTCGTCGACGCATTTGACCCGCACGCCGATCCGGTGCCCGGGCTTGAATTCGATCGCGTACGGCCGGATCTCGATATTGAACTCATAGATCTCGTCCGGCGTCAAAGGCTCGCGCTTCGTATGAGTATGATAGGGCTGCCAAGGCTTGGACAGCTCGGGGTCAAGCTGCCTGTGCGAGCCTCTCAGCCATCCTCTCGTAAGCAGCGTCTCATGTCCCTCCGGATCAATATCGAGGAGTGAGACAAACCATAACACTTCGGTATCCGTACTGGACGCGTAGAGGTTCAGCACCATGGGCCCGGCAATCTCTGTGGCCTCGACAAGAGGCGGAGTCAGGAACGTGAGGCTGCCCCGGTTGAAATGCGAGTCTTCAAATGTGGAAAACCCTTCGTTTGGCCAGAACTCATGCTCGCTGAGGAGACCGTTCGCGTGCAGATAGAAAGGCGTGAACTGCGTTTCGGGAAGCGGCCATTCTTTTGCTGTCTTCCATTCGCCGGTCCCTACGACAAACAGCTTGATCGGGTCTCCGTCCATGATCCCGTTATCGATGCCCTTGAGCCAGTAGTCAAACCAGCGAAGCGACTCATACGCGTACTGGTAAAGCGGCCTGTCAAGATAAAGCGGCGGGCCGAGCGTCATCTTTTTCGGCCCCTTCCAGGCGTCCCAGCTCTTGAACGCGCCGGGCAGATGCAGCCCCTGGATGCCCCAGCAGGCGCCGAGATAGGCGGGGATCTCCGTATCGGAAAGATCCGTGATCTGTGCCTGCCAGAACGGGCCGTCGAGGTAATTGAGATAATTATCGATCGGGCCCATTCCTGTCCTCAAAGTCTCCGCGATACTCGGCACAGCCATTAAATCCTGATCCGCCATCGCTTCCGCAAGCTTTTCCTTGAAGGCCTCTTCCCCCAAGGCAAACTGCGTCCAGCAGCCCGGCGGGAATTTGGGGTTGTCCACAATTTTTATCCATCCGTCCGTGAATTCGTGGTTCAGGATGCCTCCGTGATAGATCACGTCCCGATACTGGTCCACCGCGGCGAACGGGGCAAATATCGCCTTCAGATGCGGCGGCCTGAGATGCACGACATGCTGCGCCAGCATCGCAAACCATGAGACGCCGAGCATGCCCACATTTCCGTCGCACCAGGGCTGTTCCGCCAGCCACTCGATGGCCTCGTATACGTCCTGGTCCGCCGGAGGCAGCCACATGTTGAAATACCCGCCCGACCGGCCCGTACCGCGCGCGTTCACATTTACTTTTACGTAGCCTCTGCGGACATAGAAATTCTGGTCGCCCGCCTCTACCCCGCCGCCGGCGATGCACATGCCGAAAGGCATGATCGGGTCGGACTGCCAGTCGTTATCGTAAATATGCATCCCGAGTATCACGGGAAACTTTCCGGGACTGTCGGGCCGGAATATATTTGCGTCGAGCGTGATACCGTCGCTTATCGGGATCGATACGCGCCGCTCTTCCAGGACGCCGTACTGCCGCTTGGATGTCTGCCACCTAGTACTAAACATTTCGTCTCCTTCCTCTTCTGACTTGTCTTTTTTGCTTTATGCTGTGTTATCCTCGCTCAGCCTCGCGCACGTACATTTAGTACGCTTACTTCGCCTTCGTTCGTCTGCCTTGCCTAAAGCAAAAAATCCTACGTCAGATATAATGCTTACATTTCCGGTTTGAACGGATACCGTTCGATAGGCACCGGCTCTTTTACGATTTTCGGTTTGCCGCCGTCGTTTTCGATCACGATCCACTCAAGATCGTCCGGCGGATCCGGGTAATCCTCGCGCAGGAACCATCCGATGCTGTCCTTGCGCTCAAGCGAAGCCCGGAAAAACATCTCCGCGCACAGCAGCGTCGCGTCAATCTCATTGACGCCGAACAGATGGTGCGGAGCCTCCGCGTCAATACGCCCCATCTGTTCCCGCAGTTCCAAAATGCGGCCCAGCGCTTTGCCCATGCGGGCCTCGTGCCGGTACAGGCTGTTGCCGACCGGCTGCATGACCTTCATGATTTCAAAAACAAAATCGTTTACGGGGATATCGCCCGCCCGCGAGAGCGGCGCGTTGAAACGTTTCACAACAGCCTCCGCCTGTGTGTCGCTTATGGCGCCGGCCTTCACGGAAGCGGCGTACGCCGCCGCCGCCGGGCCCGCCGCCCTGCCGTGAAAAGTCATCACGTTTATGGCGATACCCCGGACCCGCGCCGGCGGGGCCGGCACCGCCCCGAAACAACGAGTCCCTGCAATACTGACTTCGCCGATCGCAAACAGCCCCGGTATCCGTGTCTGAAAATCCTCGCCCACTTTCACCGCGCCGTATTCTCCGACCAGGCCCGGCATAATCACGTCGTCGGGCTCCTGCGTCGCTCCGTTGAAAATCAATTTCCCCCACCATTTGTTCGCGAAAGGACGCTTGAAATACGCGGCGTTCGAGCCGAGCATGGAGCGCGTGAAGGGAAGCATGACGTTCTCATCCTGCCTGTAATGCAGCGGCCCGTTGCCCGCTTTGACCTGTTTGTAATACTCGGCGAGCGAATATGGGTCGATATCCGGATGGGGTTCGACCGTATGCCGGGCCCCGACATTCTCGCCCTTGTCGTTGTACAGCCCGTACTCGACGCCCATTTCATCTTTGAAATTGTGCGGGCTCGTCCAATTATAGAAAGACCCGAATTCGCCGTTCGTCAGGCTCGCCCCCGCGCGCCACGCAGCCGCAATGCCTTCCCCGCGCGCGCAAGCCCACATGGGCATTACACGGTAGTTCTGCCCTCCCGTGGCAAGAACAACCGCGCGGGCTTCAAAGACAAAAGCCTCGCCCGTATCAATGCCGAAACCGACGGCGCCGCACGCTTCGCCGCCGGCCGCTGTCAGGATATCGACAATGCCCACGCGGTCGATGAACTTCACGCCGAGCTTCACCGCGGTTTTTCGCACATTCAGCAGAAAGTCCAGATCTATCGCCGCAAGCGTCCACGGGTACTCGTTGCTTTGGTCGAAATCATAGACGCCGTCTTCGCCGACCCCTCTGAGCTGCGACCGCCATTTGACCGTCCGGATTTCACCCTTCTCATCCCTGTCAATCTTTCCGTTTGACCATCGGTCAAGCGCTTCGACATTGTTGTTGATCTCACGGGCGTATTTCATAAGGAATTCCTGGTCGTTCAGGTATTTCCCGATACGGTCGGCATGATAGCGAACGAATTCTTCGGGTTTGTAATCGGCGAGCGTCACCATGATTCCCGCTCCGCGGTTCGCCTTGCCGGAATAACCGGAAGTATACTTCTCGACAATGGTAACGCCGATATCCGGCGCAGACTCTTTTGCCGCAATCGCCGCCGCAAGGCCCGCAATCCCGCCGCCGGCGATGAGCACGTCGGTTTTGATCCTCTCGCTCATAACGTCCTCCTTATTGATTCCTATAGATTTTATCCCCCAACCCCCCGGTTCTTCAATGTGCGAAGTACCCAATAACGACGCGGAACCGCCCTCGAATTTTGTATGTTTTGTTTATTGCGGAAAATTGTTATTGAAAAATTGCGTAATACACAATCGGAACGGCAAGCGCAGGCAGCAGATTTGCGATGCGGATCTTGCTGTCAAAGATGAAGTTGAAGCCCATCGCCATGACGATCGCATAGCCGACCATGCTGAACAAACGAATGGCTTCCGTTGTCGCATAGGGCGCAATGACGCCCGCGAGAAGGGAGATCGCTCCCTGTACGACGAGCACCGGGACCGCGGCAAGGAACACACCGGGACCGAGCGAGGCAGTCAGCACAATTGCGGTAACGCCATCCAGCACGGCCTTTGTGAACAGAATCGTATGATCCCCCGTCAGCCCGTCGTTAAGCGCGCCGACAACCGACATCGCCCCGATCACAAAGATCAGCGAAGCCGTTATGAAACCGGTTGAGAGGTTGTCCTTTTTCAACCGGCGTTCCAAAGCGCCCGAGGCGTTGTTCAGCCGGTCCTCGATGCGCGCCAGTTCGCCGATTACGCAACCGGCGACAAGGCTCACGAGCAACAGCAGTTCGCCGTTGCTGCTCAACTTTCCGCCCGCAGAAACGGAAAGCATTGCTGTCAGCACGCCGTTCAATCCGATGACGAAGATGGCGACGCCTTCCGCCTTAATGATCGCCGTATTGATTTTTTCGGGGATTCCCCGTTTCAGCAACAGCCCAATAACGCCGCCGATCAGAATTCCTCCGACGTTAACCCAGGTTCCGAGCATGTGTATAGGTCACTCCTTTTCTTCCGACGATACGTCAACCGCCCCGCCGGAAAACCGGGGAGCGGCTTTTCTGGAGGCGACACCCGGATTTGAACCGGGGCATAGGGCTTTTGCAGAGCCGTGCCTTACCACTTGGCTATGTCGCCAACTCAAGCTTGTCTTTTTCGCGCTTGCCATATCGCATATATAGAAACACGGCAAGCATAAATGGCTAGGGCGGCAGGATTCGAACCTGCGCATGACGGAATCAGAATCCGTTGCCTTACCGCTTGGCTACGCCCCATCAAATAAGTATTGGGGTGGGTAGTGGGATTCGAACCCACGGGTGCATGGACCACAACCATGTGTCTTAGGCCTCTTGACTATACCCACCGTATACTTGTCTTTTTCGGCCCCGGCTATGTTGCCTCGACCGAAAAATTCTGCGTATGACTTGCCCTCCATTGAGAACAAGCCATACATGGCGACCCGGAACGGGCTCGAACCGTCGACCTCCAGCGTGACAGGCTGGCATTCTAACCAACTGAACTACCGGGCCTGGTAGCGGCGAGTGGAGTCGAACCACCGACCTTCCGGGTATGAACCGGACGCTCTAACCAACTAAGCTACACCGCCGAAATCAGCGGCATCGCAAAGTTATGCGAAAAAATGCCGCGTAGGTTATTGTACTATCCGGCCAGGGCTATTGTCAAGAAAAATCACTCGTAGCGAAGCGCGTCAATCGGGTCAAGCTTGGCGGCGTTGTTCGCGGGATAATACCCGAAGAAGACGCCGATCGCAATCGAAATGCCGGTTGCGAGGAAGATCGTGCTGACCGGCGCGGTCACCGACAGCGTCATGCCCGATCCCATCATACCGCCTATGATCGAAACGCCTACCGTGCCGATCACAAGCCCGAGTACAATGCCGACCACGCCTCCAATGAAGCAGATAACGATCGCTTCGATAATAAACTGGCCTCGTATCGCGCCGTTTGTCGCCCCAAGCGCTTTTCGCACGCCGATCTCGCGCGTCCGTTCCGTGATGGAAACAAGCATGATGTTCATAACGCCGATGCCGCCGACAAGGAGCGAAATGGCCGCGATGGCCGCGATCATGATGGAGACCATATTCAGCATAGAGGTGACCTGGCTGACCATGGATTCCGCGGTGAAGGTGCTGACCTGATAGTTAATATTCTTCACGTAATACTGATTGAGCATGTTTTGTATCGTCGTGGAGAAATCCGTCGCGTTCACGCCCACCTTCGTCATGACGACGGCCGACTGATACCCGCTGCTGCCCGTGATCCGCTGCGCCGTAGAAAGCGGGATATAGACGTCCGTAGGGAGCTGCGATGAGGCGGTTGTCCCGCCGCCGAAGTTCTGTGCTTGAGATTGGTAGACGCCGATAATGGCGTAATTGTTGATATGCGTCCCGACCGTGACAAAGATCGACTGCCCGATGGGATTTGCATCGCCGAATATGGCGCTCACCAGCTTGTCCGAAACGACCGCGACATTCCGCCGGTTGTCTGCGTCGGTTTGCAGAATAAACCGTCCCTGTGTGAGCGTCAGATTGTTTGCGGTATTATATTCGGGGCTTGTACCGATCAGATTCAGATTTGCGGATTTCGACCCCGACGTCGTTTGGCCGCTGCCGACCGAATTCGTCAGGCTGAATGCCTGGATGCTGTCGGAATATTTCTGCCGCAGCGTGTTCAGCATCGAGTCCGTGATCAGGTCCTTTTCTTGGATATTATTGCCGCCGACCCGCGTGAAGTTCTGGTTTCCGGTTTGATCCCTCTGCTGCACATACACCGTGATATTGTTGACGCCGAGGCTTTGCATCTGGGTTGAGATGGACGAACTCATGGTATTGCCCAACATCATGATCGCAATAACCGCCGCAACGCCGATGATGATGCCGAGCATCGTCAGGATAGCCCGCATCTTATTTGTTTTTATATTGACGATCGCTTGAGTGATATTTTCGCCGATGCTCATACAGCAGCCTCCAAAAGGTCCTGCGGTCCGGGAATGGGATTTCCTCCCGCCCGCACCGAAACGATATTTCCATCCTTCAGCGTAATGATGCGCTGCGTTTGGGCGGCCAGCGTCTGATTGTGTGTGATCAGAACGATGGTCTTCCCGAAATTCTTGTGCAGATCCAGAAAGATATTCATGACAAGCAGCCCTGTCTCCGTATCGAGCGCGCCCGTCGGCTCGTCCGCAAGAATGACATCCGGGTCATTAGCCATCGCCCGCGCGATCGCCACACGCTGCTTCTGGCCGCCGGACAATTCGTTCGGTTGATGTTTCGCACGGTCGTTCATACCGACGATCTCAAGCAGGTGCTCCGCACGCCGCGCACGTTCCTTTGCCGGGACATGGTTGTAGAGCATCGGCACTTCGATATTTTTTTGCGCGCTCATGCGCCCGATCAAATTGAAAGTCTGAAACACAAATCCGACTTTCCGGCCGCGCAGTATGGACAGTTCGCTGTCCGGCTGTACAAGTACATTCTCTCCGCTGAGGCTGTATGACCCTTCCGTCGGACGGTCGAGCAACCCGATGATATTCATCATTGTGGACTTGCCGCTGCCGGATTCCCCGACAATGGAGATAAATTCACCTTCCCCGACGGAGAGATCCACGCCGTGCAGCACTTCCAGCTCATTGGGTTTGCCGACAAAATAACGTTTTACGATGCCGCGCAATTCAATGATGTTCACGATCAGCCCCCCGCTCTCATGATAACGCCGCCGCCTCCGCCGCCAACAGGACGGCCTCCGCCTCCGCCTCCGCCGATGATCGTTGTGTTCGAACTCGACGAGGAGGATGTGCTCAGCCCCAGCGGGTCATTGATAATCCTCATGCCGTCTCTCAGGCCATCGCCTGAAATCTGAACCAGATAATCGGTCTCAATGCCCGTCGTAACCGGAATCTCGACCCGCCGGAAGGCGCTCATTTGAGCCGCTCCGCCGCCCGTCCGGAAAGTCATTCCGCCGTTCCGCGTGCCCTGGCCTGTTGTTGCCCCTTGATCTGTCGCTGCGCCCTGACCTTGTCCTGCCGTTGTACCCTGGCCCTGGCCGCCTGCTGTGCCAGTACCGGCCGCACCTTGTCCCTGGCCGCCCGTTGTATCCTGGCCCTGGCCCTGGCCGCCTGCTGTGCCTGTATTTCCATTGGCGCCTTCCAGCGCGTAAACGACTTTCGTTCCGTCTTCCTGCGTTACAACGGCGTCAAACGGGACGGCGTAGGCATTCTTCACCGATTTTACTTCGATCTGCATCTTTGTACTC